>WNFA01005520.1_pt1 | contig 17421 bp, 15 predicted proteins | sample 5400481 | NCBI WGS metagenome assembly WNFA01 (sample SAMN13153340, study PRJNA577476) | soil metagenome | isolation source: 120 cm saprolite under Douglas fir tree site 2 hole 1 replicate 2 | place: USA:California | collected 2015-04-18
GGCCGCCAACGGTGTGACCGGCCTGAAACCGACCTGGGGACGGGTCAGCCGCTACGGCGTTTTCGAACTCGCCGCGACGCTGGATCATATCGGACCGATGGCGCGAAGTGCGGTGGATTGCGGCGCGATACTGGGCGCCATCGCAGGCGCCGATCCAAACGATCCGACCGCCGTGCTGGAGCCGGTGCCCGATTATCTGGCTGATCTGAGCGGCAGCTTGCGGGGGACACGGATCGGGGTCGATCGGCGCTGGAGCAGCGAGGGCGTCGATGCCGCTGCGACCAAGGTATTTCAGGACGCGCTGCGCGTCGCGGCCGATCTTGGCGCCGAAATTCATGAAATCGTTTTTCCCGATCCGACGGCCATGATTACCGACTGGTTTCCGCTGTGCGGCGTCGAGACCGCGGTCGCACACGAGGCGACCTATCCCTCGCGCAAGCCGGAATATGGTCCGGGGCTCGCCGGATTGATTGACCTCGGTCTGCAGCAATCCGGCAAGGACTATCAGAAGATCGTTCTGCGCCGCGAAGCTTTCAAGGGAATGGTGAAGGCGCTGTTCGAAAAGGTCGATCTTCTTGCCGTGCCGGCCCAGACATTCGCCGCGCCGACGCTCACCAAAATGGCGACCTTGGGCGAAAACCCTGAGCTGATCGCCGGCCTGTTACGCTTCAGCTGTCCCTTTGACATGACAGGAAGTCCGACCATTACGCTTTCGGGCGGCTTTACCGAGAGCGGCGGTCCGGTCGCGTTCCAGTTCGTCGGCCGCCATCTCGATGAAGCTCGTTTAGTAGCCGCCGGTGACGCGTTCCAACGCGTCACCGATTGGCACCGTTGCCATCCTTCACTCGGGTGATTGAGGAGATGCCGATGACCAGCGCCTCTTGGCTGAAAACTTCGATCATGGCAAAGCGCGGACTTGCCAAAGGCGAGGCCGGAAAACGCCACGAACTCTCGATCGCGGCACAAGGAGATTTTCATTACGTCTATGGGCCCTATGCCAGGCCGGTACTGACGATCAATCCTGGCGACGTTGTCGTGGTGGAGACCGAAGACGCCTTCGCCGGCGTCATCACCAGCGAGCAGGACAGTCCGACCGCGAAATTGCGGTTTCCCTTTCTCAATCCGCAGTGCGGCCCGGTGGCCGTCAGCGGCGTCGAGAAGGGTGATTGCCTGGCCGTCCAGATCCATGCCGTGGAGACACGAGGCGCGCAGCCCGCCGGCACCACCTGCATCATCCCGGAATTCGGCGGCCTCGTCGGAACGGCGTCAACGGCCATGCTCAATGCGCCGTTGCCGGAGCGGGTGCGGAAAATGCATGTCGACAGGGACGGTGTGCGCTGGAGCGACAAGATCATCCTTCCCTACGAGCCGTTCATCGGCACCATCGGGGTTTCACCCGAGATCGAGGCGATTTCCTCGCTGCAACCGGACTACCACGGCGGCAACATGGATTTGCCGGACGTAGCTCCTGGCGCGATCCTTTACTTTCCGGTGCACACCAAAGGCGGCCTGCTCTATGTTGGCGATTGCCATGCCACCCAGGGCGATGGCGAATTGTCGGGGGTTGCGATCGAACAGCGCGCCACCGTCACCTTGCAGGTCGATGTCATCAAGAACTGGAGTTTTGCGTGGCCGCGGCTTGAGACCGAAAACTTTCTCATGACGATCGGCAGCGCCCGGCCGCTGGAAGACGCGGCCCGCATCGCCTATCGCGAACTGGTGCGCTGGATGAGCGCGGACTACGGCTTCGACGAGATCGACGCCTACATGCTGCTCAGTCAGGCCGGTCGCATCCGGCTCGGAAACATGGTCGATCCAAAATACACGATGGGCGCGTCGATTCTGAAAAAATATCTGGTCTCATGACGTATCGGCAACAACGAGGAGTACGGCAATGAAAGTCAATCGCAGAAGATTCCTACAGGGCACGGCCGCGGCCGCCGCCACCGGCGCGTTCGGTTCCAGCGCCTGGGCGGAAGACCCGATCAACGTGGCCAGCATCCACGATCTCTCGGGTGGTCTCGACATCTACGGCAAGCCGATGGTCGATGCGATTACGCTTGCGGTCGAGGAGGCCAATGCGGCCGGCGGTCTGCTCGGACGGCAGATCAAGCTGATCAACTACGACACCCAATCGAACATGCAGCTCTATACGCAGTTCGCGCAGCAGGCGGCGCTGAAGGACAAGGTTGCCGTCGTGCATGGCGGTATCACCTCCGCCTCGCGCGAGGTGATCCGGCCGGTGCTCGACCGCTTCAAGACGCTGTATTTCTACAACACGCAATATGAAGGCGGCGTCTGCGACCGCAACCAGTTCGATACCGGCGTTACGCCTGCGCAAACGGTTGAAAAGCTCGTGCCTTACGCCATGAAGAAGTGGGGCAAGAAGGTCTATGTCATCGCCGCCGACTACAATTACGGGCAGATCACCTCGCAATGGGTGAAGAAATACGTCACCGAGAACGGCGGCGAGGTATCCTCGATCGACTTCTTCCCGCTCGACGTCACCAATTTCGGCTCGACCATCTCCAAGATCCAGGCGGCGAAGCCTGATTTCGTCTGGTCGGCGCTGGTCGGCGGCGCGCATATCTCGTTCTATCGGCAGTGGGCCGCGGCCGGCATGCGCAAGAGCATTCCGATGGCGTCCACCACCTTCGCCGTCGGTAACGAGCACATCGTGCTGTCGCCCGACGAATGCAACGACATGCTGGTCTGCTACAATTACTTCCAGGACCTGAAGAACAAGACCAACGAAACCTTCGTCGCCGCTTTCCAAAAACGCTTCGGTGCCGATTATCCCAACATCACCGAGCTCGCGATGGGGACCTATCAAGGGTTCCGGCTATGGGCGGAGGCGGTCAAGAAAGCCGGCAGTATCGAACGCATGAAGGCCATCGAGGCACTGGAAACCGGAATCAGCATCGATGCGCCCTCGGGCAAGGTCACGATCGATCCTCCGACCCACCATTGCGTCCTCGACGTTCACATTGCCGAAGTGAAAGACAAGAAACTCAAGGTGCTCGAAGACTTCGCGCAGCAGAAGCCGTCGGACACCGCCGCGGTGTGCGACCTCATCAAGAATCCAACCGACAACCAGCAATACGTCATCAAGATCTAAAGGCCGGTTGGCCTTCAACTCTGTTTGGGAATAGCGAACGTGGATCTCATTGCTCTCCTGGCGATCCAGGTCCTTTACGCGATCGCCAGCCTGGCGCTGATCAGCGTCGGGCTGGCGATTATTTTCGGCATGATGCGGGTCATCAATCTCGCACATGGAGAATTTCTGATGCTCGGGGGCTATGCGGCGATCGTCGCGACCAGCCATGGCATCAGCATCTGGATCGCGATGCTGGTGGTGGCGCCCATCGTCGTCGGCATCATCGGGGTTATCGTCGAATTGACGATCATCCGCTTCCTGTATGGGCGGATGGTCGACACCATGCTCGCGACCTGGGGCCTCAGCCTGTTTTTGGTGGGGCTGACGACGGCGATCTTCGGCAACACCACGGTCGGGATCTCGGCACCGCTCGGCAGTTTCCAGATCGGCGCCTATCGCACCAGCGGATACACGCTGTTCGTGATCGCGGTGGCGGCCGTCGTGATGGCCGGCATTTTCGGCGTGCTGCGCTGGACCCGCCTTGGCCTGATCGCCCGCGGCACGATGCAGAACGCCAACATGGCGGCAGCACTTGGGGTCAATCCGCCGCGCGTCTACGCCGTCACCTTCGGCATCGGCGCCGCCCTGTCGGGTCTCGCCGGCGCAGTGCTGGCGCCGGTCTCCGGCGTCTTTCCCACCATCGGCGTCGCCTATGTCGCCAAATCCTTCATCACGGTGATCGGAGGCGGCGCCGCTATTCTCAGTGGCACGGTTTCTGCTTCCGCCCTGTTCGGCTCCATCAACCAGATCGCCACCTTTGCCACCACACCTGTGTTCGGCGAGGTGGCGTTGCTTGCGACCGCCATCGTTCTGATCCGTCTGCTGCCGCAGGGCATCACCGGTCGCTTCTTCCGGAGAGGTCTGTGAACGCCCGCGCACTCAATCTCATCGGCCTCGGACTGGTCGGCATCGTCGGCATCGCCTTCCTGATCCTGACCCCGCGTTTCGTCGAGCTCGAGACCGTGCTCGAACTTACCGTCTACATGATCATGGCGATCCTCGCGCTCAGCCTGGCGCTGATCTGGGGCTACGGCGGCATTCTCTGTTTCGGCCAATCGGCCTTCTTCGGATTGGGCGCGTATGCCTACGCGATCGCCATGTTCAACATCGGCGAGAGCACGGTTCCGCTTTTGCTGGCGATCGCGCTGCCGGCGGCCTTCGCCGCGCTGCTCGGCTATTTCATGTTCTATGGGCGCATCAGCGACGTGTATCTCGGCGTCATCACGTTGACGGTGACGCTGATCCTGTTCAACTCGGTGAACTCCACCGCCGGCCCGGAATTCCATATCGGCGTGGCACGGCTCGGCGGCTTCAACGGCATTCCGGGAATCCCGCCGCTGAATTTCCCCGGCAACAAGGCCGCGGCGATCGACCTCGAAGGCATGTTCTATCTTGCGACCGCCGCATTGCTCGCAACCTATTTCGGACTGCGCCTGCTGCTGGCGAGCCGCTTCGGCCGCGTCATTGTCGGTATCCGGGAAAACGAACGGCGCGCCGAACTCTTGGGCTACGACCCGCGGGCCTACAAGCTCGTGACCTTTACCATCGGTGGCGCGTTGGCCGGTTTTGCCGGATGCCTGTTCGCCAATTGGGGAAATTTTGTCAGCCCGACCATCTTTGGACTGGCGCAGTCCGCGCAGATCATCATTTGGGTCATCGTCGGGGGCCGGGGTACGCTGATCGGCCCGATCGTCGGCTGCATTGGTATCCAATGGCTCAATACGGCACTTGGAGCGAACCAGCCGAGTGGTTCGGACTTGTTGGGAAAGCTATTGGCAAATGCGCCGCTCATCCTCGGAATAATCCTGATCGCCTTCGTGCTGCTGGTGCCGAAGGGGTTGGTGCCGACGCTCGGCGATTGGGGCCAATCGCTGCTGCTGCGCTCGCGCACGCGGCGGTTGGCTGCCGCGCTTAAGCCCAAGCAGGCGGAGGAGGGGTGATGGCCGCGCCGCTTCTTCAAACCCGCGATCTCAGCATGCGTTTCGGTGGTGTGCAGGCGGTGCGCAACGTCAACTTCACGCTCGCCGAAGGTGAGCTGCGCTGTCTGATCGGCCCGAACGGCGCCGGCAAAAGCACCTTCTTCAAGATGCTCACCGGGCAGCTGCAGCCGAGCCAGGGCCAGGTGCTGTTTCGCGGCCACGATATTTCCCGCGCCCACGCCCATCAGATCGCGCGCCTCGGCATTGGCATCAAGACCCAGGTGCCGAGCGTGTTCGATGGTTTGAGCGTCCGCGAAAATATCTGGCTGGCGGCGAGCCGCATCCATTCGGCCGAGCGGATCAGTGGCGTGGTCGACGAGATGCTCGAGCGGATGGGCCTCACGGGTGCTGCGAAGCGCCTGGTAGGCCAGCTCGCCCATGGTCAGCGGCAATGGGTCGAACTCGGCATCGTGTTGTCGACGGATCCCGAGCTCATTCTGCTCGATGAGCCTGCGGCCGGCATGACGCATGATGAGGTGCACAAAACCGCCGAGCTCGTCCGCGAGATCAACCGCAGCAAGGCGCTCATCGTGGTCGAGCATGACATGCAGTTCATCCGCATGATCGCCAAGCAGGTGACGGTATTCAATCAGGGCAGCGTGCTGGTGGAGGACGCCGTGGAGAACATCCTGCGCAATCCGCTGGTGCGCGACATCTATCTCGGCAAACAGGCGGCCGCATGATGCTCAATGTGACGGGGCTGCGCACAGGCTACGGCCGCATTCCGATCCTCAACGGGGTCAGCTTCGCCGTCAACGAAGGCGAGTTCATCGGAATTCTCGGCCATAACGGCATGGGCAAGACCACGCTGCTCAAGGCGTTGATGGGCTTCCTGCCGGCGACCGGCGGACATGTGCGCTTTGACAATGACGACGTGACGGCGGCCGAGCCCTATCGCCGGGCGCGACTCGGGCTCGGCTATGTGCCGCAGGGGCGCGAGATCTTCCCCGGCCTCACGGTTTACGACAATCTGCGGATGGGGTGCACCAAACAGGCCGGCGCGGAGCAGGATATTATCGAGCCGGTGCTGGAGGAGTTTCCCCGCCTCAAGGTGCTTCTCGACCGTCCCGGCGGCGCGCTGTCGGGCGGCGAGCAGCAACTGCTGGCGATCGCGCGCTGCCTCTGCGGCAAGCCGCGGCTTGTCCTGCTCGACGAGCCGACCGAGGGTATCCAGCCCTCGATCATCGACGAGATTGTCGAGACCCTGCAACGGCTGCGCGACAACAGCGGCCTGACCATGATCCTGGTCGAGCAGAATCTCGACTTCATCGCCGCGCTTTCGCAGCGGATTCTCATCATTCAAAAAGGCACCATCACCCGGGAAGTGCAGCCGGGCGATCTCGGCGACGCAAGCCTCATCGGAGAATTTATCGGAATCACCACCTAAAGCCCGATCCAGCGGGCGGCAATCACAAGGGAGAACCAGGCCATGGCAGTCAGAAGACCCACTCTCGATCAATTGCGCAGCGTCGCTGAAGACCTCGGCATGCATATGGGCGAGGAGGAACTGAAATCCTACGATGCCCTGATGCAGGCGAATTACGCCGCCTACGACATTGTCGATGCCATGCCGGATTACGTTCCGGCCGTGACCTATCCGCGAACGCCGGGCTACCGTCCGGAGGGCGAGGAGAACAAGTATAACGCCTGGTACGTCAAGACCACGGTCAAGGGCGCGCCGAACGGCAAGCTCGCCGGCAAGAAAATTGCGCTGAAGGACAATGTATGCCTCGCCGGCGTGCCGATGATGAACGGTGCCTCGACGCTCGAGGGTTACACGCCCGACACCGACGCGACCATCGTCACCCGCATGCTCGATGCCGGCGGCACCATCGTCGGCAAGGTCCATTGCGAATATTTCCGGCGGCAGCCACACCTGCGCGGCTGGTCCCGTGCACAATCCGCACAAAATGGGCTATTCGGCCGGCGGGTCGTCCTCGGGGAGCGCCGTCGTCGTGGCGACCGGCGAAGCCGATATGGCGATCGGCGGCGATCAAGGTGGATCGATCCGCATTCCTGCTTCCTTCAGCGGCATCTACGGGATGAAGGGCACCTATGGCCTGGTGCCATATACCGGCGTGATGCCGATCGAGCTTACCATCGATCACACCGGCCCGATGACCCGCAACGTGCGTGACAATGCCCTGCTGCTTGAGGTGCTCGCAGGAGCGGACGGGCTCGATCCCCGACAAGGTGCGCCGAAGGTTGCAAAATATACCGAAGCGCTCGACGGCGGCGTCAGGGGAATGCGCATCGGCATCGTCAAGGAAGGCTTTGGGCTTCCGGTCTCCGAGCCGGACGTCGATGCCAAGGTCATGGCCGGCGCCCAGCTTTTCAGGAAACTCGGCGCCACCGTCGATGAAATATCGGTGCCGATGCATCTGCTGGCGCCCGCCATCTGGCTTCCGATCGCCGCGGAGGGCGCCACCGAATTCATGATGAAGGGCAATGGCATGGGGACCAACTGGCGCGGTCTTTATAACACCACGCTGCTGGATGCTCATTCCGCCTGGCACCATCGCGCGGATGAGCTGTCCGACAGCCTCAAGATAACGATGCTGGTCGGTCAATATTTCACCAAGCACTATCGCGGTCATTTCTATGCCAAGGCGCAGAACCTGAATCGAAAACTGCGCGCCGCCTACGATGCCGCGCTGAGCAATTACGATTTGTTGCTGATGCCGACACTGCCAATGAAGGCGACGCCGATCCCACCGCCCGATGCGCCGCGCGATCTCTATATCCAGCGCGCATTCGAAATGGTCCCCAACACGGCGCCGTTCAACGCATCGGGTCATCCGGCGATGAGCATTCCCTGCGGGATGAGCGACGGACTGCCGATCGGGCTGATGCTGATCGGCAAATACTACGATGAGTTGGCGATCTATCGAGCCGCGGCGGCATTCGAGAGCGCCGGCGACTGGACCAAGATGTAAGTCAACGACGCGGCCTGCTGCGCGACAGCAGGCCGCGGCATCATCAACGGAGGCGACGATGGATCTTGGATTGAAGGGCAAGAGCGTGCTGGTGACCGGGGGAAGCAAGGGCATCGGGCTGGCGATCGCCGAACTGTTTGCGGATGAAGGCGCCAACGTTGCGATCTGTGCGCGCAACGCCGACGAGGTCGGCAACGTCGTCAAGGCGCTGGCGGCGAGGAGGGTCAAGTCATGGGGTGGAGCAATCGATGTCGCTGATCCTGCTGCGTTAAAGAAATGGGTCGAGGATGCAGCCGGTGAACTCGGCGGTGTCGACACCATGGTTTGTAACGTCAGCGCGCTTGCCGTCGGCGATACGGCAGAGACGTGGGAAAAGTCATTCCGTACCGACATGATGCATACCGTCAATTCCGTTGCGGCGGCCGTGCCTTACCTGGAGAAATCCAAATCCGCCTCGATCGCGATTATCTCGAGCGTTTCAGGTTTTGAGGTCGATTTTGCTGCCGGTTCCTACGGCGCCTTCAAGGCGGCGCTGATTCATTACGCCAAAGGGCTCAGCAACCAGCTCATCGGCAAGGGCATCCGCGTCAACGCGATTTCGCCCGGCAATACCTATTTCGAGGGCGGCATATGGCAGAACATCGAGAACGGTATGCCCGATCTCTACAAGATGGCGATGTCGTTGAACCCGACCGGACGCATGGGCACGCCGCAGGAAGTCGCCGCCGGCGTGGTGTTCCTGGCAAGCCCGTTGGCGAGCCGGATCTCCGGCACCAACCTCATTATCGATGGCGCGCTCACCAAGGCCGTCTAGCGAAGCCGGCTGGTTGCCGGAAATGCCGACGCTGTCCTCGAACCAAAACGGATCGGATTGCAAATGAGCAACAACATCGGACGCCGGGATTTTCTGGGTACGGTCGCGCTCGTGGGCGCAGCGGCGGCGGCCGGACGAGCCTCGTTGATCAATTCCGCCGAAGCTGCCACGGCGTCGAGCGACGGTATCACCTCGGCATCGGCCAGTGAGCTTGCTGAAGCTGTTCGATCGAAGAAATGGAGCTGCAAAGAGATCGTCGAGGCGCATCTGGACCGGATCGCCAAGGTCAACCCCAAACTCAATGCGGTCGTTCAACTGACCGCGGAGGCGGCACGGAAAGAGGCGGATGAAGCCGACGCGGCGCTCGCCCGCGGCGAAATCAAGGGCCCGCTTCACGGCGTCCCCGTCACCATCAAGGATACGCTGGAAACCGCCGGTGTGATCTGCACCGGCGGCACCAAGGGCAGAGCCAATTACGTGCCCAAGGCGGATGCCACCGCGGTCGCGCGGCTGCGTGCAGCCGGTGGCATCATCCTTGGCAAGACCAATGTGCCCGAACTCGCAGGCGCGGCCGAAACTGACAATCTGGTCTACGGGCGGACCAATAATCCCTACGACCTCGCGCGCACGCCGGGCGGCAGCAGCGGTGGCGAGGCCGCGATTATTGCAGCCGGCGGCTCGCCGCTTGGTCTCGGCACCGATGCCGGTGGCAGCATCCGCATCCCTGCGCATTATTGCGGGCTCGCGGCCATCAAGCCGACCTCGGGCCGCGTGCCGCGGACCGGGCAATTTCCGATGCCCCTGGGCGCGCGCAACCCGGTATTTCACGTCAGCCTGATCGCGCGAAAGGTCGGGGACCTGGCCCTGGCGTTGCCGATTGTTGCGGGTCCCGATTTCCGCGATCACTCGATCGTGGGAATGCCGCTCGGCGAGCCTGCGAAGGTGGTGTTACGCGATTTGAAAGTGGCCTATTTCGACGACGATGGCGTCGCGACACCGACAAAGGAAATTGTCGCCGCCGTGCGCGATTCCGCCAAGGCATTCACCGATGCCGGGATCAAGGTCGAAAAAAGCCGACCGCCCGACGCGGCAAAACCTGGTGGCGTCTATTTCGATATCAGCCGCGGCGATGGCGGTGCCGGCACGCGTGGATTCCTCAAGAGCATCGGAACCAACGAAATCTCGCCGATGTTCGAAAGAGCGCTGGCGGTTGCCGTGGCACCCGCGATGCCCGGCACGACGGAGGCCCTGGCCGCGTTTGCAAGATGGGATTTGTTCCGCAATTCGATGCTGCGCTTCATTGAAAACTACGATGCGCTGCTGTCGCCGGTCATGCCATATCCGGCGCTGCTGCATGGCACCGGCTTCGACGATGACAAGCGGATCGGGTTCGGTTACGCGCAGATGCATAATCTCACCGGCTGGCCCACGGCGACGGTACGAATTGGCACCTCGCTGGAAGGCCTGCCGATTGGCGTCCAGGTTGCTGCCCGGCCGTGGCGAGAGGACGTGGCGCTGGCGCTGGTTGCGCATCTCGAGCAGACCTTCGGCGGCTGGAAGACGCCTCCATCGATTTGAACCGCGCGCTGCACGCTGGTACCACGGGCAAGGCGATTTGAGTTTCTGCCGATCTGACGTAAGGTCGCTCAAATCTCACGAGAGCGATGGTCCAAGTCAGAGTGATGAGCTTCAGCGAAAACAACGATGGCCCGTGGCGCGTAGGGGTACTGTTCTCCCAGACGGGGGTGACTTCGGCGATCGAACAATCCCAGCTCAATGCGACGCTTCTGGCCATCGAGGAGATCAATTCCGGTGGCGGCGTGCTCGATCGCATGATCCAGCCCGTGATCTACGATCCAGCCTCCGACCCCAAGCAGTTTCGCAGCCTGGCGGAACGTTTGTTTCAGGTCGATCGCATCCGATTGTTGTTCGGCTGCTACATGTCGAGCACCCGCAAGGCGGTTTTGCCGGTAGTCGAAGGCCATCGCGGGTTGCTGTTTTATCCGACGCTCTATGAGGGTTTTGAATATTCGCGGCACTGTATTTACACCGGCGCTGCGCCGAACCAGAATTCGCTGCAGCTTGCAAAATTCCTGCTGTCCACTTACGGCAATCGTTTTCTGTTGGTCGGATCGAACTACATCTATCCTTACGAGTCCAATCGCCTGATGGCCGATTTCGTCGTGCAGGGCCGCGGCAAGGTGCTGGACGAGATTTATGTTCCGCTTGAGGCCGGTGCAGGGGATTTCGAGAAGGTCATCAACCGGATCAAGAAGACATCTCCAGACGTCATCTTTTCCACCGTGGTGGGCCGGAGCACGTCGGTGTTCTACGAGGCCTATCGGAATGCCGGGTTCGACCCGGCGAAGATGCCGATCGCTAGCCTGACCACCAGCGAGGCCGAGGTCGCAGAGATGCACCGCGAGGCCGCCGAGGGACATATCACGGCGGCGCCGTTCTTCGAGACCTCTTCGTCATCAGCGGCGCGGCGTTTCGTTGACAGCTTCAAGAACAAATATGGGCCCGATGCGCCGGTAACGGCAGCGGCAGAAGCCGCCTATTTCCAGCTGCATCTTGCGATGCGCGCAATAGCACGTTGCGGCTCGGACGACCCGGAAACGGTGCTGAAGGAGCTGCGCGATTCTGAATTCGATGCGCCACAGGGGCGCGTCAGGATCGATCCGGAAAACAATCACACTTACCTCTGGCCGCGGATCGCGCGGCTGGACAAATTCGGTCGGTTCCAGACGGTCTGGAATCCTGGTGTTCGGATCAAGCCGGACCCCTACTGTGTCGTACAGAGCCTTGACGACTGGTCGGCTGACGACCTTCAAACAGTCAGCCACTGAGGTTCTGAGCGCGGGAGCAGGCGGTGGCGATCCAAATCCTTCGCGATCTTCGTGGCCTACGCGTCCAGGTGGTTCATCCACCGGACAGTGAACGCGTCAGATTAGTCGAGCATCTGCGCCGCATCGGCTGCATGGTTGAAACAATATGGCCGATCCCGGAATGCTGGACCGGTAGTTCCGACGTGATGCTGCTTGCCGTCGAACATGACGTCCGCAGCGATATTCAGCGCCTTCTGAAGTCAAGCGATGGGCTACGGCCGACACTGATCGCCGTCGTCGGCTACGAAGATCCATCCACACTCCAACTGGTACTGGAGGCCGGTGCGGTCGCCGTCATCGAGCGGCCGATCCGCCCCTTTGGCCTGCTCACCAACCTGACGATTGCTCGCAGCATCTGGCTCGAGAAGCGCGAAACCGAAAAACGTATTCGCAAACTGGAGCGAAAACTTTCCGGTCTGCAACGCATCCAAAAGGCGAAAGCGGTCCTGATGGATGGCCAGGGGTTGAGCGAAGCCGAAGCCTACGAAAGCATTCGCCGCCAGGCGATGGCGAAACGGTTGTCGATGGATGACATGGCCGCGGCAATCATCCACGCAAATGAACTCTTGCAGTACCGTGCAAAAGATGTTTAGTTTTATGCCTAACTACGCTGGAAGAAAGTTCTTGTCGTAGTTATCGCCTGATCACCAGTGACGTTGGTCAGGCTTGGCTAGGTAGCCCGAAAGATCCGTGAGGATCTGTCGGGCTTTTTTTGTTTGGCGACCGAGAACAGGGCACGGATCGCATCGGATCCGCCGGCCTCGGATGAATCTGGAATTTTCAGTTCGAAACAGCGCGCTTGGGCGTGAACGAAACCGGCTTGCCTGTCGTTGCGGGGCGGCCAAATGGGGAGTGTTACTATGTCGATTGATCGGCGTAAATTCTTGAAGAGTAGCCTGCTTGCGACAACCGGAGCGCTTGCATCGCCCTACATCATCAGTACGGTGCGTGCCGCGGGAACGATCAATGTGGGCGTGTTGTTCTCGCTCACCGGCGGCCTTTCGATCATCGAAAAATCGCTTCACGACGCCACGTTGATGGCGATCAGCGAGATCAATGCGGCCGGTGGCGCCAAAGGCATGAAGATAAACGCGATCGTCGAGGACGGCGCGTCGGATCCAAAAACCTACAATGAAAAAGCGTCAAAACTGGTGATCCAGGATCGCGTGCCGACGGTGTTTGGATCCTATACTTCGGCAAGCCGCAAGGCTGTTCTGCCTGTATTCGAGAAGCGCAACAATCTGTATTTCTACCCCACTTATTACGAAGGTTTCGAGTGCTCCAAGAACGTCGTCTATACCGGCGCCGTTCCGAACCAGCAGCTTTCGAATTTCATCCCCTGGATCATCAAGACGCTGGGCAAGAAGAAATTCTTCATCGTCGGTTCGAACTACATCTATCCGCGCGAGATGGCGAAGGTATCGAAGATTCTGATCGAGAAAAACGGCGGCGAGTGGATCGCGGACGAATATCTCGAACTCGGCCATTCCGAATGGGGATCCATGGTCAACAAGATCAAGGGGTCGGGCTGCGACGTCGTGCTGTCGAACGTCGTCGGCGACTCGGTCGTCGCGTTCTATCGCGAATACAAGAATCAGGGCCTGACCCACGACAAATTGCCGATCTGCGCGACCGTCACGTCCGAAATCGAGATCGCCGCGATGGGGCCGGAATACGCGGTCGGAAGCTACACATCGTTCCCGTATTTCCAGGCCATCGACACCGACCGCAACAAGGCGTTCGTCGAGCGCTACCGCGCCTTTGTCAAGGATCCGAAGGCGGTGACGCATCATGCGCTGGAGTCTTCCTACTTCCAGGTCTTCCTGTGGAAGCAGGCGGTCGAAAAGGCCGCTGAGATCACACCGACCGCGATCAGGGAGGCCGTGAAGGGGCAGGAATTCGACGCTCCGAACGGTCACGTGAAGATCGACCCCGATAATCTGCACACCTACCTGACGCCGCGGATTGCACAGTGGCTGCCGGACGGACAAGGCAAGATCATCGACGCCTACAAGGAGCCGACGATCCCGCTTCCTTACGTGGCCTATGGCGAAACCGAGAGCAATCTGTTCTGCACCGCCAAGGGACTGGATACGTCGAAGCTGAAGATCTGAACTTGGATCAAGACCGTCTGCCGCGCGAAGGCGCGGTAGACGGGGTGATGAGGTGCCCCTGAATGCTCGAAGTCTTGTTCATCGGCCTGAGCCTCGGCTCCATCCTGCTACTGGTGGCGCTGGGTCTTGCGATCACCTATGGCGCGATGGGCGTGATCAACATGGCCCATGGCGAGATGGTCATGATCGGCGCTTATGTCACCGTGCTGTCCGGCATCTGGCTCGGGGTCAATATCTTCGTCGCGATCCCGATCGCGTTCGTCGTGACGGCGTTGATCGGTCTCGCAATTGAGCGTGTCATTGTGCGTCGCTTGTACGGTCGTCTGCTGGACACCTTGCTGGCAACCTGGGGCATCGCGATTCTGATCCAGCAGGCGGTGCGGCTTGAACTGGGTCTGTCTTTTTTCGGAATCCATATCGCAGGACTGGGACCGGGACTTCAGAACGTCAGCGTTCCGGCGGCCCTGCAGGGAACGTTCATGCTGGGGAGCGCGGAGATCAACCGCTATCGCGCATTCATTATTGTCGTGACTGCGGTGCTCACCGCCGTTACCTGGCTGATCATGTATCGTACGCCGATCGGCACACAAGTGCGTGCGATCATCCGCAACCCGAAAATGGCCGCCGCGTGTGGCATCGACGTGGCGCGGATCAACGCGCTGACGTTTGCCTTCGGTTCCGGCCTCGCCGGCGTCGCGGGCGTGATGATGTCCGGTTTCAAGACGGTATTCCCGGACATGGGCACGCCGATGGTGGTGGACGGGTTCATGGTTGTGGTGATGGGAGGTGTCGGCAGTTTGCTCGGGTCGGTGTTTTCGGCCGGCATTCTCGGCGAGATCAATGGGCTGGTCGCGGCCGGCACCAATGACATTTTAGCGAGAGCGGTGGTTTTTGGCGTGGTGATCATGATCATCATCCTCAAGCCCAAAGGCCTTTTTTCGCTAATGGGGCGCTGAGCAATGTCCGACAAGCGCCGCTTCGAAATCGCAATCTATCTGGCGTTCTTCGCCTTCATCATGTGCGCGCCGCTGGTGCTCGAACCATTCTGGCTTAACCGCATCGCCAAGTATCTTGTATTCGGCATGCTCGGCATCGCGGTGGCGCTGTCGTGGGGATACGCCGGAATCCTCAACCTCGGCCAGGGACTTTTCTTCGGCGCAGGCGCCTACATGCTGGCGATGTCGCTCAAGCTCGCCAGCCCGACCAGCCTGCAGCAAGGCTCGGACAAGCCGGTGCCGGACTTCATGCTGTGGAACGCGGAGCCCGGATCGCCTACCGAACTGTGCTGCATCAACAAGGCGTCGTTCCTGTGGCTTCCGTTCCAGCATCAGTGGTTTGGCGTCTTCATGGGGCTGGTGCTGCCGGCGGGGATCGCCACGATCATCGGAATCATCGTGTTTCGCAAGCGCATCTCAGGCGTTTTCGTTTCGATCATTACGCTCGCGCTCGTGCTGCTGGTGCGTCTCGTCGTCATCGATGCCCAGCCGATCACCAACGGCTTCAATGGGCTGACCGATCTCGGTTGGTTCAAGATCGGAGAATTCGAGTTCGACCCCTATATCGTTCCGACTTATTATTTCGTCGCCATCGCGCTGTGCCTGGTTCTCGCAGGCGCGCGATTGCTGATCGAGACCCGCGCCGGCCTCATCCTGCAGGCGATCCGCGACGACCAGAATCGCGCCCGTTACCTCGGCTTCGACGTGCCGCTTTATCAGACGTTTTTCTTCGCGGTGTCGGCGGGAATCGCGGGTCTGGCCGGGATGTTTTATGTCGTGGTGTCGGAGTTCGCCTCGCCGACCTTCATGGACCTCACCTTTTCGATCACGATGGTGGTCTGGGCCGCGGTCGGCGGCCGTTCGTCGATCCTCGGCGCCTGTATCGGCGCCATCGTGATCAACATGATTTCGGCCACCGTCAGCGAGACCGAAGGTTTCGCTGAGGCGTGGAAGGTCATCATCGGACTGATCTTCGTTCTCGTCGTGCTGTATCTGCCGCGCGGTCTTGCCGGGCTGGCGCATGATCTGCTCGATCGGTTCCTCGCCCGCGGCAAGGCGGCCCCATCGCAACACGCAATCGAGGCTTCCGACGCCTCGCAACTGGCGGAGTGAGCGGGATGGCTCAGTTCGCGCTTACCATCGATGGCCTTGGTGTCGACTTCGGCGGGTTCAAGGCCGTCAATGGTGTGTCGCTGACGGTCGAGGATGGCGAACTGCGCGTCCTGCTCGGCGCCAACGGCGCCGGCAAGACCACCTTGATGGACCTCGTGTCCGGCAAGACCAAAAGCACACAGGGCCGCGTCTTTCTGCACGACACCGACATCACCAACTGGGAAGAGCACAAGATCGCCCGCGCGGGCGTCGGACGAAAGTTCCAGATTCCGAGCATCTTCAAGGACCTGACCGTACGCCGCAATCTCGAAGTCGCGAGCTGCCGAAATCCGGGAGTGCTGGCCAATCTGCGCTTTGGCTTCAGCAAGCAGGCGAAACAGGATGTCGACCATGTGCTCGATCTGATCGGTCTGACCGAAGAGGCGAACCGGTTGGCCGCCTATCTCAGCCACGGCCAAACGCAGTGGCTCGAACTGGGTCTTTTGATCACGCAAAATCCAAAGGTGATCCTGCTCGACGAGCCGACCGCCGGCATGACGCAGGCGGAAACCCACAAGACCTCGGAGATCGTCAATAGCCTCAAGGGCAAGCACACCCTCATCGTTGTCGAGCACGATATGGCGTTCGTGCGGGAGATCGCCGAACGCATCACCGTGCTGCACCTCGGTGCGGTTCTCGCGGAGGGCAACGTCGAGCAGATCGAAAACGATCCGAAAGTGCGCGCAGCCTACCTTGGATCGAAGGGGATTGGCTGATGCTCAAGCTGACGAACGTCGACAGCTACTATGACCGCAGCCACATTCTGCATGCGGTGTGCCTGGATATTCCGATCGGGCAGGTGACCGCGGTGCTCGGCCGCAATGGCACCGGAAAGACCACCCTTCTCAAGACACTGATGGGTCTTACCGACCGGATGGAAGGACAAATCAGCCTCGACGGAACCGAGATCGGAAAAGATCCGACCTTCCGCCGCGCCCGCGCCGGCATTGCCTACGTTCCTCAGGGCCGCGAGATCATTCCCGATTTCACCATCCGGGAGAATATCCTGATGGGCGCTTTTGCCCGCGCCGACGGCAAGCGGCAGATTCCGGAACTGGTACCGGAGCTGTTTCCGTATCTGATGGATAATCTCGAACGCGCCGGCGGCGTGCTTTCCGGCGGCCAGCAGCAGCAGCTCGCGATCGCGCGGGCGCTAGCCGCCGATCCGAAGATCATCCTGCTCGATGAGCCGAACGAAGGCATCCAGCCGTCGATCGTCGAGGAAATCGAAGCCATCATCATTCGCCTCAACAGGGAGGTCGGCCTGACCGTCGTGCTGGTCGAGCAGAATGTCTCGTTTGCGCGCCAGGCATCGCACCGCTTCGCCATGATGGAGAAGGGACGGATTGTCGTGGCCGGCGCGATTGCCGAACTGAGCGATGAAAT
>WNFA01001806.1_pt1 | contig 17411 bp, 13 predicted proteins | sample 5400481 | NCBI WGS metagenome assembly WNFA01 (sample SAMN13153340, study PRJNA577476) | soil metagenome | isolation source: 120 cm saprolite under Douglas fir tree site 2 hole 1 replicate 2 | place: USA:California | collected 2015-04-18
CATGTAGTACCTGGTCAAACGGTCACAACTGCGCAACAGCCCGGCCGCGAAGTCCCCTCGATAGACGCCTACTTCGGCCATTCGTTGCGCCCCAATGGCCCGTATGAACTCAACCCAGAATTCCAGTCTGGAATGCGACTGCGAAATACTCTTCCTGAGAAGTCGTTCTGGGAGATCAGTCTCTGTAGAACCAGACGCCATCAACTCTTTCCTTTCAGCTTGCGGTTGATCACTCATGATTTCCGGGCACTTTAGCCTAAATTCACTGGCATTGGAAGTCAGTGAAGCAGACGGCATTGATTGTTTTCAACTGCGCGAAGGATTGAGGTGGCAAGAATACACCGCACGGGCAAACAGCCTGCGCTGCGCGACCCACGGATAGTATCCGATTGAGGTCCGCGCCGCAGTTATCCGCAATCTGATCAAAACCCGGGAATCTGCTCTTATCGGGATATCAGTCCATTATCAGTGGACGCACGCGTAATGCTGATGCCTCGGCTCTCGAAAAACCACGCAATCCCGCGGCCGGCCCGGACTTGTGCTTGGACTAGCGTCATGTCCGCCAGCACGAATGCCATACTCCAGTAGAAAACGCACAGGTAGTAGCCCGGCGCAAACATCCAATCTTCGAAGGCGGCATGTACCAGACCCGCTGCAATGACCATCGCAACCGGAATTGCAGGATGGGAAGCGTCTCCGCCGCTACGCATCCCTGCGAACGTTCGAAACACTTTCCCCGCTAACAGCATCAGCAAAAGCATAAAGGGCAGCACCCCGAGCATTCCCACCCAGGTTGCGATTGCCAGGTAACTGCTCCCAAATTCTGTCGCCACGTGTGCTGCAGAAGAAAAACTGTCGACCCGTTGGGTGACTCGGTCCACCTTGTCACTCGTGCCAAATCCGGTCCCAAACCAAAAATGGCCGCGAAGTATCTCCACAGCGTTCTGCCATGGGGTCTTTCGGGATGCCAGCATCCCACTCTCCCATGATCCCTTGTATATCACGTCGGAAGTTACGGTCGATGCCGTCTCAAAAACCTGTTCCGGCCGGAAGATAGCGGCTGTTACCACGAACATGAGAGCGACGCTTGTTCCCAAAATCAAGCTGCGGTACCTGCGCAGTCCCACACAGAGCAGTCCGCAGGACAGTGCAGCTGCCGCTATGCTTGCTCGCGCATGGCTGTGGTAAACCAGGGACAGGGACAGCGCAAATAAGAAAAGACGGCGGCGGCGGGTAGCAACATCCTGAGCGACGAACGTTGCCCACAGCAGAAGAGGAGCTACCACTACACCTAAAATCGCCCCGAGTGAGTTGGGATTGCCCATCAGGTCCCTGCCCAGGACGAGGTATGAGAGCGCGAAAACACCTACAAGAACTTCACAGCCCACGAGCAGTCCTGCAAAAAAGCGCTCTTCTCTTCCTTTCACGGCCAGCCTTGCACCCGAACTGGCATACAAAAAAAGCAGGAACAGGCTAAGCACCTTGAGCAAAGCAAAACTCGGATAGCGCGACACCGAAGCTGACACGCCAGCAGCCAGCACAGCAAACAATGCAATCGCGTCAAAGAAGCCAAAACGATACTGCCTTTTCTTCAACACCAGTAGAAAGCCCACTACTGCACCAACCCCAAGGAAGAGCCACCGTGCCGAGGTCCAAACCGACGCGCCCGGTAAGTCAGTTCCGGCCAGAAGAAACGCCAGAATCAGGGCCGTGAAAAACACCTGCCGAAACTTCCAGACCGCTGCGAGCACGAGTTCGAGCAGGATCAGTCCTCCAATATAGGCCTGACTGGTGAAATACCAGGGTCGCGACCATGCCATGTAAGCCAGTGCGATTGCACCTGCAACCACAGCAGCCGCCGCCACGGATTTTGGTATGCGGCTCATCATCGTGGACCGCCCAGGCACACCGAGGTACTTTCCGACTCGGACACAACCGGCAGCTTCACAGCTCAACGCCTCCAGACAACCCTGATGTCGGGAAAGTTTTCGCAGCGCCTTTCATTATCCCGCCGCCGCCACACCCCACAAAGAATTTTACCTTGGAATTGGCTCCTGAGCGGGCTTTTCGCCGGACCCCGAACCGAATAAAATGCGCAGTCTGCAAAACGAAAGCCCCAGCGATCGCCTGGCTCAGACTGGGGAAGGTTGCGTCCTTCCGGCGACGCTCCTTGTCGGCTGATTCCATTTTCGCGCGAGGCCCGTATAAGATTGCCTGTCGCTGCACACAGCGACCGACAGGCCAATTGAAAGATTGCGCGTGAATCTACGAAGGGTGGCAGAACTGATGAGTCGGGGCATAGTCTTGCGTCGGCGCCTGCCCAAAGAGTTCCAGAAGCTGCCGCTGTATGTTTCTCCAGAGGCAAGTTTGCGCTATTGGCGACCGAATCTGGCAACGGTGGACCCCTTGCTCTTCGATTTGGCACGGGAGATGGTAAAGGCCGGGCAGGTAGTGTGGGACGTAGGAGCTAACGTCGGCCTGTTCAGTTTCTGCGCCTCTGCGCTCGAGGGTCCTTCGGGGTCTGTCCTGGCCATCGAGCCGGATTTCTGGTTGGCGCACCTGCTAATGCGTTCAGCCCAGGGACTCTCACGCGGGCATTACAGCGTGGCCGCACCCGTGGCGGTGGTCTGCGCTGCCGTTGCGGAGCACACAGGTATTAGCGAGTTCCAGATCGCGGAGCGGGGACGCGCCGCAAGCCACCTGGCGGAGATTCAGGGATCGAGCCAGGTCGGCGGGAATCGCTATTCACAGCAGACCATCACCGTCTCCCTCGATTTTCTCCTGGAACACTTTCCGCCTCCATCTGTTCTCAAGATTGATGCTGAGGCAGCAGAGGTCAAAGTATTGCAGGGTTCGGCAAAACTGTTACGCACTGCGCGGCCCATCATCTGGTGCGAGGTGTCTCCGGAAAACGCCGAGGCCGTGGCAAAACTGCTACACGCGCACGGCTACGAGATTTATGCCGCCGCACTGCGTCCCTCGGAGCGCACCGCTCTACATCGCGCCTCATGGAACACGCTAGCCATACCCGGGCCACTGAGCGCGTAGCGGGCGTCCGGCCCGCTGCCGAAATCCTGAGCCCAGCGAAGCATCTCTCGCCACAGTCGTTTAGGCAAACATGGTAGCGCTACCGGGAATCGAACCCGGGTTTGAAGATTGAGAATCTTCCGTCCTAACCCCTAGACGATAGCGCCACGCGGCAGATTTCGATTATAACAAAGCGCTTTTGCGACCAAGATCGTATGCTCCGCCCCCTCCAGCGTCCATCCGTGATCTCAGTCTTGCAACTGTCGCGGTTTCGATGATCGTTTCCAGCAACTAATTTCATCCACAGGTAATCATCCACAGGCCGAAGAGGTTTATACTGGTGTCATCTCTGCTAAACAATCGCTAAGCTGAAACGCATTTGCTGGGGCGATGTGTATGTCGTTCATTCATCAACCAATCACTTCATTCCTGAATTCAGGAGCATGCAAGGAGTATCCAACTTATGGCTAGACCCAAGTCTCCCACCGGCACCAAGAAAGGCGCAATCACCACCACTCCACCCGTACCCGCACCCGAATCCGCGGTGGATCCTGTGCAGACTGAAACCAGACCGGACACCAGAATACTGGCAGTCAAAAAGACTGACGCACGTCCCAATCTCGTCCCGATCAACCTCGAAGATGAGATCCGCCGCCGCGCCTACGAACTCGCGCAGCAGCGGGGATTCGAGTCCGGCCACGAGACCGAGGACTGGGTCACCGCGGAACGCGAGGTTCTGCAGCGCTATCATCAGCAGAGCGCGTAAGAAACCCGCATACTGATTTCCTGCGGCCGAGGGCTCGTGTGGGGACAGCCGCCCTCGGCTGTCCGGTCGAGCAATGCTCGACTGCTTTTGATGTCGGCAGCCAGTTTAGGTGGAGAGGGCGTCGTGCCTTCGGCCCGAAGGACAGCCGAGGGCGGCTGTCCGCACATGAGCCCTCCGGAAGCAGTCCGCGGCTCGCGGGTCCAAATTCCCCACCAACGAGCACAGTCCAATGTCGTTTCCGCGCCTGTCCCAATGGCCGTGGCTGGCTTTCTGGCTTTCTTTCCACGTTGCCTCGCAGGGGCGTTTCTGAAAAAATAGGCTTGGTTCCCTTAAATGGCGCAAATCGGTAGTTTTGCCCTTCTTCTCGCCCTCGCCCTGAGTGTCTATTCATTCCTGGCCGGACTGATCGCATTGTTCCGCCAGCATGAAGATGATGCCTCCGAGCGCCTCAGCGAGACCGCCCGCCGCGCGGGCGTGGCGACGTTCACTGCGGTCCTGCTCGCCGCCGTCGCCCTCGTGTTTTCCGCGTTCGCGGACGACTTCCGCATTGCCTACATCTTCCACCACAGCAACCGCGATCTGTCGGGCCCGTATAAGTTCGCAACTCTCTGGTCCGGGCAGGAAGGCTCGCTGTTGTTCTGGTCGCTGCTGCTGTCTGCCTATGGATTCGTGCTGCGCCTGCGCTACAAGACCGATCCGCGCCTCTTCGCCTACGCCTCCGTGATCCTGGCGGCAGTGCAAATCTTCTTCCTGTCGCTGGTGAATTTCGCGGCCAACCCGTTCGGCCTTCTAGAAGGCCCTCTCCGCCGGGATGGAAGTGGCCTCAATCCCCTGCTGCAGTATCCTGAGATGGTGATTCACCCGCCCATGCTCTATCTGGGCTACGTCGGCTTCACCGTGCCCTTCGCCTTCGCGTTGGGCGCGCTGATCATGAAGTATCCCGGCGAGAAGTGGATTCACATCACCCGTCGCTGGACCATGGTCACGTGGGGCTTTCTCACGTGTGGAATTTTTCTGGGATCCCACTGGGCCTATTCCGTGCTCGGCTGGGGCGGCTACTGGGGATGGGACCCCGTCGAGAACGCCTCTCTCATGCCCTGGCTCGCCGGCACCGCCTTCCTGCATTCCGTAATGATGCAGGAAAAGCGCGGCATGCTGAAGGTCTGGAACATGTGGCTGGTCTTCGCCACCTTCTGGCTTTCGATTCTCGGGACGTTCCTCACACGCAGCGGCATCATCAGTTCGGTACACGCTTTCGCGCAATCGTCGATCGGCAACTGGTTCGCCTGGTTCCTCGGCATCAGCTTTGTCGTCTTCCTCTTCTTCTTCATCAAGAACAGGTCCCATCTGAAGAGCGAGCACAAACTGGAATCGCTGGTGTCGCGCGAGTCCAGCTTTCTCTTCAACAATCAACTCTTCCTCCTGCTCTGCTTTATCGTGCTTTGGGGAACCTGGTTCCCCAAGATTTCAGAACTGGCGCAGGGCAACAAAGTCACGGTCGGAGCGCCGTTTTACAACCGCGTGGCCATACCGGTCACAATGTTGCTCCTGTTGCTCACTGCCGTGGGCCCGCTGCTGGCGTGGCGCAAGACATCCCTTGAGAGCCTGAAGCGCAATTTCCTGTGGCCGACCCTCGGTGCAATCGCCGCGGCCATCTTCCTCATGATCACGCCCGAGAGCTGGGGATCCATCTTCGGCCTCAAGCCCTGGAAGGACCTCTCGTATTTCTATTCGTTGATGGTGATCGCGCTCTCCGTGCTGGTCACGCTGACCGTGGCCTCCGAGTACTATCGCGGCGGGCGCGTCATTTCGAAGCACACCGGACAGGGCATGTTCGCTTCCATGGTGCAGTTGACCCACCGCAACACGCGCCGTTACGGCGGATACATCGTTCACTTCGGCGTAGTGGCCGCCATGATCGGATTCTCCGGCGCGGCCCTGAACCAGGAAAAAGAAATGGAGATGGGCTACGGCGACAAGATGACGATCGGAAGCTACGAACTCATCTGCCGCTCATTTACTCAGGACGATGGCCCCAACTACGCCAGCGAGTGGGCGATCCTGGACATCAACCAGAACGGCAAAAACATCGGCACCCTGACGCCGCAGCGTCTGTTCTACAAGGCCAGCCAACAGGCGTCCACCAAGCCCAGCATCCGGTCAAACTTCAAAGAGGACCTCTACCTGGTCTACGAGGGCCAAAACGAAAAGGGACAGCCCGTGATCAAAGCCCACCTGAATCCCATGGTGATCTGGATCTGGATCGGCGCCTGGATCATGGTAGTAGGCACAGGGCTAGCCCTGATCCCCAACGCCCCAGCCCCGTCAAGCGTCCCAGTAGCAAAGTTAGTAGAACAAGCAGCCCCAGTAGCAACAGGAGACTAATCGACTCACGTAGCGACAGCCGCCTAATCGACTCATGTGGAGACAGCCGCCTCGGCTGTCCCGCCAAGCGAAGCAAGGCGGCAACTCCGGCAACAACGTCCGGCAAGCAAAGCGTAATGATGATTCAAAACAAAAAGATCCTCCGGCGCACGTTGCAATGCAGCCTCCTGTCCCTGACCGTCCTCACCCTGGCAGGTGCCGGCGACCCAGCCTCCCGCTTCAACGAAATCGGCCATCAGCTCATGTGCATCTGCGGATGCCATCAAATCCTGCTCGAATGCAATCACGTCGGATGCCCCGATTCCGACGGCATGCGCAACGAACTGATGGCCGCCGTCTCGCGCGGCGACAGCGACAGCCTGGTGCAGCAAGCCTTCGTGCAGAAATACGGGCCCACGGTACTGGCCGCTCCAACGAACACCGGCTTTAATCGCACAGCGTGGATCGTGCCGTTTGCCGCGCTCTTTGCCGGATTGCTCGCGGTCGTCGCCGTCGTACGCTCCTGGAAGAATCGTCCCGCCCCAGCGATTGCCGACGGCCTGCGTCCCGTGCGCGGCGCCGAACTGGAAAAGTTCCGCGACCAGGCCGACAAGGAGACCAAGCTATGACCGTCGTTATCGCAATTTGCGCAATGGTACTGGCCGCATCGCTGCTCTACATTTTTTACCTGCCCGGCAAGCTCTACCTCGGCCCTGAGAAAACGCGCGCCTCCTATCTCCGAGAGCGCAAGGATGCCGTCTACGAGAACCTGCGCGATCTGAATTTCGAGTACAAGGCGGGCAAAGTCCCCGACGCCGACTACCAGTCCCTGAAGTCCTCGTTGCAGGACGAAGCCGCCACGCTGCTCGCCGAAATCGCGCGCCTGGAATCCAAAGCCCCCTTCGCGTCCAAAGGAGTCAGATCCTGAACAGAACCATAGTCATCCTGAACAGAATCACAATCATGAAGCAGCCCCTGACGCATGTTATGAAGAATGTCATCCTGAGCGTAGCGGGAAGTGCGCGAAGCGCAGTTCCCGCGCAGTCGAAGGATCCCTACCCTGTACGAGAAGCCGGCCACGTCCACAAGCCCAGGGCAAGCTCGGAGCGCAGTCGCAAGGCGACCCTCCTGATTGGTCTAACCTTCGCGCTCCTGCTCTCCGCGTTCGCCTCCGCCCAAACCCTCACCGGCACGATCAAGAACGCCACCACCGGCAAACCTGCCGCCGGAGACGAAGTCATCCTGCTCAAACTCGCCCAGGGCATGGAAGAAGCTGGACGCACCAAGGCCGACTCCAAGGGCAATTTCGGTTTCAAGGTCAACGACGCGCAGTCGCCGCACCTGGTGCGCGCCATCCATCAGGAAGTTACTTATCACCGCATGGCTCCTCCCGGAACCACGTCCGTGGAAGTGACCGTCTATGACGTCGCCAAAAAGATCGAAGGCATTGAAGTAGTCGCCGACATCATGCGCATCGAGGTGGAACAGGGCCAGCTCGAAGTCACGCGCGCCTTCGCGGTGCAGAACACGTCGAAGCCGCCGCGCACGCAGATGAACGAGCGCAGCCTCGAATTCTACGTTCCTGAAGGCGCGCAGATCATCGGAGGCCAGGCCGTCACCGAGCACGGCAACCCGCTGAACACCGCCCCGGTGCAGGAGCGCGAGAAGACCCGATACTCCTTCATCTTCCCGCTGCGTCCGGGGACGACCCAGTTCCAGGTCCGATACCAGCTTCCCTACACCGGAAGCGCCAATATTGATCCGAAGTCGGTCTATCCTCTGGAGCATTTTGTCGCCATCCTGCCCAAGTCGATAGAGTTCTCCGCCGCCCCCGGCGCAAATTTTCAACCGATGAAGAATCCCAACCAGCCGGATTCGAACACGCAAGTCGCGTCAGGAACAGCTGTGGGGCAAACGCTGGCATTCAAGATCTCAGGCGAAGGGACGCTGGGTCAGCAACAGGAGGGCGGAGGCGCGCAAGGCGAACCCGCCTCCGGACAAGCTGAGAACCGTCCCGGCGGCGGCTTGGGTCCGCCCATCGACGCGCCTGATCCTCTGCAAAAGTATCGCTGGTGGTTTCTCGCCGGCTTCGCCGTAATTTTGTTGGGCGGCGGAGTCTTCATCGCATCGCGCCAGCAAACCGCGGCTCGCGCCGGAGCACGCCCCAAGGCTCTCAAAGTCCAGACGCAGGATGTCGACTACGATGTTCCCGAGCCTCTAGTCGGACGCGAGGTTGCATCCGCACCGCCGCGTTCTTCTATGCTGTTGGAAGGCCTGAAAGAAGAACTCTTCCAGCTCGAAGTCGAACACAAGCAGGGACACATCTCGCAGCAGGAATACGAGAAGACGAAAGCTGCCCTGGATCAGACGCTGCAGCGCGCGCTGAAGCGCGAAGCCGCCAAACAAACCTAGACCACTCCAGCCCAGGCCACCACCGATAAGTCTGTCATCCTGAGGTCCGCGTCTTTTGCGGACCGAAGGATCTGTGCATTCCGCGGAGGATTGCACAGGTCCTTCGCTTCGCTCAGGAAGACAAAGAAAATCTGGGGATAAGTAGTTCGTCCTCTGCGAGAACGGGAGCGACTCCCGGTAGTGTCTGGCATGAATCCCCCAGCACGGGAGTACCATCTAATTGGGCGAGACTTCGTCTATGGGAAACACCTTCAAGACCGCGTTCCTGCTGACCGCTCTTACGCTGCTTCTGATGTTTATCGGCCGCGCCTTCGGCGGCCAGAACGGCATGATCCTGGCGCTCGTCTTCGCCGCCGTGATGAACTTTGTCGCCTACTTCTTCTCCGACAAGATTGCGCTGGCCATGTACCGGGCGCAGCCGGTCACGCGTGAAGACCTGCCGCGCGCTTATCAAGCGGTCGAGCGCCTGACGCAGAAAATCGGCATTCCGATGCCGAAGATGTACGTGATCCCATCCGACTCGCCGAACGCATTCGCCACCGGCCGCAATCCGAGCCACGCATCCGTCGCAGTCACCCGAGGCATCCTGGAGTTGCTCACCGACGAGGAACTCGAAGGCGTGCTTGCCCACGAACTCGGCCACGTCAACAATCGCGACATCCTGATCAGTTCCGTCGCGGCAACTCTGGCGGGCGCGATTACGATGCTGGCCAACATGGGCAAGTGGGCCATGATCTTCGGCGGATACAGCCGCGATCGCGACGACCGCGGAGGCGGCGGACTGGCCGGGCTCTTGATGCTGATCGTGGCACCGATCGCGGCCACGCTGATCCAGCTGGCCGTCTCGCGCTCGCGCGAGTATCAGGCTGACGCCACCGGCGCGCATTTCACCGGCAATCCCTACGCCCTGGCAAGCGCCCTGCAGAAACTCGACGCTTACTCGCGCCGCATCCCGATGCAAGCTAGCCCGTCGACGGCACACCTGTTCATCATTCAGCCGTTCATGGGGATGAACTTCGGCAGCCTGTTCTCGACGCACCCGCCAATAGCGAAGCGCATCGAGCGCCTAACGGGACGCCCGGCCGAGTTCACACAGTAAAGCGTAGCGCCGGCATCCCTTCGGCTTCGCTCAGGGCAGGCTTTGCCGGCTGTCGCGAGGGCGTCTCGCCCTCGCAGCGGCGGGCGGGACGCCCGCCGGACAGCCGCCGGGACGGCGGCGCTACTTAGGATGCCTCGTTTCAGTCACTTGCAAGGATCCGACCTGTCGAATCGAGGAAATATAGCTAATAGCTAATAACGGACGCCAGCAGTGGAATGCTATCTGGGGGGCAAATTGCAGGTGCGACCCGAGCACAGAATGCCATTTCCTGAGCCGTAAACAGCCCTACAATCGACGCGGACACCTGGGGACGAGGGAAACATCCTCTCGACCATGATCGTTCGCCCTGAGGGGCTCTGAGAGCGATTTTGTGAGTTTCAACAACTTACACGGAGACCCAATAACTTAGGGATAATCTCAACAACTTACGAGCCGAATGTCCGTACAGGACCGGACAGCCGAGGCGGCTGTCTCTACATGGGCTGTGCCTACGTCTGAAGTCCGAGGTCCGGCGCCCGCCTCATTTCGTCCACTGGTCCACCCACTCATTCACCGTCTTGTACCAGAGCCGCGAATTCTGCGGTTTCAGCACCCAGTGGCCTTCGTCGGGGAAGTAGAGCATCTTCGACGGCACGCCCATGACTTGCAGCGTGGTGAAGAGCTGGAAGCCTTCGCTCACGTCGAGCCGGTAGTCGCGCTGGCCATGGATGACCAGCGTCGGCGTCTTGAAATTCTTCGACGAGTTGCGCGGAGACCACTTGTTGTACATGTCATGATTCGTGTACGGCGTGCCCTGGAACTCCCAGTTGTTGAACCAGAGCTCTTCCGTCGTGCCCCACGCCGAAAATGGGTTGAACATGCCATCGTGCGACACGACGCACTTGAAGCGGTCGGTGTGGCCGAGAATCCAGTTGGCCATGTATCCGCCATAGCTGGCGCCCAGCGCGCACTCGCGCGTCTTATCAATGAAGGGGTAATGCTCTTCGGCGTAGTCGAGGCCCTTCATCAAGTCTTCAAACGGAGCACCGCCCCAGTCGCCGTTGATGGCGTCGATGAACTTCTGTCCGTAGCCGGTCGATCCGTGGAAGTTGATCATGATGACCACGTATCCTTGGCCTGACGAAGTTGGTGCGGCGAACAGTTCGGGATTCCAGCGATAGCTCCAGTCGTCTCCCCACGCCCCCTGTGGCCCGCCGTGGATGAGGAACTTTACGGGATACTTCTTGCTGGGGTCGAAGTTTGGAGGTTTGATTAGGAAGCCTTGGACGGAGTCGTTATGTGCGCCAGTAAACCCAAAAGATTCGAGCGGCTGCATGAAAACGCGCGAAAGAATTCCATCATTTACGTGAGTTAGTTGTGCCGTTGTTCGCTCGTCCATAGCGACCCGATCATCGGGCGCATGAGCGTTCTCTTGCATTGCATACAGTTTCTCCGCCACTCTGCCGTGTGACATATCTGCACTATAGATCTCGATCGGAGCGGCCAGCGACATGCGTGTGAACAGCAGCGTCCGGCCGTCGCTAGCCACGCTGAGATCATCGTTGAATCCGCCCACAATCTTCCATATGACATTTGGGCTTCCGGCGAAAACACGGTAGATAGGACTCCCGCCCGCCATTTCCGCTGTAAAGTAGACCGACTTCGAGTCAGGTGCCCATGCCGTGGTTCCGCCCCATCGATCAAAATCCTCCGTCAGGTTCGTCTTCGCTCGCGTTTTGCGGTCATACAGCATCAAGCGGAAGCGGTCGCTCTCGTATCCCGGACGCTGCTGGGCGCGGTAGGCGATGTAGCGGCCATCGCGCGAATAGAGCGGCGTCGAGTCGCTGGCGGGATTGTCGGCGGTGATGTTCTTGGCTGGGCCTCCGTTGACCGGGACGATCCACAGATCGTTGTTGGTGGAAGTCGCTTCGACCTTGTCGTGATTCGAGGTGTAGCAAATCTCCTGCCCGTCGGGCGAGAAGGCATGGTTGTCCTGTCCGCCGAGGGAGAAGACAGGCGCGTCGTAGTCACCGGGCGTGAGGTCGCGAGGGATCGGGCTGAGGCCGCCGCCGGCATTCAGCTGACTGCTATTCGCACCGACTGCGAAGATGTGGCTGCGCTTGCCCTCTTTGTATGCATTCCAGTGCCGATACAGGAGGCGGTCGAAGAGCAGCGCCTTGACCTTCGACTTCTCGGTCGCGTCCAGTTTCTTAGCGTTGCATGCGTCCTCTTCGGCGGGAGCGCCGTCGCACTCGGGATAAACATCCGAGGTGAAAAGAATTTGCTTTCCATCCGGCGACCAGAGTTCGCCACCGGCTTCGGTAGCAATCGAAGTCAGCTTGTGCACGCCGGTTACCGTGCCTCCACCGTCAAAATCCGCGATCCACACCTGCGAGCCGCCTGCCTTCGTCGACAGGAACGCAAAGCGCTTCCCATCCGGCGCCCAGCGCGGACGGTCGCCGTCTTGATCCGGAATGAGGACCCGTTCCGTGCCTCCCACGTCTCGCAACGGAGGCGAGACATGGGGCATCCCACTTTTTTTCTGGTTCCCGCTTTCCTGTGCTGCACCCAGCGGCACGATCCAGATGTGCGGCGTCTTGGTGTTGGCTTCGAGATCGACATCGACCACGCTGAAGATCACCCACTTGCCGTCGGGGGAGACCACAGGCTCGCCGACGCGCTTCAGCTTCATCATGTCTTCGAAGGTGAAGGGATGTTTGGCCTGGGCGACGACGGGAAATGTGAACGTGATGAGGACGAGAAAAGCCAGGAAGAAACGGCGCATGAGACCACTCCTCGGCAAACGGATGAGTTTAGCAGGGGCCGCTGCCAGCTTCTAGCTTGCACTCTCTGCTCCCCGAGGACCTGGCGAGGCGGCGACAGGCAACCTTAACCGCCATTTGCCCCTTCAGACAACGTAGTACGGCGGTTTTAGTCCCCGCCGAAGGCATGTTTTTCTTCGCCTTGAGAACGGCAACCCCTATTCCGATAAGGCATCCAAATGGGTGGCAGAACTGCAGCACCCTACTCTCCGGCCTCGCTGAGCGGAGAGGGGTCGGAGGTAGGGTTGCCGCGGTGCCAACTCTTTGTAGAGACGTAGCTTGCTGCCTCTGTTTTGGTGCATCCAAAAAGAAGTCGCAGGCCACGTCTCTGCGCCATCTGCGGGCTAATTCCGATAAACTAAATAATATGAAGCTGTCGCTCCGTTCTGCCCTCTTTTGCCTTTTCTTTTTTGTTGTCCTCGCGTTGTCGGCCATCGCCCAGGAGGGCCCCCTCGAGAACATCCCTCCGAAAGACACTACGCCGGAGGAGATCATCACCCGGTTTGCGGCCAAGGAAAAGGAATTCCAGCAGGCCCGCGACCAGTACACCTACCGGCAGGAAGTTCGGGTCATGACGGTCGACGGGGAGACAGTCACCGGGGAGTATCGTGAGGTGTTTGACGTGCTTTTCGATGACAAGGGAAAGCGCATCGAGAACGTGGTGTTCGCACCTCAGTCCACGCTGGAGCAGGGGAACCTGTCGATGGACCAGGGCGACTTTGAGGACATCCGGCACCGTCTGCCCTTCGTCCTCACATCAGACGAACTTCCCGAGTACAACGTCCTCTACGTTGGCCAGCAGCAGGAAGACGAAGTGCACTGCTACGTCTTCGATGTTGCGCCCAAGCAGATTGTCGGCAAGAAGCGATATTTCCAGGGACGAATCTGGGTCGACGATCACGACTTTCAGATCGTGAAAACCTACGGCAAGGGCGTGCCCGACATAGTGGCTTCAAAGAAGGGCAAAGAGGAACATCTATATCCCAAGTTCACCACTTGGCGGCAGCAGATCGACGGCCAGTACTGGTTCCCCGTCTACACCCGGGCGGACGACGAGTTGCATTTCAAGACTGGCGACATCCACATCCGGGAGATCGTGAAGTACGCGGACTATAAACGCTTCGGATCAAACGTGAAGATTCTGTACGAAGGCAAGGAACTGCCGCCGGGCGAGAAGAAACCGGAACAGAAGAAACCGGAGGAGAAGGATCCGAATCAGCCGCGGAAGTAAGCTGCTTGAGTTTCCAGTTTCCGGTTTCTAGTTTCCTGCATGGGGAACTGATTTTCTGGAAACCAGAAACTAGAAACTAGTAGAACAGATACTTCCTCCACTTATCATCAGACCGCCCCATCAGCCGCATGATGTGGCGGCTGGTGTGGAGGTTGAAGGCGCGGGGTTCGCGCAGCAACTTCATGCTCGCCTCGGCGGCGAACTGGTTGCCCTTGCGGCGATTGCAGGGGTGGCAGCAGGCAACCAGATTTTCCCAGGTCGACGAGCCTCCGCGCGAGCGCGGGATCACATGGTCGAGCGTCAACTCGCCCGAGGGCAGAACTTCTCCGCAGTACTGGCAGGTGTTGCGATCGCGCAGCAGGATGTTCTTCCGCGAGAGGGCGCGGCTCTGGTGCGGGATGCGGCGGTATTCGAGCAGCCGGATCACAGAAGGCACGCGCATGGCGAAGCGCGCGGCGTGCAGGAAGTGGCCGTTCTCCTCTTCGGTCATAGCTACGCCCTTGAGGACCAGCACGAGCGCACGGCGCGCGGCGCAAACATTAATCGGCTCGTAGGAAGCGTTCAAGACCAGCACGGGAGCATGCAGGGCGTGGCCATCGCTATCACGGTGCATGATCGCGGGTGGAAACAGGCCGGTGGCGTGACGTCCGGCTGCTCGTGTCTCGTGTTCCATCCGGTGTGGCATGGCCTGACTAGCTGTCCCTCAGCGGCTAAAGCCGCGGCTTATTTTTGCTGCTCGTACGGCGCGGCTTGAAGCCGCGCCCTTTCAAAACAGTGCCGTCGATCAGTTTTCAGCGGCTAGAGACTCGGCAAAATCCAAAAAACATTCCACTCGACTCTTTAGCTGCCGACAGCCCGGGCCAGAGTAACCTCGTTTGCTCACTCGACTCCTCCAACAGCGGATCGCCAAGTGATTTGATCTCAACGTATTGAGATGCCAATTTCAGGGTTCGCGCCACCGTGGCTACCCATACGCGGCTGGCTCCGGCGCGGCGCAGAACCCGTGCGCACTCCGACACCGTAGTTCCGGTGGTGTACACATCATCCACGAGAAGCACTTCTCTGCTACTGACTTCTTCGGTACGCCGGACCACGAAAGCTCCGCGCAAGTTCTCGCGACGCTGGTGGCTGGTGAGGCCGATCTGCGAATGCGTATCACGCTGGCGTTCCAAAACATTGTCGGCCAGACGAAAATGGTTCGGCTTGGGAATCAACTTCATGGCTACCCGGGCGATCAGTTCAGCCTGGTTGAAGCCACGCTGGTGACGTCTCGTTTTGTGCAATGGCACCGGAATCACGACGATCCCGTAGTCTGCGATGCTTTGAGTTGCTTCTGCGAAGTCCAGGCGGCAGAGGGTTTCGGCCAGCATCCGTCCAAGGACGTTGGCGGCCGGGCGCACGCCACTGTATTTCAGCAGGTGAATCAATTCCCGCAGGCCGCCCTCATAACTTCCGTAGGCGACCGCCGCGGCAAAGGGTGGCTGAATGCGGCGGCAGACCGGGCACACCAACGCGCCATCAGGACCACCAGCGGCGTAGGGTGACAATACTCGCTCGCCGCAAACCGAGCACAGCCGGCCGACAACCGGACGTATGTGCTCCAGGCACGATTCGCAAACCGGGAGGCGGGAGATACGGACTAGGGGGACGCCGCAGATACGGCAATCGGAGGGAAAGAGAACTGCGAAGAGACTTTCGGCAGCGTGGCTCGCCCAAGTGCGGGAGCGGGACGGAACATCAGAGGCGTCCACTTCCTTGACGCTGGCCTGGCTGGTCCGGATTCGGTCCTCGCTACTGCTGAAGACGGCCTCCCCTAGTGCCCGCACTTCGACGGCGGGCTATTCCGGCGAGTCTCAATTGTTGCACTCGGCGTTACAACCGCAGTATAGCGGCGGCGCCCGCTCCTAGGCAACGTTACGTTTGGCGGCAGCGGAGGGTGGCTGTTTGGCTACCGGGATCAATCCGCTGATCTCCGACAGCCGATCTTTGACCTTCGCGAAGATCAGCCGGTAATCCCGCCGAAAGCATTCTCCGCAGCGTACCGGCTGCAAAAGGAACAGCGGCAGGATGTAGCGCTCGGACAAGCTGCGGCGGCGCGAGCGGAATCCTACTTCGCAACCACAATCTCGGCAATGAAACTCGGTGAATTCCTGGAACCATGCACTGGGGGAATCGTTTCTCACACGGCACCTCGGACAGATGGACAACGAAGGGGCAAGACCAACTGATTGACAACCATTTTACTCCAGCCCTGGGTTTTAAGCCAACTTTCGGGTAGTGCCTTTACCCATGAATCCCGTGGCCATGCGCGCCTTATCCTTTGCTCCGCCTGAAGAACGGCTGCGCTCAGGATGAGGCCCGCCAACGGTCGATGCGCGCCGGAATCCAAACCGCACACTGCTAGACGGGAATAAACGCGCATCATACTGCCTGTGTTGCGGTGCCTTTTGTTCCAGCAGCTTGTGTTCCAAGCGTCCCGCGTGCTAAGGTGCGCCGTTCCAATGTTTCGAACAAGTTACGGAATCCGACTGCTGCCAACTTACTTCCTGCGAGGACTTCATCTATGAGCACCCCAGTCACCGGCGAGCTCGGGGCCGGACCCAAGAAACATGTTCCCTTCGTGCCCGAAGGCATGCAGATGAAGGAATTCACGCTACGAGCGATGTTACTCGGGCTGCTTCTGACGGTGGTGCTAGGGGCGGCGAACGCTTACCTGGGACTGCGCGCCGGGATCACCATCGCAGCCACCTATCCGGCGGCGGTGATTGCCATGGCGGCAATGCGGGCGTGGAAGGGATCGCTGCTCGAAGAGAACATTGCCCGTACCGCGGGTTCTATCGGGGAGTCCGTCGCCGCCGGCGCGATATTCACCATTCCCGCTTTTCTGATTGCGAAGGCGTGGCCTTCCTTCGAGCCCGGGGTCGCGTATTGGAAGACGACTGCGCTCCTCATTGTGGGCAGCATTTTGGGAGTGCTGTTCATTTCTCTGGTGCGGCGCGGCATGGTGGAAGATCCGGAACTGCCCTTTCCTGAATCGCTGGCCGCATCAGAGATTCACAAGGCTGGACAACGTTGAGCCCAGGCCGCCAAATATCTTTTTTGGAATATCGGCGTCGGCGGCTTGGTATATCTGCTGGGACGTTTTGGACTGTTTGCCGCGGACAAGGACTTTCACTTTGGAGTTGGCGCTCTGGGCCGGAGTCAGGTCCGCCTGGGTGGAGTCGGCAGCACGAATATGCTCGCGACCGGGGGGGCCAGCATGGCCGCGGCACCGAGTGTGAGCCCTGCCTACCTGGGCGTGGGATACATCATCGGGCTTCGGCTGGCCGCACTTCAGTTTTCCGGAGGAGTGCTGGCGTGGGGTCTGATGGTTCCGCTGCTGATGTATTTTTTAGGCCCGCAACTCAGGCAATACATTCCCGCGGATACGCCCACTGACTGGGCAACGATGGCGACAGCCGTGTGGCGCTTTATTGTGCGGCCGATCGCCGTTGGCGGCATGCTGGTGGGCGCGGCTTACACGCTCTACAAAATGCGCGCGAGCCTTACTGCGGGACTGGGAAAGGCATTCTCCGATCTTCGCCAAACTGGCGAACAGCAGGCCAAGGTTTCGCGCACCGAGCGCTACATGAGTTCGAAGATTGTGTTCGGGTTGATCGCGGTGATGTTCGTGCTCATGTGCTTCCTGTATATATACATTTCCGGGCTGGT
>WNFA01020442.1_pt1 | contig 17384 bp, 12 predicted proteins | sample 5400481 | NCBI WGS metagenome assembly WNFA01 (sample SAMN13153340, study PRJNA577476) | soil metagenome | isolation source: 120 cm saprolite under Douglas fir tree site 2 hole 1 replicate 2 | place: USA:California | collected 2015-04-18
CACGCATTTGTGGGCGCTCTAGCAAATCGAGATGCGAACTGGATCGCTTTTGTCGGTCTTTGCCGAGGAGCCGGAGTGATAGGACTCGCGGTCGGACGGGAAGTTGCCGCTGCGTACATCATCACAGTAGGTGCGGACGGCGCTGGAAATTATTTCGCCGACGTTGGCATATTTGCGCGCGAATTTCGGAGTTTGGTCGAAGGTGAGGCCAAGCATGTCGTGGACTACGAGAATCTGGCCGTCGCAGTCTGGGCCGGCGCCGATGCCGATCGTGGGGATCCGCAGCTCGCGGGTGATTTGCGCGGCGAGTTCGCGGGGGACGGCTTCTAGAACGATGGCGAAGGCCCCTGCGGCTTCCACGGCGCGGGCGTCGCGCAACAATTGCTCGGCACCATCAGTGGTCTTGCCTTGCACGCGGTAGCCGCCGAGGGCGTTGACGGATTGCGGGGTGAGCCCGATGTGGCCCATCACGGGAATCTCGGCTTCGGTGAGGCGCGCGATTAGTTCCAGACGGCGCTCGCCGCCTTCGACCTTGACGGCTTCGACGCTGGCTTCTTTTACGAAGCGTACGGCGTTGCGCAGCGACTCGGCGGTATCGGTGTGATAGCTGCCGAAGGGCATGTCGGCGACGAGGAGAGCGTGCTTGGTGCCGCGGCGGACGGCTCGGGCGTGATGGATCATTTCGTCGAGGGTTACGGGCAGCGTGCTGTCGTAACCGAGGGCGACCATGGCGAGGGAATCGCCGACGAGGATGACGTCGACGCCCGCTTCGTCGAGGAGGCGCGCGGTCGGATAGTCGTAGGCCGTCAAGCAGACGATCCCTTTGGAGTTAGCGGGGTTGGAATTTTCAGAGGAAGCTGCGGTGGATGCCTTGCGCTGCAGAAGCTCGGGCACGGTGATTTTGCCGTTGCCCTGGTTTGGGACGACACTCATGGTGGCCTCCGGTACCGTTCCCTGGGTTCGGGATACAGCCCTGTACCTGACGCCTCAAGGATATCAAATTTTTGATTTGATTGAGCGAAATATCGGGTGCGCCGGAGAGGTGTGGGTGGGATGGGGCGGGGCCGAGTTAAGGAGTTGGCAGTTGTGGGCAGCCTGAATATTGGATGAAAAGCCTCAGGGGCGCACGACGCCCCTGCGATACAGGGAGGACGCGCGTGTCGACCGACTGAAGTTGTTGGGGGCCCCCTCCCCTGGTTTCTCACAAGTGTTGATTCTAAAGGCAGTTAAAGTGGCTTGTTTTCATACACTTTTGCAAGTGTTCATTCTAAAGCTACTTAGCCGATGCTCGTCTCGTGAGAGCACGAGATCCTCGCTGCCCACGAACGGCAGCCGACCATAAGAGTTTACCAGAATTGGAATTACTTGTCAATAATATTCCGGTAAAAGGCTAACGGCTATTCACAGGAGGCGCTTGGGTGCGACCTTTCCATTGGGCGCCGCGGCCTGCGTAGTAGCGGGCGGCGGAGAGGGCCGCAGCGTAGGTGTAGAAGAGGGAGGCGAGGGGGAGGGTGGCGGCCCAGGGTGGGGATAGGCGGTAGAAGCGGATGGTTGGGAGGTAGAGGAGGGACATTAACAGCCAGGTGGAAGCGGCTAGGATTCGCGCTGTGGGATTGGGCGCGAAGAGGAGAGCGATTGGCGCTAGGTAGGTGAGGAACATGGCTAGCAGGGTGCCGGCTAGCAGTATGGGGGAGTAGCGGAGTTGGGTGAAGGCGGTGCGGGCTATCATGTCGCGGATTTCGCGGAAGGTGGTGTAGGAGCGGAGGCTTACGCTGGCGCGGGTTAGGCCCATCCAGATTTTGCCGCCGCTGCGCTTTGTGGCTTGGGCTAGGGCGCAGTCGTCGATTACTTCGTGGCGGATGGCGGCTAGGCCTCCGATTCGCTGCAACGCTTCGCTTCGCAGGAGGATGCAGCCGCCGGCTGCTCCGGCGGTGCTGGCTTTTGGGTTGACGATCCAGCTTGGTGGATAGAGTTTTAGGAAGAAGAAGAGGAAGGCGGGGATTAGGGTGCGCTCGGGAAGCGTTTTGGTTTGGAGTTGGACCATTAGGGATGTGAGATGCGAGTTGGGCTAATGGCACAGGTTATTTTGCATTGGATGGATGCTTGGCGGCTAGGAGGCTGTGTTTTGAGTTGGTTGGTCCGGCGCCCAGGGGAGCGGTGATCTGTGAGCGACTTCGTAGGAGCACAGGCAGAAATGCCTGTGCCACTAAGGCGCAGCATGCTGCGCCACTACAATGGAAACGGCAATGACCGCTGCACAGGCTGAAGCCTGTGCTACCTCGGCAACGGCAAGGCTCGCGCTAGGCCAGGTCTTCAGGCTTGATGGGTAGGCGGCGGAGGCGTTTTCCGGTGGCGGCGAAGACGGCGTTGCCTACTGCTGGGGCTACTACTGGGAGGCCTGGCTCGCCTATGCCGGTTGGGTCTTCTTTGCTCATTACTACGTGGACTTCGATTTTGGGCATTTCGTTCATGCGGGGCATGTCGTAGTCGTTGAAGTTGGATTGTTGGACGCGGCCGCGATCGATGGTGATGGCCTCTTTCATCATGGCAGATAGAGCGTAGACGGCGGCGCTTTCGACTTGGGCCACGACTCCGGCTGGATTGACGGGACGACCGCAGTCGACGGCGTAGACGATGCGATGGATACGGACTTGACCTTTTTCGACGCTGGCTTCGGCAACCGCGGCTGTGTAGGACTCAAAGGAAAAGTATCCAGCGACGCCTCGGCCGACGCCCTTCGGCAATGGCTTTCCCCATTCCGCTTTCTCGGCGGCGAGCTGCAGAACACTTTTGAGGCGCGCGGTGTCGAGCGGCTTGTTTTCTTTCGGATTGGTGAAGTCGGGGATTTTGCGGGCATCACCGATCAGTTGCAGGCGGAATTTCAGCGGATCGGCGCCTGCTGCCGCGGCCAGCTCGTCAACGAAGGTTTCAACTACGAAGCCGCTGCTGGAATGTTCGACGGAGCGCCACCAGGCGCGGGGGACGCCGGAATGCGCTAGCGCGTATTCGACGCGGAAATTCGGTGTTTCATAGGGAATGAATGCCGCGGTGGCGAACTCGCTGGCTTCGGGTTTCTCTTTGCCGTTCTTGTCCCACACGGCAGCGATAGATGTTGAGCTTTGAAAATGTTTCCAGGCCGCCACTTTGCCTTGCGCGTCGACGGCGCCTTGCATTTTGTGGTACGAGGCTGGCCGGTAGAAATCGTGCTGCATGTCGTCTTCGCGAGTCCAGAGAACTTGCACGGGCTTGCCGGTGACTTTCGCGACTTGCGCGGCTTCCATTACGAAATCGGCTTGGTAACGCCGGCCGAAGCCGCCGCCCATCAAAGTGGTGTGGACGTCCACTTTTTCCGGTGGGAGCCCGGAGACTTTAGCAATTATTTCCTGGGCCCATTGCGGAGCTTGCGTAGGCACCCAGGCTTCCGCGCCATCCGGTCGGATGTGCACGGTGCAATTCATTGGCTCCATGCAGGCGTGGGGAGCGAAGGGCAGCTCGTATACGACTTCGATTTTCTTTCCGGCGGAAGATAACGCGGCGTCAGCGTCGCCGTCGTTGCGCACGGCTTTTCCGGGCTTGGCGGCGTTCTCGATGAAATGTTTGCGCAGCGACTCGCTGGATTCGTTGGCGTTGGGGCCTTCGTCCCAAGTGATGTTAAGCGCTTTGCGGCCCTGGATGGCGGCCCAGGAATTATTGGCGAGGACTACGATGCCGCCGGAGGTGAACGCGCCTTCGCCGACCGCGTCAATGGAGATGACATCGCGCACGCCGGGAACAGTTTTGGCTTTAGTGGCGTCGAACTTCGCGACTTTGCCGCCGAAGACGGGGCAGCGGGCGATGACGGCGTACTCCATGGCGGGCATGCGGGAATCGATGCCAAATTTGGCCGCGCCGGTGGACTTGGCGGCGGCCTCGAAGCGCTTGCGATCGTGGCCGACGATGGTGAAGTCGTCTGAATTTTTTAGCGGAACGGTGTTGAAGTCCGGGACTGGGAGCTTAGAGGCGTCGGCGGCGAGTTCGCCGTAGGTGAGGAATTGCTTTCGCGCGCCGTGTCGCACGCCACCGTCTTGTGGCTTGCAAGTGTCGCGACTCACGTTCCAGTGCTGAGCTGCAGCGGTGATTAGCATTTCTCGCGCAGCTGCGCCTGCGCGCCGCAGAGGCACCCAGGAGCCGGCGACGCTGCCGCTTCCGCCGGTTCCATGGTCGTAAATTTTGGGATCGGTGGGCGCTTGTTCGACGCTGACCTGCTTCCAATCGAGATACATTTCTTCGGCAAGGATCATCGGCAGCGCGGTCATGGCGCCCTGGCCCATTTCGGATTTGCCGAGGATTAGGGTGACGCGATTGTCCGGCGTGATGCGCACCCAGGCATTTAGCGGGTTGGCAGGCTTTTTCTCTTGATCCTCGGCGGCGGCATAGGCGGAGATGGGAAGATGAAATGCGACGACCAAGGCCGCGCCGCCCGCGGCTCCAGTCTTTAGAAAATCACGGCGATTCAAAACGGGAGTAGTGGTCATGACGTACCTCGAATTTTTTCTTGCCAGGGGAACGGTTGAGATCGTAAAAGCGGCGGCCAGACCGCCGCACTCCAAAATTGTTACGCGGATTTAGATTGGGCAGCCGGCGCGCCGGCGGCGCGATGAATGGCTTTGCGAATGCGTTGATAGGTGCCGCAGCGGCAGATGTTGCCGGACATGAAGTCATCGATTTCGGCGTCGGTAGGATGGGGTTTCTTGGTCAGCAGTGCGACGGCGGACATGATTTGGCCGGATTGGCAATAGCCGCACTGCGGAACGTCTTCGGCGATCCAGGCTTGCTGGACGGGATGAAGGCCATTGGCCGACAAGCCTTCGATGGTGGTGACTTTCTTCCCGGCGATGGCGGAGATCGGGGTAATGCAGGAGCGGGTTGCCTCTCCGTTGATGTGGACGGTGCAAGCGCCGCAAAGAGCCATGCCGCAGCCAAATTTGGTGCCGGTCATGTTCAAGGTGTCACGCAGGACCCAGAGAAGCGGCATATCGGGGCTGACGTCGACCGTCTGAGACTTTCCGTTGAGAGTAAAGGTGGTGGCCATAGGTCCTCCTAGCGGTAGAGCGATATCGTACAACAAACCTCGATTTACGGGAAAGCCGGGGGGGCGTGGTGCCGGTACGGGTTGCTTCAAGTGCTGTTTTCAATTTGGCGCACGGGCGGCCTCTTTCATCCAATTCAAAATCAGCGGAACTAATGGGTCGTGAAACTTCATGTGAACGGTGAAGTCGTGGCCCATTCCGGGCACCTCGACAAGGCGCGCGTGACCGGGGTGGGTGGCATTGACGATTTCCGCGATGGCAGAACTGTCCGCGCGGCTCATGATGGTGTCGCTGGAGCCGTGAATCACGAGGACCGGCGCTTCGACCTTTTGCCAAAGTTGGCCGAGATTCAGCGCTTGAAGCTGCTGGTAAAAAGACACTGGCCGGCCGTATTGACCGTCGGGCTCGTCGTACCACAGTGGTTTCCATTCCGGGTGCTGGCGAAGAACTTCGCCGGGAGTTTGGCAGTTCGCCCCCAGGAACTCGCGGCGACGAATCCGGCGACATGGTGATCGCGGGAGACGAGCGGCCCGACGCCTCCGCCGTTACTGAGGCCGACAACGAAAACTCGCTGAGTGTCGATGAAGTCGTATTTGTTCATGGAGTCGAAGGCGGCCTGGTAGCCCTCGAGTTCGGCTTGATAATCGGCTTTGTTGCAGGGCGTTCCCTGGCTCTCGCCGACACCGGGCTTGTCCATGCGCACGGTGGCATAGCCGGCTTGGTCGATCAGGCGGCGCATCAGAGCGCCGAAGCCGTCGGTTTCACCCTTGGGATATTCGACGCTGTCGCAACTGAGCCAGCCGACAAAGAAAATGACGGGAAGTTTGCCGCTGCTATTTTTCGGACGGGTGATGAAGGTGCGCAGCTTGTCGCCACGACTGTTGCTGACCCAGTCATAAGAGACTTCGGCGTTGGCAAAGTGCTCGCGCTGAGGATTTTGCTGCGAGTAGGCGATTGGAGGAATAACAAAAGCTGCGCAGAAACAGGCCGTGGCCATTCGGAAAAGCACCAAGTACCTCCACTTCGAAATCGTGAGCGAGCCCTAGCGATTTCAGACGGCGGGCGAAGTGGTTTGTGAGCAGAAGAAACTAGGCCGGGGCCACGGTGCGGGGGGCTTCCGGTTCCACGCCGCGCCAGCCCACGGGACGTCCGCTGACGGCTTCTTTTACGGAGCGGAACAGAACTACGTACATCAATTGGCGATAGTAGAAGCGCTGTAGGAGCACGGGGACGAGCAGGGTCCAGTCTTCTTTCTTTTCGAGTGCGAAGGCGAGGACGCAGGTCAGCATGTCGATCAGCAGGAAACCGAGAAAGAACAGAACGGAGCGCTCGAGGTCGGAGGTGGCGGTCGCGGAGAGCAGCGGCAGGCGCACGATGTGATACTGCGCGAGGCCCCAGGCGATTACGGAGCCGAGAAAGAGCAGGTCGATCACCGGGGAGATTAACGGTAGTAGGAGTTGGAAGACAAAAATATTCGGAAGCGCGACTAAGCCGAGCGTGCCGTACTTCGGGCGGAACAATGTGCCGCTGTGCTTCCAGAAAGATTGCAAAGTGCCGAAGGTCCAGCGGAACCGCTGACGGATCAGGATGCCGGGCGTTTCCGGAGCTTCGGTCCACGCGATGGCTTCCTCTTCGTAATCGATGTGCCAGCCGAGGCGGCGGATAGCGATGGTGAGGTCGGCGTCTTCGGCCACGGTGTCTGCCGTGATGCCGCCGGCGTCTTCGATGGCTTTTTTGCGCCACGCGCCCAAAGCGCCGGGGACGACGGTGATGCAGTTGAGCAAATCGAAGGCGCGCTTCTCCATATTTTGGCTGGTGATGTATTCGAGAGCTTGCCAGCGGGTGAGCCAGCGCGAACGGTTGCCGACTTTTACGTTGCCGGCGACGGCGCCAACTTTTTCGTCGGAGAAGTGACGAAGGAGCTTGCTGATGGCGTTGGGCTCGATTTCGGTGTCGGCGTCGATGGTGACCACGATTTCGGTGCCCGCTTCGGCGAGGGCGCGTCCTAGGGCAGCCGCTTTGCCGCGATTGATTTGGTGAAGGATGCGCACGCGGGAATCGCGTCCAAAATTTCCATCGAGCAGATCGCCGGTGCGGTCGATGGAGCCATCGTTTACGACGATTACCCGCAGATCCCTCAAATCTGATGCGAGGACGGATTTCACGGTCTGCACGATTACCGTTTCTTCATTGTGAGCGGGGATCAGCACGGTGACAGCGGGAACGGGGCTAGGCATAACCAAGTGATCGGGGCGCAATTTTTCGATTAGTGCGAGGATACCGATAATCAGGGCGCGGCCGCTGACCATCACGATGCCGACGATGAAAATGGTGGCGATGCTGAGGCGGAACCAGTGCCAGATTCCGAAGATGAAGCCGTCGGCACGAGCTTCCAACTTTTCCTGAGTGGAGAGCGGCATCATGACGTCGGCGCGTTTCTTTCCTAGGAGGTCGGGCACGGAGACGAACTGATATCCGTCTTCGCGCAGCTTGTCGATGATTAGGGGCAGAGCGGCCACGGTGTTGGCGCGCTCGCCGCCGCCATCGTGGAAGAGGATGATGTTGCCCATGCCCGCCTGGCGAACGACATTGTCTACAATTTCCTGGGCGGGAATCTGCTTGCCATCGACCTGGCGCCAATCGTGGGCATCGATTTTCTGGCCGATGATCAAGTAGCCCATGTCTTGGGCGAGTGGCAGTTGCGCGACTTCTTCGGCGTATTCCGGTTGATGGTCGATGCCGTAGGGGGGGCGGAAGAGGATTGATTTGACGCCGATGGTGCTCTCGATCAGGCGCTGGGTGAGATTCAACTGCCAATGAATTTCGGTCTTGGAGATGTCGTCAAAGCTGGGATGGGTATAGGTATGGTTGCCGATCTCGTGGCCTTCGGCGTATTCGCGCTTCACGATTTGCGGAAATTGGCTGGCGTCGACACCGATTACGAAAAACGTTGCCGGCACGTGTTTCTCTTTGAGGATGTCGAGGATTTTGGGAGTCCAGCGTAGGTCCGGGCCGTCGTCGAACGTGATGGCGATTTTGTTGTCGGCTGCGCCGATCTGGTCGATGTTGTAGGACAGCGGATAGGCTTCGTATTTCTCGCTGGTAAAGAGATCGCTGGGGGCGTCGTAAACGAAGCTACGCAGGCCGCTTTTCGGTGTGTCGGTGAAATGCCAGACGTCACCGTCGCCTTCGAGAATCAGGTCGGGACCGGGCGGAATGTCTTTTAGTCTTGCGCGGACGGCATCGTCGGGACGCGGGGAATCCCACACCGGCCAGATCGAACTGTCGGAGGCTCCGAGCCGGAACAGCGCGGTGCCTTGCACACCCAGCCGCTCGCAGGCGCGCAACTGGTTGTAGGCGGTTACGGCGTCGAGCATCCAAACCTGGTGAGTGTGATTGTGCTCATCGGAATAGGAGTAGTGCGGATTTAGCGAAGCGGCGTCAAATTCGACATCGGCTTCGGATTCGTAGGCGTGTAGCAGGGCCTCTTGCACGCTCATTTCTTTTGCGGGTTCGTTAAGCTTTTTTGGCGCCTCGGACCAGTCGTAGGCGTAATTGGCGATGCCCACGACGACTTTCTGGGCGGGCACATCATCGAGGACCTGGCGCAGATTCTCAACAAACCAGTCTTGTGCGGCGATGGGTCCGGGGGGCGAAGTCAGCCAGTGCTGATCGTAGTTCATGAGCACGACGGCGTCGCATTCTTTGCCGAAAAACTTGTAATCGTAGGCATCGTCGCGGGCGGGGAGCGCGATCATCAATTTCAATCCGACGGAATGGAGAGCGGGGCCGAGCTCGGCGGCGAATTCACGAAAGTGTACCTGGCTGGCGTCGGGGACTTCTTCGAAGTCGACCACCACGCCGGCCTGGTGAGCGCCGACGGTGTAGTCCACGACGTCGCGGACCAAATTTTGGCGAGCCGTTCGGTTGCCGAGCATGGCGGCCATTTCTTTGATCCGCCAATTTCGGCCATCGTAATTGTCGAGCAAGCCCATCAGCGGGAGTTCGACGTTGGCCGACTTCATCCAGCGATGGAGTTTGTCGTCCTTCAAAAGAGCTATGGCCTGCATTGGGCTGGCCTTGACGGTTTCATAGCGCTCGTAGTCGACGATGGTCAGCGCGCCGTCGGGGGTTACGGCATGGAGTTGGTCGGGGATGAGAACGTCGATGTCTTTGTAATGCTTTTTCAGAGAGGCGAAGCTGGCGGCGTCCCAGCTCACGAAAAAGGCGGCACGCAGCGGGTCGTAACTGGCAGGAACGGTGCCAATGTTGGAGATGCGCCGATGGCGGCCTTCGCGGGCGGGAACTTTCTTGATTTTACTTTTCAGGGCGCGATAAGCGGGTCTGGTGTCTGGCAGCAAGCCGGCTGGGAGTTCGACGCTAACCGCGATGGTTATGAAAAAATAGGCTAGCAGTAGCGTTAACAGGATGCCGGAGATCTCCAGCACGCGGCGGGTGCGGCGCCAGCGGACACGCTCCGCGTCGTAGAATATAGGTCGGCGTTCCTTCATGAACGTTTTCAGTCCGGCGGCGAGGCGGGGGCCAACGTACGTGCCGGGCTGGGTTCATCTCCCTCGACTGTGTTCGCGCTAATGCCCTACGCTCTATTGTAAGATGCGATTCATCGATGAAGCGAATTTTCTCTAGCCCGGTTGTCGCGCTGACGGCTGGACTTTGTCTGCGGCTTCTTTTCGTCCTGAAATTTCCGGCGAACTCCGGCGATACGGTGTTGTACGAGCAGATCGCCACGGACTGGCTGCAGCATCACGTTTATGGGATGAACGTTCACGATCAGATCATCCCGGTGGATATGCGCATGCCCGGTTACCCGGATTCATTGCCGCGCTGTGGCTTGCGGCGCTGTGTCCCTTCACTGCAAATTACACGGCGGTCCCGCTTACGGAAGTGTTCGCCACGTTTTTCACGACAGCGGCATTGTTGCCGCTGTATCTGCTGGTAGCGCGGGCGCAGAACCGGGGCTGGCGGCTTATCGAAAAGCACTGGGTGCTGGGCAACGACTATTGGTATCTCGCGGGCTCGGCTGGGTTGTTGACCGGCCTTTGCACATTGTTCCGTCCGGAAGCGCCGCTGCTCTTACTGGGAGCGTGGCTGGTGCTCGGCGCAATTCTAGTGGCGCAGCGCGAAAGTCTGCGATGGGTAAAGACTGTGGCGCTGATGGCGGCACTGTGCGCCGTACCCTTGTTGCCCTGGACGATTCGGAATGCCGTCACGCTGCACGAGTTTCAGCCGCTTGCTCCAAGAAATTCCAACCTCCCGGGGGAACTGGTTCCCTATGGCTTCATGAGTTGGGAGAAAACCTGGCTGTATCGTTTTCGTGATGTCTATTTGGTGCCCTGGAAGCTCAACGAAGAACCTATCGAAGTAGACGAAATTCCGCCGCGCGCGTTCGACTCGACTGGCGAAAAAGAGCGGGTCGCGATGATTCTCGAGCAGTACAACAACGACCTGACGCTCACGCCCGAAGAAGACGCCGCTTTCGCGAAACTGGCGCGCGAACGCACATCGCGCCACCCCTTGCGCACTTATGTCTGGCTACCGGCCGCGCGTGCACTCACGCTGTGGTTTAGTCCGCGGATCGAGTTGCTTCCGCTCTCCGGCACGGTTTTTCCACTGGCGCAATCCTGGGAAGATGATCCGATCGATCAATCTGTTACCGCCGGGTTGTTCCTGCTTAATATTTTCTACGTAGGATTGGCGCTGTGGGGCGCGGTGCTCTTGTGGCGGCGAGCGCCTGCAGCACGGGGAGCCATTGCGCTGCTCGCGACTTTTGTTCTGTTGCGCACCGCGTTTCTTACGACACTGGAAACGCCCGAACCGCGCTATGTGCTGGTGTGTTTCCCAGCCTTATTGGCGCTGGGCGCGCAAGTCTTTGCGAAGCCTGAAGCGTTGGACTAGCCTTCGACAGGTTCGGGGTGAATCGTGACGCGATGAATTTGCGGGAAGCGCTCTTTCACGCGATCCTCGAGCGCGGCGGTCACGTCGTGAATCTGTGTGATGGGGAGCGCGCCCTTCATCGTGCAGTGGCAGGAAACCAAAATGTGATGCTCCACCTGGCGAGTGCGCACGTCGTGGCAATTCACAAGCTCGTCGAACTCCGCAGGCAGGGAGTTCAGGAATTCCTCCACGGAGCGCGAAAGCTGCTTCATCTCGCCGAGACCGGCATCTGGCGTGGCGATGTGCCGTCCGAGCGGCTCAATGTGAATATTCACATCGATCGGGCCGTCGCGCAGCTCGCGAATTCCTTCTTCCAGTTCAGAGGCTTGGCGGTGGGCCTCGCGCAAGCTTAAATTTTCGTCCACCTCCAGGTGCAACTCCACGAAAAGCTGTCCTTGCTGCTGTAGCGCGCTCAGGTCGTGAATTCCGAGCCCCATACGTTGTGCCACGGCGCGAATGGCCTCGAAAAGATGCTCACCTTGGGGGGCGCGGGGCTCGGCATGCACCATTACGTCTGAAGGTACGATTTCGCCGACACGCTTTTCGATCGCATCGCTGAGCGCGTGGACTTGTTCGAGGCTGGCGGTTCGCGGCACGCTTACGGTGGCGTCCACAAAGTGGCGGTTGCCTGCGCGGCGCACGCGTATGCGATCGACATCGAGTACGCCTTCCATACGCGCGATGGCCCGGGCGATTTCCTGCTGCAATCCCTCGGGCGCGGCATCTAGCAGGGCGTCTACGGTGCGGCGGCCGAGCCGCGAGCCTACCCACAGGATGACGGCGGCAACGGCGAGGGCGGCCAATGCGTCGGCATAAATTAAATAAGGCAGGTTCCAGGTTTCGCCAGCCCACACCAGACCCACACCGGAAATGACGACGATTGTGCTCCAAACATCGGTTGAAAAATGCAGCGCGTCGGCTTCCAGCGCTTCGCTGGAAAATTTCCTGGCCACGTGTGTAAGGGCACGCGCGCGCGTGACATCGATACCAAGGGCAAACAGCAAAATCACGATGGCAGTGATACTCGGTTCGATATGCACGCTGCGAAAGAATAGGCGGCTGAACGCTTCGTAAATGATGTACAGCGCGGTCAGGAGCAGCAGCCCGGTTTCGACGAACGCCGAAAAATTTTCAAATTTACCGTGGCCGTAAGGATGTTTTTCGTCGGCGGGCTCATCCGAAACGCGGACGGATAAGAATGTGATGATGGCAGCGACCAAGTCGAGGCCGGAATGCAGAGCTTCCGACAAAACGCCCAAGCTGCCGGTGCGAATGACCAGAAAAGCCTTGAGCGAAACCAATAGAAGAGCGGAGACGACACTCAGCAGTGCCGCGCGCTTTTTTTCTTTTACTTCCTCGACAACGAGGGGGGGCATCACGATGCGCCTAGACTATCGCAGTCTGGGCGCTTTGGCTGCTTTTGGCGCCCCGCAGGCCAGAGAAGCGGTTAACTCAGGAACTTCTTCGTGGAACAAAACGCAGGGCTGCGGAATTCATGCAGTAGCGGAGCCCGGTCGGTTGCGGCCCATCGGTGAAGACGTGGCCTAGATGGGCGTCGCACATAGGGTGCATTTCACTTCTTGGCGCACGACGCCATAGGTTGTGTCGGCCTTCTTGTAGATATTCTCGGATGCGATGGGCGCCCAGAAGCTAGGCCAGCCGGTGCCGGAGTCGAACTTGGTTGCAGAATCGAAGAGGGCGTTTTCACAGCAGGCGCAGCGGTACAGCCCGGGTGTGTGCAGGTTGTGTAGGTCGCTGCTGTAGGCAAATTCGGTTGCGGCTCGGCGCGTGACCTCGTATTGCGCTGGAGTCAGCAGTTTCTTCCATTCCTGGTTGGTGTGGTGGAGCTTTGCGAGGGATTTTGCGCTGAGGCGAGTGCCATCGTCGGCAAACTGAACGATGGTGACTGGCCCGTACGCGGATTCGTCATCGGCCTGATCACTGGCAAAGGCTGAAAAACAGACGCGCTGTACGCCGACGAGCAGGCCGTAGGAAGCCACCGTCGCTGATCCAAAAATGAAGCCGCGGCGTGCGAGGTTGTTCATGGCTTCTTGGCGAGCCTTCGCCAACAAAAACTATTTCGCGGCGGTTAGTGGAGGCGCTGGCAAAAGAGGTAGCCGCTTGGGCTCGCCACGCGCGCCGCGGACTTCTAATTCTTCGAAGAGCAGTGACGGAGCTACGACGGAGGCGGGCAGGCCGCCTTGCGCCGATCCGAATGCGCCGAGCGCGGTGCCAGCGAGTCCCGCATTCGCGCTCTGCATGTAGTTGTAAACGAAATTATCATTGCCGACGCCGGCCAGATTGCGGAGTGCACGGGTGTTCAGGCCGATAATGCGGGCCCCGCGGATAATTTCTTCGCGGCCGTCCTGTGGGTACACTTTGTAAACCAACAGCGGAAGGCGATCGCCGGTCCCCGCGCCACCGCCGAAGCTAGCCAGGAGCTCCGAGAAATCTTCCTGGTGCAGGAGGCTGATAGTTGGATTGTCCATCTCTCGCACGATGAGGCAATAGTCGAGCTTTTCGGCGCGGCAAGCGTCCAGGAATTTCTTTTTGAGTTCCGCGGGCGGCACCGTGTCCGAAGCGTTGAAGAAGAGATTGCTCATGGTCGGCTTGGCGTCGCCGAGAAATCCCGAACGTCCATGTCCATTGGAGTCCGCTGAATCTGGCCCAGGGCGGCGCGACATCAACAATTCCTTCACATTGCCTTTGTCGACCACGGTGACTTTCTGGGCGCGCACGCCCTCGTCGTCCACGGCGTAACCGCCGAGCAGAGGTGTGCCATGGAAATCCTTGGCGGCGGGATCGTCGACCAGGCTTACGGTGGCCGGCAACACGCGCGATCCGACTCGACCGGCCCAGTCGCTCTTGCCACCGAGGCCGCTGAGCATTTGCTCAACAATCGGCTGAAATGCCAACGGCGGACGCGAGCCATTCATCGCTGGCCCAAACACTTGGGCTAGAAGCGGTGCCGCTGCGCGGGCCTCAAACAGCACCGGCCCAGTGTAATCCTCGGCTGTCTTGGCAGCGCGCAGAGCCATCAGTTCGCTGGCGGAGACATTCAGGCCTTTGCGCACCGCGTCGACATTCGGCAAGTCCGCGGGCTTTGGCGCGTACGATGCGTAAAGGTGATTCAGCGGCATGCCGTCACTGGCCAAGGTGTTCATGCCGGCCTCTACTGCAGCGTAGGTTTGGTTGGTGCGAATTTCGGTGCCTTCGCTGGTCAGCAGATATTCGGTGGCGTAGACCAAATAATAGGTGACACGCGATTCATAAATATCCGGAAATAAGCGCAGGGTGGCAGAGGCCGAGCGCGCTTCCTGCTCCCAATTGCGATTGCCCCAATCTGGCGTGATCAGGGGTTCGATTTGCTGGACCGGCTGGACCTTCGAAAAATCGTCGATATTGGACTGCCGCGCCAGGCTGCTCAGGTAGGACTGCTTGCGGGAGTAAGTTTCCACGGCTTGCTTGAAGGCCTGATCGGTAGCGATCCACAGATCCTGGCGCAGCGAATCGTAATCGCGATCAATTCCGACCGAGCCCTGGGAGCCAATGAATCCGCGGAAGCCTTCGTCACCGATGAAATTGGAACTATCTAGCTTGTAGCTGCCGACTCGCGCTTCCACGTTCATGAAGCGGTTGCGCGCGCGCGTGGTAGTAAGCAGCGTCCCAAATTCCGCAGCGATTTCGCGGACATCGAGATCGAGGAGGCGGTATTCGACATAGTAGGGGCGCACCGGTTGCTGTGTGCCGGGGATTTTCAACTCCAAACGCGTTTTGGAACGCGCCATTTCGTCGCGCATCGCGCGCAGGGTCTGATCGTTGTCCTGCGGCGCTTGTGCTGCACGCGCTGCATAAGAGGGAGTGATGCCGCCCAGCAGAATCGCCGCACAGGCAAATATTCTCAGGATGCGGGCGCAGCTCATAGCTGGCCTCCGGCCGTGATAATGTCGTGGGCGGGCGCCGGCAAAATCGGCGGCCGGTCGGTAGAACTCTCCTTCTTCTGTACTTCCAATTCGGAGGTCAAAATCGCCGGCGAGGCGGCCGCGACCGGCACGGAACCTGATTCCGCGCCGCAATAACCGTTGAACACTTCCTGCTTGTTTCCGGTGGCCACGATTTTTGTCAACGCGGCGAGGGGAGTCCCCACGATATCCACGCCACGCACTAGCTCGTCGGGCCGCCCGTCGGCGTAAACTTTGTAAACCACCAGGGGCAGCACCTGAAATGCCTGCGGCTGCCCGCGTCCCGTGAAGGTAAATCCGCCGGCAATGTCGTCGATCAGTAAGCCAAACTGCTTGCCTTGCTGCTTGATCAGCTCGATTAGTTTGGCGCGAAGCTCCGCGTCGGTCATGGTCTTGCTGCTTTCGACGATCAAGTTGCCTTGCCGCGAAACGGGCGAGGCGCCTAGCTGGCGGCGGCCATGGCCGTTGGAATGATCAAAGCCGACCAGCGGCGAGCGGGACATCTCAAAATCTTTCAGCACGCCGTGATCAACCAGGACGACGCGATGGGCTCGCACGCCTTCATCGTCATATTCGTAGTAGCCGAGCAAATCGGTCGGTCCGAGTTTGCGCATGGTGGTGTCGTCGACAATGCTTAGGAACGGCGGCAAAATCTGCTCGCCCACTTTTTTCGCGAAGGTCTGGCCTTCCGCTACGTCTTTTTGGCGATGCCCTTCTGCGCGATGGCCGAATACTTCATGGAAGAAGACCGCCGCCGCACGGCCGGTCAGGAGAGCTGGGCCTACGGAAGGCTCGTTGATCGGCGCAGCGACTAATCCTTCTAGTTCTTTGCGCATCGTTGCTTCCGCGGCGTAGACGGCCTTATCGTCCGGCGCATCGGCGGGCTTCACCCAATCAAAATTGTAGTAGCGGTTGAGGTCCATGCCGTCTGGCGCTTTGCCCTGAATGAAAAGTTCCAGGCGATAGCGAATTTGCCCAAATTGCAGTTGGGTGTTTTCGCTGGTTACGTGATAGGAGTTTTGGGCCAGAGCGGAAAAGGTCACGATGGAATTGATTACGGCGGGCGAATCGCGAAACGCTTTCGTGTAGGCGCGGACTTTTTCTTCCCAGGGTTTGCGCTCGAGGGTGAAGGAATTCTCTGGGCCAATGTAGGTGTGCGGCTGCTCGTGGGTAAAATCCGGGGCGCGCCCTTCCGCCGTTTCGACTTTCACCTCGCGACCCGTTTTGATCTTGATCAGCCATTCCGCAGCGGACTTGTACTGCTTGTCGGTCTCCAGCCAGATCTCTCGCCGCAGGACCTCCTGATCGTCATCGATCGGCACGGCCGTGCCGGGTCCGCCATTCTGCGCCTGCCGCTCGCCAATTTTGTGGGTATTGTCCAGGTCGTACGTGCCAGTCCGGACGGAGACTTCGAGCCAACGGTTGCGATTCTCGTTGCTGGAGAGTAGCGCGCCATTCGATCCGGAAACGTCCGCTCGCTGGGTGTCTGTAATCGTGTAGCCAATGAAATAGGCTGGTGGATCCTGGGCGCTCAGCGTCTTAATCGAGCGATCGAGTTCGCCCTGCATAACGGCAAGCAGCGGAGACCGCTTGGCCTGGGGAGCGTCGGGCGGCGTGGCCGCGGTCGCGGGGCTCTTGAGCGTTGCGGCGCTAATCAGCGTCAGTATGGCGCTAGCGAAGAAATAAAAGCGACTGCGAGTAAATATGTTCAAGGAATCCTCACTCGAATTAGACGGGGCAGCGAATTAATTAGTGTACGCCACTCAGGTAGGCCGCACAAACGTCCTGCCGTTTCAGTGCACAAGGATTGGACGGCAAAACGCGCGCCAGCGTTGCATCGATTACATCGCTTGGGAAATTTGATCATTCACTTCGTTGCTCTCGGCCGGCTCTGAAAGGCTGCGCTAACCTTCATACTGAAAGACGGCGGCGGTCATGTCGTCGTGCTGCTCTCGGCCGCGCGTGTAGCTCTGCAGAGCGACAAAAATTTGTCCGAGCAAGTGCGCGGGCGCGATGTGGCGTTCCGTTTCGCAAATCTCCTGGATGCGCGCGATCCCGAATACTTCTTCGTGGGCGTTGAAAGCATCGGTGATTCCGTCGGTGCAAAACAGGACGAAATCGCCGGGTTCCAACGTAATAGTACACATATCGTAATCCACATTCTCAAACAGGCCGGGAGGAATCCCGGGGATTTCGAGGATGCGGCAACCTCGCGAAGAGATGTGGAAAGGGCCGGGTATACCTGCGCCGGCAATGTGCATTTGCCGTGTGCTTGGATCGAAAACGGCGTATTGGGTGGCGCTGTATCGGCGCGGCACTCCGCGGACGAGCAGGCGACGGTTTAACGTGGACAGCACGCGGCATGGCGGCTGAGCGGTCTTGTGCACGCCGCGCAATG
>WNFA01006909.1_pt1 | contig 17379 bp, 15 predicted proteins | sample 5400481 | NCBI WGS metagenome assembly WNFA01 (sample SAMN13153340, study PRJNA577476) | soil metagenome | isolation source: 120 cm saprolite under Douglas fir tree site 2 hole 1 replicate 2 | place: USA:California | collected 2015-04-18
AAAGGGTGCGTGACCACGACGGCCGGCGGGTATTGCCGCACGATATCGAGCGTCTCGTCGGTGCTGCCGCTGTCGATCACCACGATGCGGCGCGCCCATGCGAGCTTGTCGAGCGTGCGCCTGATATTGGGCGCCTCGTTATAGGTGATGATCAGCGGAGTGATCTGGTCGAGCACGCGGCATTAGTCCTTGAGGCTTGCATATAGGTCTTCCATGCGTGCAGCGATGCCCGGCCAGCCGTAATGCGCGCGCACATGTCGCCGGGCGGCCTCTCCCATGGAGCGCGCGAGGGCCGGGTCCTGCGCCAGCCGCTCGATCGCAGCACCCAGCGCGTCTGCGTCGCCGTCGACCACAAGCCCGCCGCCTGAAGCGCGCACCGCTTCCGCCGCGCCGACGTCCGGCGTGACGATCGCCGGCACGCCGCGCGCCATGGCCTCGAGCGCTGCATTGCCGAAGCTTTCCGAGTACGACGCCAGCACCACCGCGCGCGCCGATGCGAACACCAGCTCTTTGTCAGCCCCCGTCACGGTGCGTGGCACGAGGCGAACGCGCTCGCCGATGTTGAGCTTCCGGGCAAGCTCACCGAGACGCGGAGCAAGCCCGTCATAGTCGGTGCCGACGATCGCCAGAGTTCCATGACTGCTTCGGGCAAATCCCTGCAGCAGACGTTCAAGACCTTTGACCCACGAGAGCCGGCCGAAGAACAGGATCAAGGGCTGCGCGTCGGCCAGCGCCTTGACGTCCTCGGATGGTTCGTCGGCACCTGCTCCGTCGGCCTCATCGATGCCGTTCGGCACGGTCTCGATCCGCCGCAGCCGCCACCCGAATTTTTGCAGCTCTTCGGCTTCTACTGTCGAGGTTGCGTGAACGGCGGAAGCCTTCTCCAGGTTCGATCGCTCGACCAAGCTGATCCAGGCGGACTTGAGGAGCCGGTGGCGTTGCTCGATCAGCCGTCGGACCAGCATGCCGCGCGGGGAGAGCACATAAGGAACGCGCGCTCGTCGCGCGAGGCGTCCGGCCGTCGCGATCGGCCAGAGGAAGACGGAATGTAGGTGCAGGGCATCGGCGCCCGCGAGCGCGCGCCGCAGCGCGGGCGCGAGCGATGGCGCGTAAGCCAGACGCCGCAGCGCACGCGACCTGAAGTAATGGATTTTCACTCCGTCGCGCACCACCGGCACACCGTGCGGCACGGCACTGTCCGCCGGTCCGTCGATGCTTGTAGTGAAGACCTCGACGGCGTGCCCGCGCGCTGCCAGCGCACGGCAGAGGCCGTGCACCGCGAAGATCGGTCCGCCGTATCGCGTGGCCGGCAGGTAGGTCGGGACGACGTGCAGGAGCCGCATCAGGTCAGGCGCGCGGCTCGTCAGGAGCCATGCGCGTCGCGTAACGCGCGTCCATCGCGCCGAGCTCCAGGGAAGCTCGCGCGCGGGCCTGCCTGCGTAGTCCCGGCAGCAGGTGGGGAAGGGTGGCCAGCACCAGGACCGCGGCCATCGTCTGCGTCAGGGTCACGACGAGATAGGAGAAATCCATTTCCACGTTGAACAATGTCAGCGTCGTCGCAATGGCGAAAAACATCGGTAACGACAGCGGCGCAGCGCCGGTACTGAGACGCATCACGAAACCGCAAAATGCGCCGAACAGTGCTCCCACCGATATCACCCCCGCGAAACCAAAATTCGCATAGGCCTCGGCAACCAAGCCCCAGCCGATCGTCGTGTTCAGCGTCGATTCGACCGTCTGCAAGCCGTAGCGGACGCTGAGCAGGTTCAGTCCGGCTTGACTCACCGGCTTGTCGGGCTCGAGGAAGCGCGGCACCACCATGGCCGGAAGCAATGCGTAGGTTTCCCCCTCGAGATAGGGAATGACGCCCGGTGTCGTGCGTTGCACGAGAAGCACCATATGCAGCAGCGAGGCGCGTTCGAGGATGTCGGGCTCCCGATCGCTGCTGGATCCGATCGCGGCGATTCCCTTGGTGAACCAATCGACCATCATGCCGGGAATCTGGAACACGGACGATTCCTGCAGGGATTGACTTTGCGGCGTCCAATACGTCCGGCGCATCTCGTATTTTCCGGCGTGCAGGATGCTCACGACCGCGAATGCCAGGCCCAGCAGGATCCAGGGAATGCGCTTTGCGGTGATGACATAGCCGAACACGGCGGCAAGCACGTTCATGATGCCGCTGATCAGGAACAAATTGCCCAGGGAGAGCAGCACCAGCACGGCCAGGCTGAGGAGGGCCGCGGTCCACCGCTGTCCGACCAGCGCGCCCGAGGCGCGCGCGCATCCGAGCAGATAACAGGCGACCGAACTCAATGTGAATACGACCGGCCGAAGAAGGCTTGCGAACGCGCCCATCCACGCCAGGTTTCCAGAAATGAGCGCCAGGTTGTAGACGATGCCGCAGGCTAGACCCACGAACACCACGATGACGATCTGGTCGTTCGAGACGAAGCTTTGAGCCGACATCAGCGCCTGCCGCCCGCGGCGGCGCAGGAACGGCATGCAAGCGAAGCTCGCCGCGATGAGAAAGCTTCCGACCGTCGCCGCCGCGGCAATCAGGTTCTGCGGTCCGTAGGCGGCAATGTCCTGGCGGAGGAGGGGCGCCGCGTAATACAGCACGAACAGGCCTGAGATGGCGGGCAGCGTCGGTATTCCGGGCGCGCCCGCGCGCAGCCAGATCAACAGCGGGAAAAGGCCGGGTATGGCGACACAGAAATACGCGGTCAGGTCTTGCGCGAGCACGCCTGCGGCCGCGGCGCAAGCGGCGGCCGCGCCAAAGATGTAGGCCCGCCGGCGCGGGTTCAATCCCTCGATGAAAATCGACGATGATCTCATCTCGCGCCTGCGTGTTGCGTGGCGGCAACGACGGCAGCTTCCGTCACCGTGATGTCGAACGACCAGGCCCGCCGCCCCGCCGCGCCGCGCATGGTCATGAGCCTATCCCGCGTCCTGGTCGATTCGTTCATGATTTTGACGAGGGCCGCAAGATCCATCCATGGGAAGATCTGCCCGCAGTCGGGAGTGACGACGTCGGCCGCGCACCCTACGCGGTCGCTCACCAGCACCGGGCGGCCGCTCGCCAGCGCTTCGTTGACGGCAAGTCCCCAGGTCTCCCCGTAAGCCGAGGGCAGCACGAACAGGTCCGCCAATCGATAGACCACGGGCATCCGGCTTTGATTCTGGAACGGGACCACCCGGAAGCGATTGGGATCGGCGGCCGCGATGGCATCGATCTCCGTCTGCAGCTCGCCGGCGCCGACGAGGACCAGCATGACGGCGGGATCGTCAAGCCGCCGGACCGCACGCATAAGCTCGACCGGACGTTTCTTGCGCTCGAACTTGCCGGCGAAGAGCAGAACGACGCGTTCGGGCGCAATCCCCAGCTCCTGACGCCAGCGCGCCGCCTCGTCTTCGAGCGCCTGTGTCGGCTCCGCGAACCGGGCGACATCAATCGAATGCGGGCAGGGATGCAGCCGCGCTGGCTCGACGCCGAAGGATTCGTAATAGGCGCGGTTTGCCGCGCCGACGACCAAAAACCCGGACGGCCAGGAAAACACGCGCCGTAAGACCAGGCTCTTGATCCAGGAGCGAAGGCCCCACGCGTTGCCGTCGAGCAGATGCGAATCGCCGCGGAAGAGCGTGCGCACGCCGCGCCGGTGGAGCGAATAGAGCGCGGCGAGATGCGAGAGCCATGCCCAGCCGGTGACCACGACGATGTCCGGCCGCCACGCCGTGACGCGATCGACGAGCGTCGGGTTGCGGAGCCCGAAAAAATGGTGTGTGCCGGGATCGGCCGAGACATTGGCAACCAGTTCGAATTCGTATCCTTGCGTGAGTGGAATATCCCACGCCACGGCTTTCCCAAATCCGCGGTCCTCGATCGCGGCCTGCCCAACGTGCCAGGTGAAGAAGACCTTGATCGCCAGATCATCGCGTTGCGCCAGGCGCTTAAAGAGCGGTGCGATATACGGAATCGGATGCGAGACGATGAACGCGAGGCGTCTGATCGCACGTGTCATGAAATCGAGGCGCCAAAATCATCGCTGGCCTGCCGCACCGCCATTGCATTTTGCACGTGCGCAAGCGGCGCTGTCGGACGAGCGTGCGGCCATGGACGAAAAAAATCGACCAGCGCCGTGGATCCGGCAAGCGCAACCAGATCAATCATGTGACCACGTTTGCGAAGATCGTCAATCAACGTTCCGATGAACGCTCGGTTCCGCCGTGACCTTCGGCGGCACGGCACGAGAGGGTCTGCTCTCAGAAGAAATTTTCAAGCAAGTCATTTCGCGTCCGATCTCTTTGTCTTTGTTGCCCTCGCGTGGCGATCCTGTCGCTCTCTTTTCAACGCAAGGGACCATGGTCAGATTGACGGATAGAGTCGCTTGTCAGCCTCGAACCTCAGACGGGCTGGGCGTTTGTGCAAGTCGGGCTAAAAATTGTCTCGCGCCCGACGCGGTAACGAACTCTGCGTCGGAAAAACTGCTCAGATGTTCCAGGTTGTTCAGGAAGTTCTCCAACCCGCTGCCACCCAGGTCTTCGGGGTGAAAATAGAAGGCCCAGACAAGGTTTTCAGAAATTGGCGCGGCATCCCATCGATCTGTGAGGGTCTTTGTCCGCCTTTGCACGCCCGAAATCGAACATGAGCCATTTTTGAGTCTCATCGCCAGGCGCTTTGCAATCCCGAGGTAGGAGTTCCGAAACTGTGTGATGGGGATTTCAAGCAGGTTCAGGCGTCCGGGCCGTTGATAATCATCGGGACTCGGGTGGTAGGGATCGCTCGGACAGCGGGACCAGTCGACGGCCAATCTGTGGTGCCCGACCGAATACCAAGCGAGCTGACCGGGCAAGGCGGAGAAGTCGAGTAGAATGCCCAATGCCTCCAGTCTCCGAAAGAGAGAGCTGCTGGCGTAATCCCACCCGGTGCGCGTGGCGCGGACTTCGTAGTAAGCTGACAACGCGCGGCACGCATCCGCAAGCCAATTCGGATCAGGATCAAACTCGAAACATCCTGAATGTGCGTCGAACGACATAAGATGCATGTGCCAGCCGAGCTCGTGCCCGTGTGCGGCCAGCGTTTGCCACAACGGTCGTCTTGTCGTGTAGCCGGATGCAAAGTCGCCGGTTGAAAATCGAACACTTTCATCGGAGCGAATGAGCCATGTGATGGGTGGCAATTTTCCTTTTGTCCTATCAAGCAGGAGTTCCAGATTGTCCAGACACTTCCAAATATCGTCGCGGGGCGGGTGGCTGAGCGCCGGCGGAAGTACCGGATCGACATCGCACCCGATCAGAATTTTCATCTTTTGATCGCGACCACGAATTGAGCAGGCGCCAACTTAAGTCGTCCCAGGAAGCGAGAGGTGGATAAACTGGGGCTCAAGACTTTTGTCATGGCCGGAAAAACATCGACGATTTTATCCATCACCCCCACACCGAACTGTTCCACGATCTTGAATCCGACCTCGGACAATAGGTGTTCGACCGATCGAGGATGATGGCCGATAAGCGTCGCGGCATACTCGTCCATGTCGCGCGTGAACGGGTTCTTCGCCCGGCCTAGCGCATATTGGACGATGCGCTTGAGATTGCGTTTGTTGCTGAAGTTGAACACAAGCCGACCGGCAGGTCTCAGAATTCGATGAATCTCCCTGAGGGCCAAGTCAGGCCTGCCGAGATGATGGAACACGCGGACCATGAGCACGGCATCGAAGGAGGCTGCGGGAAACGGCAGGTCATAGACGCTTGCCTCGTGGTAGCAAACGGCGTGGCCATACGCGCGCGCAGCAATCTCTCTCAGATTTCCCGCAGGCTCGACCATGTGCACGGTTTTGTATTTTCCAACATAACAAGAGCCCATGCGGCCGAAGCCTGCTCCGATCTCAACCACTGACTCGCCGCCGGGCAACGCATGGGAAGCGATGCAACGTTCCAATTGGTCAAGATTCCGCTTGCCGTGTCCGGCCCAAAAGTTTTCGTAGTCCTGCCCCTCATAGCCCTTCCAGGAAAGTCCATCCGGGTCGCGGTTCATTTCAGTTTTCAGATGTCAGCCGCGGAAAGGCAGCTTCTCGGGATCCTCGGACTGCGCGCGGCGGCAGCGGTCCTCACGTCGATGGGGACGTTCGCTGCCGCGGCTGCTCGCCAAGCTTATTGGCAATATCCACGAGCTTCCAGCCGAAATTGCGGGCGATGAACTGGAAGGCCCGCCCGCCAAGGATTTGCAGGTTACTGTCACCGAGTTCCTGGTGGGCCGGCTAGTGCAGACATGCCTCGAAGAGCTCGACGTGACGCCGCGCCATCGCGGTGGCCGAGTAGGGGGCGAGAATCGCCTGACGATCGAACTGCCGTCGTTCGGCGGCCTCGGTCAGAAAGGCGCCGACGATCCTTGCGGCCTCGGCGATCGGCATCTCCTCGTCGTCGCCGAACCACACGGCTTGTCCAAGCTCGGGGCGCTGCCGCAGCAGGGCGAGCGCCGGAGAATCCCGATGCAACGACGCAAGGACCGGCTTGCCGGAATAGGCGTACGTGAACAGCTTTGACGGCATGTAGCCGGCGTCGTCGACGCCGAGGATCAATGCGCCGTCGCCGTGCAGAAGCAGCTCGAGCGAGCGCCGGTACGTCACGCGCGACGGATTCTCGCTGACGACGTCATCGAGCCCGTGCGCGCGACCGATGCCGGCCAGGTGCGGCTCCATATCGCCGCCAAGCGCGCTCGCGGTGCCATGCAGCTCGATGCGGACGCGGTCGGGCAGATCGCTGCCCTGCGCGCGCAGATGCGCGATCGCACGGCACAGCAGGTCGAATGAACGCCGCATGATCGGGCCGCCGGTGCCGACGTAGACGATCTTGGCGGTCGCGTCCGCGCGGCGCGGCGGCGCCGAGCGCGCAGCCTCGGCCAGATCTTCAGGGCGCACCGCGAACGGGATGACGGCGTGCCGGTCGGCCGCAAGCCAGGCGGGCTTGCTGCCGGCGTAATCCCGACGCAGGTCGTCGAGATATCGCGGCGACACCGAGATCAATCCCGCCGCGGCCTTGACGGCGCTCGCCTCCACAAATGCCGAAAGCATGCGGCTCAAGCGCTGCTTGAGGCCCGCGCCTGACTCCGGCGTGCGCAGCGGGTCGTGCAAATCCAGCACATAGGGAACCGCGAAGCGCCGGCGCCACGCCGGACCGAGCAGGAAAAGCATGAATTGCGCCGTGGAAAAATAGACGAGGTCGTATCGCCTTTGCCGGATCAGTTTGCTGCCTTCGCTCAGTGCGGGCAGCGCGGCGCGGATGCCGATGCTGCCGATGCCGAGCGCGCGAAACAGCCGTTCCATGCGCGCCGGAACGTAGCGGATCGGCGTGTCGGCAAAGAAGGCGGCGCTGTCGTGGTCGAGCGCGAGCTGTCGCACGCGATGCATGTCCGCGATCATCGCCGGCGCGTAAGAACCGGTGACGATGAGGACGCGACGCTTCGCCGGCATCAGGCAGCGGCGAGGGGCCGCGCCAGCGCGCGCGCGACGGCGTCGAGGAGCGTCCCTTCCTGTTGCTCCCAGCAGAAGGTCGCATGCGCCGCCGCCAGGGCGGCGGCTTTGGCCTCCTGCAACCACTCCCGCGATGCCAACAGGGTGTTGAGAGTTTCGGCGAGCGCAGCCGCGTCGCCCGAGGGATAGAGCAGCACAGCCTCCGGTGCCGCGGCGGCCACCTCGCGTTGGCCGGCTGTGTCGCTCGCGACGACCGCCAATCCGGCGATCAGGTAGTGCAGGATCTTATTCGTGACCGTGAGGTCCCGGCTGCGGCAATATTTCATCTCGCCGGCGAACCCGACGTCATGCTCGGCGATATGGGCAAGCAAGCGATCGTTCGGCACGAGCGGATGAAAAAATACCTTGTGCCGCCACCGATCCGGCAGACTTGTCTTTATCCACTCGTCAAATCCCGGCGCGGGATTGCCGCGCAGGTGAATTTCTACGTTGCACTTGAGCAGCGGAAGGGCGGCGACCAGATCTTCGAGACCACGGCCTGGGCCGACGGTCGTGGAGAACCAGTGGATCGACGGAATGTCCCTGTCGCGGCGGTCGATCAAGGTTTCGCCGAGCGCCTGGCGGTCCGCCCAGGCGAACGCGTTATAGATGACGGCCGGCTCGTCGCACTGGTGCTCCCGGGCAAGCGCGGCGCTCATGGCGTATGACGGGCAGGATCCGTAGGCGCCATCGGTCAGCAGCTCTCTTTCGAGCGATCGCAGCAGCGCAAGCGGCCTGTGCCGCCGCGCCTGCGGCAGCAGGTCTTCGGAGAACCAGTCTTCGATGTCGGCCCCGACGCGGCATCCTCGACGCAACAGCTCGCGCGCGGCATAAAGCCCGGGCTCAGAATGCGCGATATACAGATCGGCATTCTGGCGGGCCGCCGCGTCGACCAGGCGTCGCACTCCGAGTCCGAGCTGAAGCGGCGAGGGGCGGCCGGTCAGCCCGTAGGCCAGTTGCGCGGACTTTCTTCTCGCGCGCTCGACAAACCGCGTCGCTTCGGCGCGCAGTCCGTGCAGCGTCAAATCGAGCACCGGCGTGAACGTGAAGGGACTCGACTCGATCAGCCGCTGGTCGCGCGCCTTGAATGCCGGATCGAGCCAGGCGCCGAAGACGACGACCTCGTGTCCCGCGCGGGCGAGCGCGTCCGCCGCCTTCATGACCCGCGGGTTGTGGCACAGGCTGTTTGAAGTGAGCAACCCGATCCGGGCGCTGCGGATCGAACTCATCTCCGCCTTTCGAGGCTCGAGTCCGATGGGATGGCGTCGTTGCGCGTCGCCGGCAGGGCTGTCGCGGCGGCGGGTGCGATCCGCGCCTTCAATCCGTGCCAAGCCCGTTGGCAACGCTTGGCGGCCTTCCAGCCGAAGCGGCCGGCAATGATCTGAAACATCCGCCCGCCTGGAATCGTCAGGCTGCTGCCGCCGAGCTGCGCCACGCGCTGCTCGGCTGTGGCGACGAGATCGGGCGCGTCGGGATACGCATCGAACAGGAAGCGCTGATATTGGGTCGCGCAGGCACGGGCAGCCTCCGGCGTCTTGCCGTCCGCCAGCAGGTGCCGGCACGACAGCTCGATGGCCTCGAAGGCGGAGGCGAGCGCGGCCCGGTCCCGCCGTCGGCTGAGCGTCGAGGCGCCTGCGGTGCGGTAGTAGCCCCGCGCACCCTCGCAGAACAGGACTTGCGAGGATGCAAGCACGACACGGCAAAAGAACTCGCCGTCATCGTTGAGACTGAGCCGCTCGTTCCATGGGCCAGCCTTGGCGATGGTCTCCCGCGGCGTCAGCCAGGCGAAATTCGGCATCATTCCGCCGCCGAGCCAGGACGAGATCAAAAATTCGTCCGGCGCAAGATCGCGCCATACGGGTTCTGCGCAAAAGGCCGCCTCGCTGGGAAGAGTCTGAAAACGGGCCCAGGCGGCCGAGGCGATGGATGAACGCGGCGCCGACGCCAGCCGCTCCATCTGCAGGCGAATCTTGTCACGATCGAGCACGTCGTCCGCATCGAGGAACTGGATGAAATCACCCCGTGCCCTTTCGAGGCCGGCGTTGCGCGCTGCGCTCGCGCCCGGACGCGCGCATTCCATCACCGTGAGCGAGGGCGACTGATATCGCCGGGCCACCTGCAGGCTCGCGTCGGTCGAGCCGTTGTCGACGACCATGACCTCCAGATCTTTCCAGGTCTGGCCGAGGCTCGACTCGATCGCGTCGGCGAGCCAGCGCGCGCCGTTCCTGCACGGGATGATGACGGAGACGAAGGAGGACATCGGCGGGCGGCGCCGGTCTTCTCACGATCCTGCGCGGTCGGCCCTGCGGTCGCGGGCCCAGACGTTCTGCTCCGGGGCCGCATCGAGATCGCGCAAAGGGTTTCCGAACACGTCGAGGACGTCATAGTTTCTGGCGGCGAAGAAGGACTGGATCCGGTCGGGCGATCCCCACGCGCCCAGGGCGAGCTGACGGTCGAATTCCATCAAGATGTTTTTCGGGCGAAATGGTCCGTCGAAATCGAGGCCGGCGAGCACATCGGGCTCAAAACCCTCGACGTCGATCTTGATCAGGACCGGCCGGGTGGGCGGATGCACCATCTGGTTCAGGAGATCCTTGAGAGGGATCGTCACGACCCAATTAGCGTGCGGCTCCGGCTTGCCATTTTTTGTGCGAATGGCGGAGGTTCCGGAATTCGTGCGCGCCCGCTTGATCATTTGTGCCGCCGCGACCCGCGAGCCGGCGGCGCCGTTGAAGACAATGACGTTTTGCAGCTTCCCCAGCGCGATATTTTGGCGCAACGAGGCGCAGTTCTCGCAGTCGGGCTCGATGCTGACCACCGTGCGCGCTGCCGCGGCTGCCACGGCGCATGTGTACCAGCCGAAATTGGCGCCGACATCGACGAACAGGCCGGGTTCCTCGCGCATGATGCGCAAAGCCAGGCTCAGGCTTGCGGGTTCGTAATGGCCGGTTTTGAAGATCGCCCAACCCGCGTAATCGGCCGGGTCGATCGCGATCACGGCGCCGCTTGCATAGCGGACCTGGATGCGGCCGGCGGCCAACCGGCGGACCAGCCATCGCACGATCCGGATCTTGGACGGATGTTCGAAGGCGCGGCCGTAAGCGAGGAGGGCGCTGTCGCGCCATCGCACGCCGCTGGCTCCGGCCGCGGGCCCGCTCTCGATCCGGCGATGCAGCATCGTTCCTCGAAATTCAGGACAGGGCCTGGGCGAAAATGTCCCGCCAACGCGCAATCCAGCGTGAGCGATCCGGCAGCTTGTTGTCGATCAGGAACGGCTCACGCAGGTGTCGCAAGTACAGCTCGTCATCTTGATCGATCTCGATGATCCGGTTGATCAAGGCATCGAAGCCGCCCTGCGACCAAACCCGCTGCTCGATCTCGCTCGCGGTACCGTTGAAGCGCCTAGCCACGCGCTGCAGCAGCGTCGGCTCCGACGCGCTGCGGATGGAGTGAGGGCGATATGGCAGGCGCGGCAAAAAATGTCGCGGCTTGGGCAGATAGTCGCCGGCATTGATGAACCGCCGGACGTTGAACGAGCGGCCGATCTCCGGATCGCCCAAATAGATCGGCAGGCAATCCGCCTCGATCGCGTGCGTCAGCTTTTCGGTGTTGTAGCCGGCCCGTGTGTCGCTCTCGAACGCGATGACGAATTTGTAGTCGCGCAGGAACGCGATCTTGGCATTCCAATCCGGACGTCCGGGCGTCGGATCGATGGTGGGCACGTTGTTCATGGAAGGACCGGGGGAATCGATTTTTTTGTAGCGAGAGAGAGCGCCAAAGAATGCTTCCCGATAAGGCAATCTGTTTGCGTAAACGAATGCGCAGAACCGCGCTTTTGCCTTCAGGAGATCCGACCAGTTTCGTTCCTTCTGGATCAAATGCGAGTCGTCGCCCCAGCGCGCGATCCGCATGTAGCGGGGATGACGAACGTGATCCTCGTGCTCAACGCCGAACGCCCAGTCGCATTCGCGCATGATCGGTCGCACGTTCTCGCAACCGATGAAGACCTTGACGAACTGTCCCTTCGGCATCGCTCCTGCATACGGTCCGTAGAGGAGCACTTGCGGCGAGTCCGAGATCTCGAACTCGAAATAGGGCTCGAGATCGGGCAGGACGGTCTTCACGATATCGGCGGCGCTTGCGCCCGTCCAGAAGCGGGCGATGTTGATGCGCACCTTCGGTCGTTTTTCGGGGACTTCGCCCGGACCGGAGCTCGAAGCTCCGGCCGCCGCCAGCAACGGCGAGCGCTGTGCGTCCGCATTCAACATGGCTTCTTGCGGTACCATGCATCCAACAGCGAATACGCCGCAAAGCGCCGCTCGTAGCCGTTGCGGAACATCAGCTCGTCCAAGGCATGCTCCTGCGCTGTCCGGTTGTGCTCGATGGAGAACAGGCCCACATCCCATCTCTTGAAGTCGAACTGTTCGAGAATGCTCAACTCCGAGCCTTCGGTGTCGACCGAAATGTAATCGATCCTCTGTGGCGCGCGATGACTCTCCAGCAGATCGTTGAGTGAAACCGTTTCGACGTCGATGATCTCGTGCTCCGCCCGTGATTCGGCATGCCCGTCGGTCGCCAGGAAATCGATGATAGTGGCGAGACCCGCGTGCCGGGTTGCGGCGAATTTCATCCGCTCGCCGGTTCGCGTGAATACGCAACGGTGATCGATCTCTGCGCTCCGGTTGCGCCCGAGGTCGGCGTGCCAGGCGGGATGCGGCTCGGCCAGTATGCCGCGCCACCCGAAGTCGCGTTCGAGCATCAGCGTGCTGCTCAGAAGTATCCCGTCCGCGGCGCCGAATTCGACGAAAAATCCCGACGTCTTGTGTTGCGTTTCATGAAGGACCCAGAGGTCCTGCTTTGTGTCCGCTGTCGAGATGACGAGATCACGGATGAAGATTGCGTCTTCGTCGGAGGCGTTCCGGAGCATGCCGACGGCGCGCAGAAACTCCGGTTCGAAAATAGGATCGAACGAGGCTAGATGCCGTCGGAACGCGCCGCTTCTCACGAGAATGCGGGCCGCTTCCCGCAAGACGTAATTGCGCAGCTGCCCGATCACATCGCTCATCCGGTCATGCAAACGGCAGACTGCCGCGGCTTGGCACGTGAACGCTCAGTGTGCGATTTCCCTTGCGAGATATTTCGCGACGGCGAGCCCGTAGGCGCGTAGACCGAGCGCATTCAAATGCATGTCGTCGAGAATGTAGTAGTCCGTGGCTTTGTCGCCGAATTCGGCCTTCAGATCCTCGGTGGCGTCGTAATATCGCACGCCATGCCGCGCCGCGACCTTGCGTATCGTGGTGGAAACAACGCCGTTGAACGCGCCGTTCGCGCGCAAGTGCTCCAGATGGGGATGATGAAGGAAAATGAGCCTCTCCGGCCCGCCCATCCGCGCCGCCACGCTCGACGTGAGGTCGTCGAGCGTCGTCTCGAAGTAATCGATCGCCTCGGGATATCTGGTCCGCGCCTCCGCAGCGGGAAGCCGTGACAGCCAAAAAAGGTCGGCCGGCCTGTTCCCGGCATAGCGCGCGAACGCCGCCGGGTATTCGACCTTGGTGAAGTACAGTTTTGCGAACAATCGATGCAGGTAGAGAACTTTGTCGGTCGCGTCGACGAGACCTTGCTGAAATCGGGCGGTGATCGGCGTGCGGCGCACGGCGGCGATCGACCCGCTCGCGTCTCTCGTCACAAGCTCTCGATAGCGATGGTAGTCGTCGTAGATATCGGTTTCATCGACGTCGATGAGGACGAAATCCGGTTCGAGCTTCGGGATAAGCCTTTTCGCCTGCACCGTGAAAATGGAGGGCGAGTAGGTCGAGCACGCCGCGTTGAACACGCAGATCTCCCGCCCCTTCGTCCGGCCGAAGAAGTGCCTGACATGCACCGGCACCGTGTCGTCGGTCGTGAGGCCCTCCATGAACGAGTCGCCCATGAACAGCAGCCGCACGCTGCAGTCCGTCGCGTTGGCTTCGTTCATGCGGCGGATGCCGTCGCCATCCCATTCGCGGCTGGGCAGGTGGACGTGGTTCAAATCGTCGGAGAGCCCCACAATGATGGCGGATGGATCGGGGTCGAGATCGTATAGCGGTCCGATCTTCTGCTGGGCCCGAAGAACAACTTCCAGCAGACCGACGGTAATTGCGAGGTTGGCGATCACTATCCAAGCGATCGCCGTCCGACGTCCGAGCGGCACGACGTAATTCTTTCGCTATGTCGGACGGCTTTCCGGGGCAGCGACGGCGGCGTTCGCGGCCGGAGGGAAACTGATCTCAGCGGCCGGCGCCGCAGCAGACATCGTGCGGGCCTCATTCAGAAGATCGACGAAGGCGGCCGAGCATTTCTCCAGCGTCAAATTCTCCATGACGTAGGCTCTGGGCGCGAACGCGCCGCTGCGTTGCAGGTCCAGAAATCGCGCCAGCTTGTCCGGAAAGTCGTCGATGTCGCGAAAACGCAGCCCGCATCGATCGTCAAAGTAAGGCACACTGGTCGCCGGAATATCTGCTTGGCCGGACGCCAATCGGATGGGGTCGAGCCACCACCCCTGGTCCCAGGCGAGGACCGGAACGTCGCTGGCCAGACATTCCAGGCAGGCCAGCCCTTGGCTTTCATGCTCGCACAGGAAGATCATGGCGCGGCATTCGTCGAGATCCTGCTTGTACTGCCGCTCATCGTAGTCGCCGTAACGCAGATACCTGAACGTCAATTTTTGCGCGGCCAGGCGATCTCTGACCGCATCGGGGAGCTGTGGCACCTGCCGGTCCCACCAGAGAATCTTGTCGTAGATCAGGACGTCATATGACTTTCGGCCGGACGCGGAGGGACGCCACGCATTCGTATCTATCCCAACCGGCCAGATGCGGCACTTGTCGCCGAAATAGGGTCGATAGACGTTGTTGGTCCATTCGGAATGCTGCAGGTAAAATGCGATCGGGTAATCGTCGCACAGCGTCGGCCACTCGCTCGGATGCGTCATCAAGCCGATGCCGGCAACGATGGGATTGGTGCGGTCGTAACCTGCGAGCGAATGGCGGCCGCGGCCCAGCACTCCCACGCGATCCGCAGGCCGCAGTTCGTTGAATGGCAAGTTCACCACGTAGGGAACGCGTAGCCGGTCCAGCCCGAGGCAGAGATTGCTGAAGACCTTGTCCACCCCGCCCGGCCGTGGCCGGCCGCGGATGATGCGACGCACCAGCGGGCGGACATAGCGGTCTCCGGGCAGCCAGCGGTCGCGCTCTGGTTCGGGTCGGTAGTAAAGGCAGATCCGGCTCATTGCGTGCGGTTGCCCGGCGGCGCCGGTCATACGGCTTTTGTCAGCGCAGCAGACAGCTCGTGAGCGTGTCGAGATCGGCGCGCGTCAACTCGGGATAATTTCCGCAGTAAAATCCGCACTCATGGATGAAGTCCGTGTTCGGCAGCGAATAGGTGCGCGTCACATATTTCCGGTAGAACGGCTGCAGCTGCATGTTTCCGGCGATCATCGGACGGATTTCGACACCGGCTCCCGCAAAGGCCATCGTGTACTTGCGGAAGAAATCCGCAGTCCGGCAGATGAACGGCATGGCGAACGGCGAGATCGACTTGATGTGCTTGTGTTCGATCGGAATGAACCCCGGGTGATCGCCGACCACCGCCTCGATCTCGCGAAAATGCCGCTGGCGTGCGGAAATATTGTCCTCCAGCAAGGCGAGCTGATGCAGTCCGAGAAATCCGGTGATTTCCGTCGGCCGCATATTGAACGCCAGCTCGTAGAAGACGTATTTCGCGTAAAGCTCCGAGGTGACGCCGTGATCCCGGCGCAGGCGTACCTGCTCGGCCGCAGCGAGATTGCGATCCCAGCCGTTCGCGCGTCCCATGCGAAACATGGTCGCCAGATCCTGATCGTCGGTGACCAGCATCCCGCCCTCGATGGTCGACATGTGGTGCGCGACGAAGAATGAGAACGACGCAGCCACGCCGAAATTGCCGGTCTTGCCCTCCAGGAGCTCGGTGCCGAGCGACTCGCAATTGTCCTCGATCAGGATGATCGACCGCTCGGCGCAGATCCGGCGTATCTCGGAGAGGTCGCCCGCAAAGCCCAGCGCATTGGTGATGAAGAACGCGCCGAGGGTCTCCTTGTCGAGCCGCTCGCGCAACGTCTTCGGCGAGACGTTGAGTGTGGTCACCTCGCAGTCGATCGGCACCGGGTCGAAATCCATCTGGATGATCGGCATGACGTTGGTCGACCATGTCAGCGCCGAGAACCCGACCTTGTCCCCGGGCTTGAGGCGGCCGAGGCTCTTGAGGCTCTGCAACATGAGCAGGTTGGCGCTGCTGCCGCTGTTGACCAGGACGGCGTGGCGGCGTCCCTGGTAGGTCGCAAAAGCCTCCTCGAAGCGCCGGCACTGCTCGCCCATGCTCAGCTTGTCGGCGGCGCGGATGAACTCGGCGAGCGCGGCCTTGGTCTCGGCCTCCCGCAGGAAGGCATTCTTCATCAAGGGAATCATGCGGCGCGCCTGTTCAAGATACGTTAGTCGGCGGCGGGTGCGCGGCTCATGCGCCGGCCGACAGGCCGAGGCGCGCGGCGATGCGCGCGATGCTGCGCCCGAGCGAATGATCGCGGAGCGCGTGCCGTTGCGCCCGCTCGCGCATGCTACGCCGCCGCTGCGGATTCCGCCGGAGCTCGGCGAGTTTGGCGGACAGTTCCTCCGCGGTGCGATAGGTCTCGACCTCGCTGCCGAGCTCGTACATGTCGGCAACGCTCTCGGTCCACTCGGTCAGATAACAGGCACCCAGCATCGGCGCTTCGACATCGCGTAGACGGGTGAAGCGCAGTGGGCGGCGATGGGAGGCCTTCAACGTCGGCACGCGGTTGACGCCGATCGTCACCACGGCCTCGCGCGAAATCCGAAAATACTCCGCGTCCGAAACTGCAGCCTTGACGGACGTCCTGGGTATCGGCGGCATCGTCATCGGCCGGAGCCGATGCTGAAGCTTGAAGTAGATGGCACCTGGTCCGGCGTGCCGGAGCAGCGCCAGCTGATTGGTGATCATTCGGCGAAGCGAATGCGGCGCCTGCGGCTGCGGCGAGTCTTGCTCGCCCGAGTCCCAGCCCGTGCCGCGCACGATCATATCCGCGCCGAGCTCGATCGCTCGCCCGAGCAGCGCACGCCGCAGGACATCGACCGAGCCCCGCGGCCGGAATGTTGCGGAGCTCCGGCGCAACCCAGCAGGGATAGGGCGCGTGCATATGCGGGAGGCCGGCTGCGCGATAGACCGGCAGCCCCTCGACGTCCGGCAGCCAATGCAACGCGAACGGTCGGAATTCGGGCGGCGCCTTGCGGAAATCTCGCACGCTGTCGCAGAAGAAATTGACGCAGGGGATCCCGATCCGCTGCAATTCGCCGATGGCGGGAACGTCCACCTGAGGGGGAAACAGATAGGTGATGCACAGGTCGATGGGCCGGATTTGCATCTCGCGGCGAACGTAACCTAGTGTCCTGTCCCAGGTTCTTGCACGCCAGGCATCGAGGTCCGCACCGGCCGGATGGGTGAGGCCTTCGGCCCAATCGACGCCGGGCACTTCCAGGACCTCGTGCCCCGCCTCCTGTAATCCCTGCACGAAATACGTTCGCCAGAAGCCATAGGCCGGGATCGCATGACGTTTGCCGCTTTGCTGGCAGCTGAGGAGAATTCTCATGCCGCGCTTGCGGCGTTCATCGCCCGGCTCAAGAACCACGTGCCCGGCAGGCGTCGGGGTTCGGCGAAGCGAATGCGGCGCCTGCGGCTGCGGCGAGTCTTGCTCGCCCGAGTCCCAGCCCGTGCCGCGCACGATCATATCCGCGCCGAGCTCGATCGCTCGCCCGAGCAGCGCACGCCGCAGGACATCGACCGAGCC
>WNFA01001813.1_pt1 | contig 17377 bp, 16 predicted proteins | sample 5400481 | NCBI WGS metagenome assembly WNFA01 (sample SAMN13153340, study PRJNA577476) | soil metagenome | isolation source: 120 cm saprolite under Douglas fir tree site 2 hole 1 replicate 2 | place: USA:California | collected 2015-04-18
TTGGCTTGCATTACATGGGCTCCTGGCCATCGACTACGAAGGTCATCGCCGGATCCGTATGCTCAATGAAGAGGGAGTACGATCCACGTGACCACAAGTGCCTAGAGGCAGAGATCGAAATTCAGTCTAGCTGATCACGGATGGAAGGCAAGGAAAAGGTAGTTTCAGACTGGCGCGGTTACGGGAGTGACAATGTAGATGAAGCCGCTGCAGGCGGTAGAGTTTTCAGCTCGCTTGTGTGCGAGTGAGATGAGCGGCGACTTGAGCAGGAGGCAGCGTGAGTTTCATCCCGTCTTTCCGAGTTTTGACCTCCACGATTCCTTCGGCGAGGCCCTTGTCTCCGACGACGACCTGGAAGGGGGCTCCCATCAGGTCCGCATCGTTGAACTTCACGCCCGCTCGTTCGTCCCGATCATCCCAGAGTACCTCGAACCCTGCTGCCTGTAGTTCCCCGTAGAGCTGCGCGGTGACTTGGGATGTTTGGGCTGATTGGGTGAGCGGGAGGAGATGCACGTGGAACGGCGCGATTGGGAAGGGCCAGATAATGCCTTTAGCGTCGTGGTTCTGTTCGATCGCCGAGGCGGCAGTGCGTCCGACGCCGATGCCGTAGCATCCCATGACGGCGAGGCACTCTTTGCCGTGAAGATCTAGGAAGGAGGCCTTCATGGTTTCGCTGTATTTGGTGCCGAGCATAAAGACATGTCCAACTTCGATGCCTTTCGTCGTCTTCAATATCCCGTCTTTTCTCGGTGACGGATCTCCTGCGCAGGCGCTGCGGAGATCGGCAAACTGCTCGACCTGAAAATCACGATCCCAATTCGCATCGACATAGTGCGTATCGCTCTGATTGCCGCCGACGACCACGTTGCGTAAGGCTTTGATAGCCTGGTCGGCAATTATCCGAACGTGTTTCAGGCCAACGGGACCGGCAAACCCTACCGGTGCGCCAATGACTTGCTCGACGACGGTAGGAGTTGCGAGTTCAAGATCAGTCACTCGAAGGAGTCGTTGAATCTTGACCTCATTCGCCTCATGGTCTCCCCGTAGCAACACAGCGACCGTGTCTTTTCCTGTCGAGTAGAGGAGCGTCTTCACGAGGTGCGTGGGGGAGACGTTCAAGAATCTCGTAACCTCTTCGACTGTCCGGCAGCGAGGCGTCTGGACGGTGCGCAGAGGCCGCGGGGTTTCCGTGTCCACCTCAGCAGGAGGAAGCACCTCGGCCTGTTCGACGTTGGCGGCGTAGGTGCCTGCATCGCTGTAGACGATGGTGTTCTCGCCCGTATCGGCGAGCACCATGAACTCGTGAGATGAGCTGCCGCCGATCAGGCCGGTGTCGGCTTCTACGGCACGGAAGGTGAGGCCGCAGCGCGTGAAAATACGATGGTAGGCATCGTACATCTTCTGATAGCTCAGCCTCGCGCTCGCTTCATCCTGGTCAAAGCTGTAGGCGTCCTTCATGATGAATTCGCGTCCCCGCATGAGTCCGAAGCGAGGGCGTATCTCGTCGCGAAACTTTGTTTGAATTTGATAGAAGTTCAGCGGCATCTGTCGATAGGAACGGACTTCCCGCCTGAACAGGTCGGTGATCACTTCCTCATGGGTCGGTCCCAAGCAGAACTCGCGCTCGTGGCGATCCTTAAAGCGCAGCAGCTCTTTGCCGTAAAAATTCCATCGGTCGGTTTCTAGCCACAATTCTGCGGGGGAGGCAATGGGCATGAGGAGTTCTTGGGCGCCGGCTCGGTTCATCTCCTCTCGAATGATCTGCTCTATTTTTCGGATGACCCGGAGGCCGAGCGGGAGGTACGTGTAGATGCCGGCCGCCACCTTGCGAATCAGACCGGCTCGGAGCATGAGCTTATGGCTTACGGTTTCCGCTTCGCCAGGGTCTTCTCGCAATGTAGGGATTAAAACTTGAGAGGTCCGCATGGGCTATATATGCCGCAATCTAACGGAGGAGAGTCTCTTAGGATGCTCAAACCAGTCATCCCCAACGAGGCCGCAGGCGAGAGAAAGCTGGTGGTGTAATAGTCCTCACCCGCCTTCCCCGACCTGCCAGGTAGCTCTTCCCCGGAGGGGTACGTTGAGGATATTGATGAGCCGAGAATGAAGCTCGAAAAACGGCGCATCTTGGCGCGCCGGGGGTGGGTGGGTGAGAAAGTAAGCTTGTTCAGCATCCTGCTAACGAGAGAAGATCCGTTCAAGGTCATTCCAAAACGCAAAGATCATGACGCCCACTAATAACACGAGGCCGGCCTGTTGCGCGATTTCTCTCTGGCGTTCGCCGAGGGGTTTCCGGAGGATGCCCTCAATCAGGAAAAACAACAGATGGCCGCCGTCGAGAATGGGAATGGGGAGCAAGTTGAGGACGCCCAGATTGATGCTCAGAATGGCGATGAGAAAGACCACACTTGAGGCCCCCTGCGCAGCGGCTTCTCCGGAAATATTGGCGATCGTCAGCGGGCCGCCGATGTTTTTGCTAGAGATGTCCCCCACGACCATCTTGTAGAGGCCGATTGCGGTCAGCTCGGTCCAACCCCACGTGGCTCCCAAGCCGTCATAGAGCGACAGCAGTGGGGTGCTGGAGCGGATGATCGAACGGCCTGGTCCTGAAATGCCGATCTTGCCGACTTCGACCGACTGGCCGTTGACCATCGCCTTTTCAGCAGAGGGCGTCACGGTCAGCGAAACTCGACGCCCTTCCCGCAAGACCTCTACCTGTAACTGGCGGTTGGGGTTTTCTTTCACGATACCGGTCATCTGGGACCATGTATGGATCGTCTGGCCTTCGATGTTGACCACATGATCCCCGGCTTGAAGCCCGGCTTTCGCCGCTGGAGAACTTTGCATGACTGAAGTGACGAGGGGCGGTGTTTCTTCGACGCCCAGGTAGTATCCTGGCTCTTTTGCAGAGGCCTGTGGTCCGGGGACGCTTGTGGGCGTGACCGTCAGCGTTTTGACCTGTTCGCCGCGTTTGATCTCAAGGGTCAGCGCCTGCCCGTTGCTCTTTGCCACGGCGTCGAACAGTTCTGTTCTGGTCGAAATGTCGCGCCCGTTGACTCGGCTGACACGATCTCCGATTTGGATGCCTGCGGTATCGGCCGGAGAGCCGGGGACCATCGCTTCGATATCGGGGGTGAGATCCTGGAACGTTGGGACAAAAAGCGGAGCTCCGGTCGCGAGCCATCCGGCAAAAATGAAATACGCCAGAATGAAGTTAAACCCAGGGCCCGCGGCGACGATCAGGACTTTGCCCCACAATCCTTGGTGCGCAAACGACCTCGCACGATCCTCCTGTGTGGTCGCCTCGGTCTCATCCTCGCCGAATAGTTTTACGTAGCCACCGAGCGGAATGGCCGAGAGGAGATATTCTGTTTCACCCATTTTCCGGCCGAAGAGCTTCGGTCCGAATCCAAGAGAAAACTTGAGGACCTTGACGCCGACCCAGCGAGCGGCCAAGAAATGCCCGAGTTCATGGAACGCGACTAACACGCCCAGAACAACCAGGAACCACCACGCCTTCTGCAATAATAACCAGACGGTGTCAGGGGACCAGGTAAATGCCGTGAACACGGTATATGCTCCTTCGTGTAGACTTAGCGTGCCAACGCCACAACCAACGATTCGGCTTTCTCTCGGGCCCAGCGATCCGCCTCGAGCGCGTCTTCCAACGTCTCGACGTCTTTGGTGGTGTGGACGTCCATCGTGCTGCGAATGATCTCCGCAATGTCGGTGAACCGAATACCCCCGTTCAAGAATGCCTCGACCGCGATTTCATTTGCGGCATTCATCGTGGCCGGCATCGTACCGCCGATCCGCAGAGATTCATAGCCAAGACCCAAGCAGGGGAACCGGTCGTGATCCGGCTTGCAAAACGTCAACTTCGCGATCTCCGTCAGATCCAACGAAGGCAGATCCAGCGGCATGCGCCCTGGATATCTCATCGCATAGGAAATAGGTGTTCTCATATCCGGCAATCCCAATTGCGCGATCATTGAACGGTCCGCATATTCTACCAGAGAATGAATGATGCTTTCCCGATGGATCATGACCTCGATCTGGGATTCCGGGATGTCGAAGAGCCACCGGGCTTCAACGACTTCGAGACCCTTGTTCATGAGGGTGGCAGAATCGATCGTGATTTTTGCGCCCATCTTCCAGTTGGGATGTTGGAGTGCCCGTTCGGGTGTAACGTCCTGCAGCTCCTCCCGGCTCAGGGTCCAGAGGGCTCCTCCGGACGCCGTCAAGATCAGACGGCGGACATCCTCTTTGCGATGGCCTTCTAACGACTGGAAGATCGCACTATGTTCGCTGTCGACCGGGAAGATACGAACGCCATGCCGTCGCGCCTCGTCCTGCATCAGTTTCCCAGCCATGACCATCGGCTCTTTATTGGCCAAGGCGATTTGCTTTCGGCTTCGGATTGCCGCAAGGGTGGGCACGAGACCGGCTCCACCGACGATGGCGGAGATGACGAGTTCAGCTTCGGGCGCGGAGGCGACCTGAATCAAGCCTTCTTGCCCAGCCAGAATTTCGACAGGCAGTCCCGCACAGCGTTGCCGGAGCCTGGCGGCAGCGGAGGCATCCGATAGGGCCACCACGCGGGGCTTGAACCGACGGATCTGGTCCTCGAGTTTTTCATCATTGCTGCCGGCAGTCAGTCCTGCCACGCGGAATTCTTCTGGGAACCAGTCCACGATATCTAAGGTGCTGGTGCCGATCGACCCAGTCGATCCGAGGATGACGATCGTTTTCATAGGGGTCCCTTCACTCAACGACTCGTAGCCGGCTCGCCACCGTTACATAGTAGTAGAAGACAGGGGCGGTGAACAAGAGACTATCCAGACGATCGAGCATGCCCCCGTGGCCCGGCAGTATCCGGCCGGAATCCTTCATGCCGACGCTGCGTTTCATGGCCGATTCGGTCAGGTCACCCCAGAGACCTGTGATTGTCAGCAGTGTAGCCAAGATCAGACAATCGAGACCGGACAACTCAGGAAGAAACCACCAACGAGCTGCGTACCCGACGATTATGGCACCAATGAAGCCACCCACCAAGCCCTCGACAGTTTTTTTGGGACTGATCGTGGGAGCCAAGCGATGTCGCCCGTACAGTGTGCCGACAAGGTAGGCGCCGGTATCGGATGCCCAGGTCACCAGTAGAAGAAAGAAGATCAGCCATTCACCCAGAGGCAGGAGCCTCGTCATCGAGAGAGTGCTGAGTGTGAGGCCCAGGTAGAGCACGCCGAACAAGGTCATGGCACCATCCCTCAGGCTCTGTTCAAGGGGCGAGCGACTGAGGAGCGGGACCGAAATTATACAGACCAGTGTGGCCAAGAGGGTTGGAACGATCATGTCCGGCCGGTGTGTTCCGAGAATCAGGGCGGCGAATCCTGTCAGGCCGATCCCTATCAGCCAGGGGTGGCTGCGGTCGCTGAAACATAATCGGTAGAACTCGAAGAGGGCGAGCGCCCCCGCCAGCACCACGACGCCAGAAAATGCGAGGGGCGGGAGGTAGCGAATGAGGGCATACAAGAGTGGAGCGAGGACCAGAATGGTATAGATCCGACGGGGATCAAATCGGGACGCCGTAACCGGCGTTGGTTCAGCCTGCTGCTGGCCGGCGGTTTTGTATTCCTGCATGTGGAGGTTTAGATCGACCACTATGAAGAAATGGTGCTGAGGACGCGACCGAATCGCCGCTCGCGGCGCTGGTATTCCAGCAAGGCCAACAAGAGTTCGCGGCGACGGAAGTCGGGCCACAGGGTCGGAGTGAAATAGAGCTCGGTGTAAGCGAGCTGCCAGAGGAGAAAGTTACTGATTCGCGTTTCGCCGCTGGTACGAATCAACAGATCTGGATCGGGCAGTTCATGGGTGTAAAGATATTGCCGGATACGCGATTCATCCACATCGTCCGGTTGCAGCTTTCCGTCTTGCGCTTCATGAAGGAGTTCACGCACTGCGTCCACAATTTCAGTGCGGCCACCATAGCTGAGGGCGACCGTGAGATGCAGTCTATCGAGATGGGAGGTTTCCTGTTCGGCGGCCCGGACCCATTGGAGGGCGGAGGCCGGGAGGGAGTCGAGTCGGCCGATCGTGCGCAACCGGACACCCTGCTCAATAAGTTTTGTTCGTTCCGTCGAAAGGTAGTATTCAAGCAAGCCCATGAGCGAGGAGATTTCCTGAACGGGACGGTTCCAATTCTCCTGTGAAAACGCGTAAATTGTCAGGGCGTGGATGCCCAGTTCCAAGCAGACCCTGATCATTTCCCGAACGGACTTGATCCCTTCCCGATGACCGGCAATGCGAGGGAGGCTTCGCAGTTCTGCCCAGCGGCCGTTGCCATCCATGATGATGGCGACGTGCTTGGGTAAGAGGTCGGATTCGAGTTTTGCGGCAAGCTCTTCTTCGGATAGCTGGTCCACGGCTGACGAGTCTTTCGTGTCCATAAGAGTGCTGTTGGTAAAGACTCCTTCTCACAAGGATCGTGCGGTATGCGAGCAAAGTCTACTGGTGAGGGGGAAGAATGTCAAACGAATTTTCGTAAAAGTCCTGTAAAAGCGACGAGTTGGGTGAATTCTCGTTGCGCCTGTGGAAAGCGATCAGCTATAATTGCCCGTCTATCCGCATGCCAACCGTCGTGAGGACTTGCAAACCATGGGTGAACTTGTTCAGTTGACGTCCTTTGGTCTGACCGAAGGCGAGGTGCTCGGGGCGCTCGGGCGGGTTAAAGTTCGCGATGTCGACTATGCCGATCTCTACTTTGAATCCTGTGTGTCCGAATCCGTCTCGATGGAGGAATCTCTTGTCAAGCGCGCGTCGAAGAGTGTGTCGCAGGGCGTTGGGGTGCGAGCGACGGCAGGGGAAAAAACTGGTTTTGCCTATTCCGACGAGCTGACGAAGAAGGATCTCGAACTAGCGGCCGATACGGCCCGCTACATTGCCAATTCGCCGAGCAGAACCCACGCGGTTCCTGTTCCCGTTCATCATCGCCCCACCAGGGATCTCTACCCGATCGAACGGGCACAGGCCGAAGTCGCCACGGCGGATCGCGTGTCCTTGTTGAATGCGATCGATGCCGAAGCGCGCCGGTACGACCCACGCATCAAGAATGTCATGGCCTCGTTTAATACGGAATATAAGGTGGTGATGGTCGCTACCTCTGACGGCACGCTGATCGGGGATGTGCAGCCGCTTTCGAGGCTGCAAGTCACCTGTATCGCCGAAGAGAACGGTCAGCGCCAAGCCGGCTCGTTCGGCGGGGGCGGCCGTGTCGGGTTTGAGTTCTATCACGAGGGTGACCGGTATTTGCGGTATGCACATGAGGCGGCACGTGAAGCGATTCTCAACCTGTCCGCCGTCGAAGCGCCGGCCGGTGTCATGCCGGTTGTGCTGGGCGGAGGCTGGCCGGGGATTTTGTTGCATGAAGCCATTGGCCATGGCCTGGAAGCGGACTTTAATCGAAAAAAAACCTCAGCATTCTCTCACCTCCTCGGCAAACGGGTGGCGTCCGATGTTTGTACGATCGTTGATGATGGAACCTTGCCGGGCCGGCGGGGCTCGCTCAACATGGATGATGAAGGAACCCCGACCGGTCGTACGGTACTCATCGAGCGGGGGATTCTGCGCGGCTACATCACTGACAAATTGAACGCGCGTCTGATGGGCATTCCCGTGACCGGCAACGGGCGGCGAGAAAGTTACCAAAGTGTGGTGTTGCCGCGAATGACCAATACGTTTATGTTAGCCGGAACATCGGATCCAGAGGAGATCATCCGCTCGGTCGACCGTGGACTGTATGCCGTGTCATTCGGTGGTGGGCAGGTGGATATCACCAACGGTAAATTCGTATTTTCCGCCAGCGAAGCCTACTTGATCGAGGGAGGGAAGGTCACGAGGCCGGTCAAGGGCGCGACATTGATCGGCAGTGGGCCGGAAATCCTCACCAAGGTCTCGATGGTCGGGCACGACCTCAAGCTCGACGAGGGCATTGGGACCTGCGGCAAGGAAGGGCAGTCTGTTCCAGTGGGCGTCGGCCTGCCGACCATTCGAATCGACGAAATCACAGTGGGCGGGACACAGCGATGAGTCAGCAGCTACAACAGCGCGATGGGTACAGCCAGCTCGCCATGGATCTCTTGGCCAAGGCGAAGCGGGGTGGGGCGACGGAAGCGGACATCATTATTGCCGATGGCGAAACCTTTTCGGTGCAAGTCCGGTTGGGTGCTGTCGATCGCCTCACAAAAGCGCGGGAGAAGCATCTCGGCTTGCGCGTGTTTGTCGGAAAACGCTCAGCCAGCACCTCCACCTCCGATTTCACAGCGGACTCCTTGAATCAACTCGTTGCCGAGACCTGTATCTTGGCGAAGGCTGTGGTGGAAGATCAGGTGTCCGGCTTGCCGGCGGCGGATCAGCTGGCGGGAGCGAAGCCGGATTTGGATCTCTACGATCCGACTAGACTGAATACGGAGCAGCAGATTGAGCTTGCCAAACGGGTCGAGGCTGCAGCCATGTCTACGGATGAGCGTGTGACGAATTCTGAAGGAGGCGACTTCGATTCCTCCTCGGGGCGCGTGGTGCTGGGTAACAGTCACGGATTCCTGGGGGAGTACCAGAGTTCCAGTTTCTCAATGTCGGTGTCGCCCGTGGCTACCGATCCGGAGACTGGGGCCATGCAACGCGATTCCTGGTACGCTGTGCAACGGAAATTCGCTAAGCTGGATTCCCCGGAGGCGGTGGGACTAGAAGCGGCGCGGCGGACGGTCCGAAAGCTCGGAGCGAAGAAAGTGGCAACCCAACGAGTTCCTGTCGTCTTCGATTCAGAAACGGCCGGAAGTCTCATGGGGAATCTTTGCAGTGCGGTGTCAGGGTACTCGCTCTATAAAGGGGCTTCGTTCCTAGCAGGCCAATTAGACAAATCGCTCGCTCCGGAGTATGTCACGGTTTACGACGATGGGCGAGTGGTTGGAGGCTTGGGCTCTCGACCGTTCGATGGCGAAGGTTTGCCCACCAGGAAGACGACAGTAGTGGAGCGAGGGATATTGAAGAGCTATCTGCTCGATACCTATTCAGGAAGGAAGCTCGGTTTGGCCTCGACCGGCAATGCCTCGCGTAGCGTCGGCGAGAATCCATCGGTCGGTCCCACGAATTTCTATCTCGCGCCAGGGACAAAGACGGCGCAAGACATTATCAAGACGGTGAAAGAGGGCCTCTATGTCACGGACCTCATCGGTTTCGGCATCAACATGGTCACCGGTGATTACTCACGGGGGGCCGCCGGATTTTGGATCGAAGGGGGCGAGTTGGCCTATCCCGTGGAAGAGATTACGATTGCGGGCAACCTGAGAGATATGTTTTCGGGGATTGAAATGATCGGGAGCGATCTCGTGTTTCGCGGGCGCATTGCCAGTCCGACCGTGAAGATTGCAGAGATGATGTTGGCGGGAAGCTAGGAGCCTGTCCGACATTGCCTTCGTGACGAGGCGAAGGAGGTGCGGCCAGGTGCGAGGCCGCAGGCCTGGAAAAACCGGAGGTGTATTCGCTGCTTGGAGTCAGACATTTAACGCAACGGATATGAGTACGATGTATCCGTATGCACACCACAACACGATACCGGCGGCTTTCCTCAGCTGAGCGCGAGGAAATCAGCCGAGGCCTTGCGCAAGGGACGGGTCTCTCAGCCATTGCACGGCGGTTGGGTCGCGCGCCGAGCACCGTCGCCCGCGAAGTACAGCACAACAGCGGTAAGAGCGGGTATCGCGCGTTCTCGGCGGGTAACCGCGCGCACGTGCGTGCTTCCTCCCGCAACCAGGGCAAGAGTCGGTTGACACACGACGACCGCCTGCGACGATACGTCATGGAGAAACTGCGGAAGCGCTGGTCACCCCGCGAGATCGTCAACCGCCTACAAGAAGAGTATCCTGAGGATATGGCCATGCGCATCTCACACGAAGCCATCTATCGCTCTATCTACGTGCTCCCTCGCGGGTCGTTGAAAACCACACTCATTCAGGCCCTGCGCCAAGCGCGCGCCTATCGGAGAAAGCGGACGCACGGGAACCACGAGGAAACACGAGGCAAAATAGTGGAGATGCTCTCGATCAAAGAGCGGCCTCAAGCCGTGGCCGACCGCACCGTGCCCGGCCACTGGGAGGGCGACCTCATTCTTGGTAAGCATCAGCGCACCGCGCTCGGCACTTTGGTGGAACGCACCACACGGTATACCCTTCTGGTCCCGCTCAACACGAAAGACGCCACATCGGTGCGGAAAGCCTATGCGAAAGCACTCCGATCGTTGCCTCGGGAAATCACGAAGACACTGACCTATGATCAAGGCAAGGAGATGAGCGAGCACAAACAGTTCACGATTGATACTGGTATCGCCGTCTACTTCGCGCATCCCGGTTCTCCGTGGGAGAGAGGCACGAATGAAAACACCAATGGCCTGCTCCGGCAATACTTTCCCAAAGGGACAGAGTTTGACCAGGTCTCGACTCGTGCAATTAAGCGGGTACAGCGAGAGCTGAATGACCGCCCCCGCGCCGTGCTACGCTGGAAGAAACCGATCGAGGTCATTAATCACCTCGTTGCGTTAAAAGTTTGAAACCAAGCTGGAATACATTGAGGATTTTTTCGGGCCGAGAACGACGCAGATGGTTGCGGATCGTTCGCCGCAGTAGAAAGGTCAATGTCGGACAGGTTCCTAGGATTGGAGGGCCGCCTGGATGAATTCGGCCCATCGTCTGAAATAGGCCGCGCCCCCGACCTGGTAGGTGTTGTTGTGATCAGCGCCGGGAATTACGTAGAAGGATTTGGGTGGCTTGGCTGCCTCGAAGACCTGCCGGCCGAGTTCGAGAGGAATAATGTCGTCTTTGTCGCCGTGTATGATCAGCTTCGGGAGCGAGAGCTGCGGAAGGCGATCGATCAATGTGAAGTCTGCCCCGAGCAGCCAATGGACCGGCAACCCCCCGTAATGGAACTTGGCCACCGCTTCGATCGACGGAAACGATGATTCGAGGATCAGCCCCGACGCAGGCTTCTGCACGGCAAGTTCTCCTGCGACAGCCGCGCCGAGCGAGCGCCCGAAGAGGACGATGCGCTCAGGGCGAATCATTCTAGTTCGTGTCAGATAATCGTGCGCCCCGAGCGCATCCTGATAGAGCCCCTCTTCCGACGGCCGCCCCTGGCTCCGACCATAGCCGCGATAGTCGAACAGGAACACCGAAAGTCCTATATGGTAGAGGAGCTTCAGATTCTCGAGACGGTGGATGACATTGCCAGCGTTGCCATGGCACCAGAGTATGACCGGACGATCTGCCTGCGCCTCAACGTACCAACCGAACAACCGTGCCCCATCTGCAGCCTGAAACCAAACCTCTTCGAGCGGTAATCCGGTGAGTCGAGCCCAGTCTCGATCTTGCCAGGGCTCGGGATGATAGACGAAGAATTGGTCAAGAATGCTCATACAAGAATCCCATACCTAGCTGACACCTGCGAAATACGTCAAGGATTCAATGCTGGGTACTATCAATCCAGTTAGCATTGCAAATATTCAGCGTTATCAGTACAATCCGCCCCGACTGCAAATCTGGTAGATGAAGAATTGATCGAGGACTCTGACGGAGAAAGAATAGCCGAACTTATCAAGAGAATGAAGGGCGAAGTTGTTGAGGGAGTAATACTTCCATTTTGATGGACCACCCCAAGAATTCGCTCGTCAGAATTCTGCGACTGCCCTGATAGGACTTTCTTACGTTCCTTGCCAATTACCCGCGTACAGCGTTGTTGGAAGGAAACCACAATGGCTCTCAGGATTGTAACGACGGTGTTTGGGCTCTATGCGATTTTTGTTCTCTCTGGTTGCTCCATCGGGATGGCACTCTCTGGTCATCCGGAGCCCAATTTCGATTACATTAAGGTCGGGGCAACACGAGAAGAGGTGGAGTTCGAAATGGGCGCGCCGGCGTCGGTCCAAGCGCTCCCGGATGGCAAACAAGAAGCCACATACAAATATGAAATGGGAAATACGGTGAATGCTGGGCGGGCCACCGTCTGGGGCTATGCTTGGCTGACCATCATCGGCATTCTTGGTGAGCCGATCTATAGCCTCATCGAATTGAATCAGGGACACGACGAGGAAACAAAGATCATCTATGGCCCAGATAATCGCGCCCTTGCACTCTCCGGCTACACTCCACCACCGATGTCTGCAGAAATGAAAGCGGCGCAGGAGGAACAGGAGAAACATGTCCGCAAACGCCCGGCACCGCGATCCGACCAACCAACGACTCCTCTTCCCTCTGCATCAACCACTTCCCCTTGAGCACAGTCTAGAAGAATGCCTGAAGGCTAAAGATCACGTCGTTATCGTGGTCGCGGTGGTTGTATTCGAGCCGTAGAGCCAGATTCTGGAGGAGGGTGAATCGCTGGCCCACGAACCATCGAAAGTCGTCTGACTTATCCCCCAAGCCATAGCGCAGGTATGTTCCGGATGCCATCAGTTTCCATCGGTCGGTGAGATCGGTCAGCAGGCCGATGGTTCCTCCCCCGCCGACGCGATGGTCTTCTGCATAGGCACGGCTGTAGTTGGCCTCTGCCTCTGCAAAGGCGAAAACAACTTCCCGTTTCAGCCAGTGAGATTCCGCCGCCGCCCCTATGCCGCCATTGACCACACCATTGCTGCAGAGTTGACAGCTGCCGAAGCGAATCGTGTTCATGCCGACATTGATCTTCCATGACGGCGCATGAAACACCGAATCTATCGGAGAGAGCGAGACGACATTGGCCAGCGTGGCACGCTCCAATCTCGTTTGATTGTGCCGGTTATATGTCCGCATCGTCACCGAGGCGATCTCAATCTGCGCGTTCGGGGTGTATCCGATTTCGGGATCGAGCAGGTCGTGATACCCCGCGCGTATCGTCTGCTCTTCAAACGCACTGTTGTTTCGCCAACCAGCACCCACGCTGACTCGTGAGGTGTTGTGACCCAGCTCCGGCTGTTTGGCGAACGGTTCGACCCGAAATTCTTCCGAAGGCAATCTGATTTCGCTTCGGGCGGCAAGAATGGCGCGGTTCCGCTCTTTCAGTTCAGGTGGCGGTTCGTCGGTTGTATCGATTCGATACCGGAGGTAGTCGGAGGCGAGATCGAGAAGGAAGATTTGTCGCATAGGTTCCAATCGACTCAATGCCGCTGATTTCAGCTCGCCGACATCCTTTGTGAGCCGATGAGCGATCTCCCGTTCCTCCGAGGGTAGGGACTCTCGCTTCCGTCGAATCACGTTGCTGCGGGAGGGCCGATAGGCGATGCCGGAAACGAGTCCCGGTTTCGATGCGATGAGCCGGACTGTGTCGGCAGGAACGGTCCAAAAAAGAAACTCGTCGGTGAGATGCAGGGTGGGATCAGCATAATCGAGAAGCGCCAGGAGATGATAGGAGCAGTTCTCTTTGAAGAAGAAATAGTCAAAGGATGCATTCCCGAGTTCCCACGCGTGCATCAGGAATCGCCTTACCTGATGTTCCGAGAAATTTAGACGATATTCCCAAATATCCCGATTTTCGATGTCTCGATACTCCTGCACTTTCAGGTAGTAGGGAATCGTCGAGAAGTATCCGCGGTACCCGCCGAAAATGCCCCGGATCGGATAGGCCATTCCGGCGTCGGGAGGCACGTCCGCCGCATAGTTGATCGTGTACGCCAGAATTCTGGTCTGTTCAGTCTGGCCCTTCTGGTCAACTCGGAGCAGCGTGTGTCCGAACATCGAAGCGGGATTGTTCAGGAAGGCGGAAGGGAAAATGAGCGTGATCGATTGAGCCTCAAAATCGGCATACCACCGATCGAACCGCTCGCAGGCAATCGACGGGAGGCGGGTTTCATCAAATGCGAGGCGTTGCTTCAGCCAGGTATACCGGGCAATGAAGGCACATTGAGCTGGCTGCTTCGAGCGCCCAACGAGTTCATCGGAGAAGAACTGCTTCAGCGTCGCGTCGAGTTCTGCCTGTGGATCGGTTTTCCCATCGGGCGACATGAAGAACCCCGGGTCGTCCTGCTCGCTGGTGTGGCCGCCAAGCAAATCATTTCGATAGTGGAGCAGGAGATGCCATTCTCGCTCGTTGGCGAGTTTGGCCTGCAGACCCTTGTCAATCAATTCCACAAGGTAGGCGTTCTCGGGAGGCGCACCGGCATCAACCGGCGAGGCTGGAGCGAGAAGCAGAATGAACAGAAGGACGGCGATGTACAAGTGGCGGGTCAGAAAGACACGGGGCTTCGACTTCATCGTCGAAGCCCCGTGCTGGTTGTTAGCGAGTCGAAACCTTGGCAAGGACTGGATGCGTGGCAATTGCGTCGTTGATCGCTTTGACCATCGCTACCGGTGAGGCTTCACCTGTCTTGACCAAGGAGGTGTACCGCTCCTGAGTCAAGGCAAAGAACGCCGCCTGGTGCTCGGCCGGCACACCCATCAAGGTGGCGAGCGATGCGAGATGCTCGCCCTGGCCCTGCGCCATTTCCTGAGACAGGTTCTCAAAATTAAGCTGAGCAAACATCGTCGTCTTCTGCTCAGCCATTACCTTCCCGTCGTTCGTGCAGCCCGAGGTCCCCGTGCTGATCCCGAACGTCTGGCTGCCGAACGTACCGTTCGTGGTCGCCATCAACACCTGCGGCCCGATGTTCTTCTGGTGCGCATAATCGCTCCAGGCGAGCTTGCCGAGACCGCAACCTGGCCCCGTATCCGGATTGGCCGCCAGTGCGAGGCCGGCCTGCATGCCAAAGAGCACCGCTACCGATAGCATGATCACTTTTTTCGACATATGTCCTCCTCCTTTAGAATTGGTTAGGTACCACTGCTACTACCTGAAATAACAGGACGCAGTATAGCTCAAGTCATCATGATTGTTTACAAAAAAATTAATTTGGCCTTCAGGATATTTACAAACTCGCGCGCGCTAGTGCGGCGCTTCGACTTTGGCCAAAACCGGATGTCCTGCGCTGGCTTCAACCAGCGCTTGATGAGAGCACTCGGCGAGGTCTTTCCACGGCCAATGAGCTCGCGATAGCGTTCTTGCGCCAACGTAAAAATATCTGCTGGTGGTTTGTCGGCACGCCGAGTAATATCGCCAACGCGGTCAGATGTTCGCCTTGGCCGCGCTCCATATCTCCTGCCAGATTCTCGAACGTGGCTGACACGAAGAGCTCTGTTTTATGTTCCGCCCGGACTTTTCCATCATTCGTGCAACTGGAAGTCCTGTGCTGATCCCAAAAGTCTGGCTGCCAAATGTCCCGTTGGTCGTGGCCATCATCACTTGTAGGGCAATATCCTCTTGACGTTTAAAATCTGACCGGGCAAGTTTGCCTGGCCCACAGCCGGAGCCTGTGTCAGGATCCCCCTAGGCCATCCTAATCCCTACCTGACTAACACCCGCGAGAGCCATAACCATCTTGACCTTCCATACGTTCATCACCAACACCCCCTTGTTCCTCATAGAGCATACATTCTCTCGGGATACTTCTCACCCCTACATATACATGGCTGAACTGATGGTTCTTGCCAAGAAAAATATCCCCGAGTCTAAACCACCACGTGAGACTCGGCCTTATCAGACAAGGAAATGAGACGCGGTTTTACTTCGGCGGCGCAGAGACGCAGAAGACCAAGACCTCGGGAAAGCTTAAATCGCTTCGGTCCCGCTGATCCTGGATTGAACAGCAGCGTCTTGCCGAACCTTTCAACTTTGGGCTGATGCGTATGACCAAAGATGCAGATGTCTGGTTGCTCGCGTTCTAAAAAGGTTCGCCCGTCTTTTGTAAGCTTCCCGCCTTCATACAAAATATGACGGATGGCAATGCGGCGGCCTACCAGTTCGATCACGGCCTCGGACGGAAATACGCTCTGTTCATCATCATCGACGTTGCCGGAGACGGCGGTGACCGGAGCGATCTGCTCCAGCTGTTCGATCACGGACCGATCGCCAATGTCCCCGGCGTGGAGAATGTGATCGACGCCTCGGAAATGTCGCCGGATGGCCGGATCGAACAGGCCGTGGGTATCGGCAATGACGCCGATCCGAATGGCGCTCCGCTGGTTCATGGGACGGCGACCGGCTGGGATCCGAACGAAGCCTGCACATGTTTCCAGTCGAACGTAAAAGGCTCCGGCGATTTCTTCGGCAAGGCGGCGAGTTCCGCTTTCAATCGTTCGGCCCGGGCGGTGCTCATCGGATGCGTCGAGAGCCATTCCATCCGACCTTGGTCTTTCTCCGAGAGCCGTTCGAAAAACCGGATCATGCCGGAGGGATCGATCTTTGCCCGCTGAAGCAACTGCAATCCCGTCAGATCGGCCTCGGTCTCCTGCTCCCGGCCGAACTTGAGGGTGAGCAGCTCGACACCGAGCTGTTTCATCATCCCGACGAGGCCCTGTTGATTGCCAAGCACAATGGCCGCCACCGTCAGCAGCCCAAGACTTTTCACGATCCGTTCAAGCCCATGCCGTTGCAGCACGTGGTTCAGCTCATGGCTCAGCACGCCCGCCACTTCTTCGCCGCTTTCTGCTTTTTTCATGAGCCCGGTGAACACCACCACATACCCGCCAGGCAGTGCGAAGGCATTGATGACATCACTCTTCACCACGGTCACGTCGAACTCGTAGGGATTATTCGGGATCTGTTCTGTTAGACGATGCATCATCTCTCCCAGCGCTGTAACCGCGGGGCCCTCTTTCATCACCTCCTGATGGCTGAGAAAATCCCGATAGGCCGATTCGCCCAGCTTTTGTTCCCACTCTATCGGGATCCGACTCACTGCAAGTTCGACGAGCAGATCGGACCCGAACCAGAATCCCAGCACCGTGGCCAGGATCGCCCCGCCGACCAGGCTCCAGACGAGCCGGCGTCGGTGACGCACCTGTCGCACCTGCTCCGCGGCCTGTGCAAACGGAAGATGGAGATGGTGGGGGACCGTTTCCCGAAACGCCCGAATCACGTCAGGATTCTTCAGATACAGCGTCCGTTCCCCTTGCACGCTATTCCATTTCATCACGAGATGGTCATGGTCGAGTCCACCTGCCGAGACGGTCAGACTTGAAAAAGGAACGGATTCCAGCTGGCCATCGGCAGTATCAGATGCAAAAGTAACGGTGAGTCCATGCTCCTCGACTTGAACAAGACAAGGCACGCCGGCGGCGGAAAATTCGTCACCGAAACAGAGCGCGTTGGGACCCATAGCAGTCATCTTGGGTATTACGGCTGCTCAAAATGGCCGCGAACGAGGCCGCAGACGAGCAGAAACCGGAGGCGTACCCTCTGGGGTACGTTGAGGATTTCCTGCGAGTCGAGAACGAAGTTGGCGGCCATTTTCAGCAGCCGTTATTCGGAGACCGGGATGAACTGC
>WNFA01010335.1_pt1 | contig 17358 bp, 16 predicted proteins | sample 5400481 | NCBI WGS metagenome assembly WNFA01 (sample SAMN13153340, study PRJNA577476) | soil metagenome | isolation source: 120 cm saprolite under Douglas fir tree site 2 hole 1 replicate 2 | place: USA:California | collected 2015-04-18
CAGAACAAACTTCTCTTTTTAAAGAAATAACAGAAAAAATGTATCAAACTCACCTTGAGAAGAATGCAGATTATTCTCCAATGAATATTCTAGCAACTGGAATAGTAGGATTAGCCACACGAATTTGGGATAAAACTGCCAGAATTTGCAATTTATTAGGATTTAACTTACAAACTGGAGAATTTTCATTAGAAAGAAAATCTACTAAAGATGAATCTATAGAAGATAATCTTTTAGATTTAGCAGTTTACTGTATCATAGCTCTGATTTTTAGAGCTGGAAAGTGGGGAAAATAAATGAAAGCCTACTTGACTATAATTGGAAAAGACAACGGTTCATTAGAATTAGCTTGTCTAGAATTAGAAACAAAGATTAATAAACTAATCGGAAAATGGGAACCAGTTGGAGGAGTTTCGATTTATATAGATAGATTCGGTCAATCTAATGCAATTGCTTATGCAATTCAAGTATTAGTTGCTAAGGAAGGAGAAAAATAATCGTGAAAATAATAATTACAGACCTTCAGCTAGATCCATTTACTAAAAGACCAGTTTATGTAACCATTACAATTTTCGATCAGTTAGGAAGAGAACAACTCCGTGCTTCATTACCAGTTCGGATGTTTAATGGCGAATTAGCAGTTGGCGCAGAATTAACTCTTACTCCAAAAGCTTAAGGAACTTTTACTTCTTTGCTAATCGAATTTTCATGGAGGGAATTAAGAATGTCCACCATTCCTTGTGTAACTTCTGCAATTCCCTTTTGCATCATTGCCTCATCAGCGATTTTTTTGCCTGCAACTAACTGAGAAGTTCTAATAATTGGGCCAACTAAGTTAGTAGCTCCTGCTAGTTTATCTGCCCCAGTTTTTCCTGCTAAAGCTACTTCCATTGATAAAACTACAGAACCAATCGAAGTTAAATCAGTAGCAGTTGTTAGTATTCTTTGCTCAACTTTATTAGATTTATTTCCGAATAAAGGAATAACTAGTGGCCCAATTCCGACAATTTCTGAGGAAGCTATTGCTAAAACCTCTCCTAATTTTTTTAGAAAACTCATAAAACTTTATTCTCCTTCTTTTTCTTTTTTGTTAATTGCTATAACATCTTCTACTGTTGCGCTATTTGGTAGTAGCTTAATCGCAGTTTGAATTTGCGAATTTGCAACTGGGATAGCTACTACAGCTTTTCTAGTTAGAAATCCTAAAATTAACGCAACAATCATATTCCAGTTAGCGAGTTGTGGAGGACTTATAGTAAAGCCATAAGCAATTGCTTGAATCAGTATTATATTAATTATTGCCGCAGCTGCCGCAGGTTCTTCTTTTATTTTATTCCATAACCATTTCATAAATTATCTCCTTTTTCTCTTTCCTAAGTATTTAAAGTAATTTACTTGCTTTTCTCTGCGAACCGCCGCAGCCCTTGAACTAAATATTCCTAAATTTCTCCTCTTACCCTTCTTCCCTTTTTTCTTAGAAACTAATCTGTATCTCCTTCCTACTTTCCTTATCATAATTAAACTCCTTGCACTTTACAGTTATCAACAGTAAATTCTTTAATAATATGATCAATTAATTCATGAATTTTATACTTATCCCAAACAATAGCATTTAAATCCCTCAAAATAGAAGAACTAACTCTAGTCATATCAGAATAAGCAGTAAAGAAAATTATGCCAGCATCATTCCATCCTAAATGTTTCTCTAAATCTCTTATTCTCTTCGCACAAGTCAATCCGTCCATTATAGGCATAGCAAAATCTATAATAATTAAATCATAGCATTGATGATCAATACAATTTTGTGGGAGTAGTTTAAGCGCATTTTCGCCAGAATCTGCTGAATCTACTATATATTCCTTATGTTCTTTTAAACTAGTTCTTATTAATTCTGGAAAATCATCAAAATCATCCACTACTAAAATTCTGGGCATTGTTAATTCTTCTCACTTTTTTTGTGTTGCTTCAACTACAGTTACACGCGCATTTAATCTTTCAACTTCACCTTGAAGCTTGAAATTAGCCCTTGCTGCAAAAATTAAATCGTCTTTCAATTCATCTCTTTGATTTTCAATCTCTCTTTCTCTCATTCTACTCTCTTCTACTTTTTTCTCTAACTCAACAACTCTTATTTTTAAATTAAGAATTTCCTGCCCTGCTTGTTTTGCTAAACTTTCCCAACCTTCAGCAGCTTCTTTAAACGGCTTAATTCTATATTCTTCTGCTTTTGATTTTCCTAATTTAACTCCGTAGAAAAATGCTCCAATATATGTTCCAACTAATACGACTGTCCCACCAGCCGTAGCTATCACTTGATAATCCATTTTATAGATTTGCCTTTAACGTTTTTCTAAATCTTTTAGTATTATTTATGAGCTTTTTATTTCTTAAAGCATCGTACTTTTCAACTACTGGAGTTGGAGTTATATTTATAAGTTGACCAGCTAATTGAAGTGCTGTTTCTTTACCTTTCGGTAAAAGAGTTTTTCCAGCAGGGCTTGTGAAGCCATATTTAAGTGCTTCTATGGTTTTTTCTGGCCCTTTTATAGCTCTTGAAGAGAGGTTTTCTAATCCTTTTAATCTTTTTCCCTTTGTTAATACTTGAGAAATTCCCCGAAGTAATTGATCGCCAGTTGCTAGAACTGGAATATTGTCTGCTATTCCACCTAGTCCAGCAGAAAAATCAGCGGTTAATGCGCGCCCTGCTTGATCTAAAATTGGAGCACTAGGAGTTAATTTCTGAGACATTGTTGCAGAAGTTGTAATTCCATATCTAGTTAAATACTCCATAAAGGTGTCGTTGCCTAAATATTTATCTGCAAGTTTCTTTGGATCTTTTTTGGTTATTAAAGTATATAGAGTTCCAGCAAAAGAAGCTAAAGGCATTCCAGTCATGCCTCCCATAATTGCTAGAGGAATTAGTTCTCTTGCAGCGAATGTGGATTTCCCTGAAATTCCTTCACTTTGTTTAATTCCAATTGCTAAATTCTCAATCCACATTTGATTGAATGCTAGAAACTGATAGAATAATTTCCCAGGTTCTCCAAGTGTTCTAATAGCATAAGGATTTTCTCCTCTAGTTGGATTAGACTGTGTTGCATCTACAGCTTTTACCATGAACTTAATTAAATCATCTCCAGCTAAATTAAACTTTTCTTTTCCAATCAAGTAAGCTTCAGCAGCAGCTTGTGTTCTAGTTGCTTTTTCTCCTAAGCGCATAAATACGCTAGCCCAATGTTCCACTTTAGAAACTTTACCAGTGCCAGTTTGTGATTCAATTAAAGATTTAGTAAATTCAGGAGCCAGAACATGTTCGGCAGTTAATTGATTCTTAATAGCTTCAAAGTCTGGATCACCCCCTTTTGCCGCTAATTTTATTCCTTCTTTAAAATAATGTTCTGGCTCCAATCCCGTTAATCTTTTTCCATCGTATTCTATTCTAGAAAAATATCCATATGTTTGAGTTATTGGTTGAGCAACTGCATTTAAATAAAGTTGATTAAAATCAAATCCAAGTTGCCATAAATAAGTAAATCTTCTAGCTTGTATTGCTTTCTTAGAAAGCCAATTCATTTCTCCAGGGCCAGTTTCATCTTTAATATATTTGCTAGCAATTTTATAAAGATTAGGATCTGAAGATTCTAAACCTGTAGCTTCAAGTGCTTTCATTCCTTCTTCGCCGCCAACTTTTGAATAGAATGAAGAGGAATAAAGTTCAGCTTGATGAACAGTTGAATTAATTGCAGTTTGCAGATCCCTATCATATCCTCTAACAAATTCTCTATCTAATTGATAAGTAAAACTTGGAAATTTAGAATAAACTTCTGTTCTTATTTTCTCAATTTGCGGGTCATTAGTATTTGCTCCACTCCTATCTACCAAATCCTCAAATTGGCTAGGAGTTAATTTTTCTTTAAGAGCAATATCTTTTAGATTTTTAATATCATAAATATTTCCAGCCAGTGTAGTTTTTGGAATACCTAAAGCTACTTTCTGTTTATTAATCCAATCATTAGCTTCACTTGCAGAATTAAATTGATTATATATTTTTCTTTTAGGATCACCTACTGGATAATTTGGATCTTCTATAAATGCAGCAACTGTTCCTCTTCTTTGCAGAGTTATATAACCTGAAGTTTTTAGCTTATCATAGTAATCAATCATTTTCATTTTAGCATTTTGTAAATCTAATAATTGGTTAGCTACTAAATCATACTCAGGAGTTCCAGGAGTTAGGGTTTGAAACTTCGCATTTAGCTTTTCTGCCTTCTCTCTAACTGCATATAGTTTTCCTTCTAATCTAAGATTTAAAACATTGTCTATTGCTCCTCGAACATTTCTGTAGCCTTGAATTTGTTGAGCATTTAATCCTCTAGTAGTCAATTCTGCATCTGTATAAGTAATTCCTTTTTCATTTCCATCGTAAATAGCATCAGACACAGGCCCGTCAATTCCCGCTTTAATTACTTTTTTAGCTAACATTAATTGATTTAAAATATTAGATTCATAAGCATGAACAACCCTTTGAGCTGATCTCATAGTATCGTAAACTTTTCCAAACTCAGTAGAGATTTGCGAAAGTGCAACTCCACGCATCCAAGCTCTGTAATCTAATCCAATTGCTACTTGATGTTTAGTTTGATCAGAATAATAATCTTCTAACTCAGGTTCACTTCCTTTCTTTCTTAAAAATCTAGGAAGTTTAAGAGAACCTTCTTCACTTTTTCCAAATTGTCTTATTTCAAAAGCTGCTCTATCTTTTAACTTATTTAAATTAGAATCCCATTCATCTATGCTAATATCCATTTTGGCATTAAAACCAGCAGCTTTATCTCTAACTGCCCAATAAAAATCTTCTGCATATTGTCTAATTGATTCTCCATATCTTGAAACTAATTCATTAGTAAATTCACCTAAGTTTTCAAAGCCAGAATATAGAAGTTTGATATTGTCAATAAGAGCATCTGGATTTAAGCCAGAATTAAATACTATTCCTTTCGTATTTTTGATAGCATCATTAGAAAGTCTATTTACTAAATCTCTCCTAGCTTGATTAAAACTATCAACAGTGCTGGAGTCATTTCTACCTTCCATTTGTCTATAAATTTCATAAGTCTCTATATTTGGAGTATTTAAGTTATTTTGTAACCTTTCAATTGGAGTTTGTTCAATAGAAGGATTCGTTTTAATCTCATCTGGACTTGTAATTTCCTCAGTCTTAGTTTGATTACCAAGATATTCTTCTTTTGCTCTAACTGCTTCCCAATTTGTTTTCAAAGCCGATCTAATTAATCCCTCATTTTCTTCAAAATACTTCATAACATCAGGAGGAATTTGACTTGTTAAAACTCCTATTGCTTTTTGAATAGCCAACTGTCTAGAAACAGAAGCTTTAACTCCCACATTTCCAGTTCCAATAAATGTTTTATCAGTTAAAGCTCTTTTTAAATCAAGAACTCTAAGTGCAGCAGTATCTAAATCTAGTTTTAAAACTCCTTCTGGGCTAGTAGGTAAATGAAGATAATCAGAATTAGGATTATCTATTGGAGGATTTTCTATTAACTTTCCTTCGTCAAATGTTCCTGCTTTATATTTTCCAACTGGAAAAGTTAAACCAACTACTAAACTAGAAGCTATATTTCTTAAATCTCCACCTTCGGCAGCAGTAGCTCCTCCCATTAAAAGCGCATTGCTTCCTCTAAGAATTAATTGCCTTTCCAATGGAGAAAAACTAGCTATAGAAACTGGATCTTTGGCAAGAAAGGCTTCTTGAACTTTTGGATCTAAACTTAATTCCTCTCTAATAGCAGTAAATGGAGCTTTATTTCCTAATCCTCTGCCAACTTCTACAACTTTATTAATAGGATTTCCAGCTTCATCTTCAGTATTTAAATAAATTTTGGTTCCAGAATTTAAATACTCGCCAAATCCGTGAGAAAATCCAGACATTAGCGCCATTGGAAGTGCAGAAATAGCTGCCTGCCTATTTCCTCTATGAAGATTTTCTAAATAAACTAAAAGAGGCAAACCTTCAACTCCTATATTCCCAGCAGCAGCATATATTGGAAGTGAAGCTGCGCCAGTAATTGCGCCAGATACTATTTTACCTGAAATACTCTCAGGCTGCGATATTTCACTTTGATAGCCAAATAAATTCTTTTGAACTTCTCTATCTTTTTCAATTAAATCTTGATATTCCTGCGAATCGCCACCATATCTTTCTAATTTATAAATGGCTTCTGGCAGCATTCGCATATTATGTGTCATTTGCGCGACTTGCATACCAAGATTAGAAATTCCAGAAGTAACATCTTCTGGTTTAATATCAGTTCCAGTAGCAGTGTTAACTCCAAATAAAAATGGAGCTAAATATGGATGTCTATTTATCTCATCAGAAATATCTTTACTTCTGAATTTATCTACTTCATCTTTAACTCCTTGCTCTTGTCTCTTAATTTCTTGAGATTTAGAATAAGCAGCTTCCCATCCTGCTTGTGGCCCACCTTGATTTCTTCCTTCTATATAAGCATTTATTAAATCAACTGAACCTTTAGTTAATCGCGCAGTTAATCTGTATTTATTATCTCCAATATATTCAGGCTGCCCATCAAATGTAACTAGATTTTTGCCAGTTAATCCCCGATATTCGCTATTAATTTTTGCATAGGAAGGATCAACTGCGCCTAGCCAAGAATCAGTAGTAGTATTTATATCAGGTTTATTTTCTCCAATAACAGGAATTATAGTAGAAATTCTATCTCCTAAAAGCTGATTAGGATTAGCTACTGTAATTTTAGGTTGATTTAAACTAGCCGCACCAGCACCTATTACTTCTTCATAAGTTCTTCTATCTTTATAAGGTTCTTCTTTTATTGGTTTAACACTTTGATCTCCAATAGTATCTAATGGAGATAAATCTAATTTTTCTTCACTAGCCGCTTGAGCTTCATATAAATCTGGCCGCGTTTGGCGCAAATATGTATCTTGTGAATTATGTAAAGCTTCTGCATATTTATCCGCTTCTTGCCACGTTTTAAACTTTCCAAAATGTTCGCCAGTTTTTCTATAATGTTCAATTGCTTGCTCTTTAGTTAGCATTTGTCCATCAACGATTTGTGGAATTAAAACATTACTTCCATCTTCATCTTCAAATGACATTGAATAAGTTGTCCCATACTCTTGATCATTTGGATATTTATAGATTTTTCTATGATATGGATCTAAATTGCCAGCTTCTACTGGATTTCCTACATTGCCAACCTCTTTCTGCAATTTATCTTTCCAATCAAAGTTAGCATCTGGTGTATCAAGTATGCTTAAATCTAACTTATTTTCATCAACTACATCTTCACTACCTAAAGCCCCAATTGCAATGTTATGTATATTTCCAAAATAGTCTTCTGGATCAACAGACTTTCCATTTAATTTAGCTCTAATATGAAGATGCGGGCCTTTTGATCTTCCAGTTGATCCACTTAAACCTAACATAGCTTCAGAAGAAACTCTATCCCCTTGCTGAACAGCTATCTTATTTAAATGCCCATAAGTTAAAACCAATCCTCCACCGTAATCTACTTCTACATATCTTCCATAATCCTTATTTCCACTATCTCCTAAGCTAACCACTGTTCCTTTTCCAAGAGAATTTACAGGAGTATTAAGTGTCATAGGAATATCTACGCCGTTATGAAACTTAACTCCTGCGCCAAATGGGTCTTTTCTATTACCAAATTTAGAAGTTATTTTAGCTGGAGGAGCGTTAATTGGCGAAGTTTTACTTGGAAACAGATCATCAACTACTGACAAATCTAATTGTTCATCAGGAGTTTTAGCTTTTTTTATGAGTTCTTGAGGATTATCAGGAAGATTATCAGAGCTAGAATCTTCTGGAATATTAAAACTGGGATTGTCAAGAACAGATAAATCTAAGGTTTCATTAGAAGAAATATCTGGCATGGATTACCAATCATTTCCCTTTTTAGTTCTAATTTGAACTGCAATTTGATCATCACTTAGTTTTGTATTAGGATTAGCTTTTCGCACAGCATCTATGGAAACGCGCATTCGCGGCGAAAATTGTGAAGAACCTGGAGTTTGCAAACTCCTACTTTGACTAGATGAAAGTAATTTATTATGAGCATCTTGAAGAGCAGTTTTATTTCCTTCATCTTCTGCTTTAGAACTATCTGCAATATTTTTCAATCTTTGATATTCTGCTCTATGAGCAGCTAATTCTTTCTTCTGATCATCATCCAAGTTATCTGCTTGTTCATCAGCTTCCATTGGCTTAATATTATTATTATAATAAGTATTAGCTTCAGCGGCAGAATTATAAGCTCTATTAGAAGATTCAACTGCTTTTGATCTCTTACTATCATAATCACCTTGAAGCGCAATTCTATTTTGCTCTGCTGCTCTTGCATCATCAGCAGATTGAGCGGGTTGAATTTTTCTAGTTCCAGTAACTCCTTGTTCTTTATAATCTACGCCGGCTTGGAAGTTGTTTTTCCACAAATTCGCTGTAGCTAATTGAACTGATGGATCATCTTCCTCTTTACCCATTTGAGTAGCAATAGCAGTTCTTAAAGTAGAATAAGCTTTTGAAACTCCAGATTTATTTCCCCCACTAGCTTGGATTTGTTTTAAAATAACTTGTTCTGGTACAATTCCAGGTTTTAGTCGCTGCTGATAGCTTTCTTTAGTTATAGGATTAAACCAATCCTGTTGCCAAGTTTTAGTTGAATCGTCGTAATTCCAATCTCCATTATTTTTCCATCCTTGATTATTTAAAACTCTTTCTTGCAAACTAGCATGGAGTTGTTCTAATTTATATTGTCTCGTAAACTCATCTTGTTGTTCAGCAGCATGAACTTGTAATTGCTTCTGAAGAGCAATATCATTGGAAGACATTTCTCCTCTTCTTCTTAGTAATTTTCTAGTAGTATCTAACGGAGCTTTAACATCTGTAGAAGTAGCTAATGGACTTGGATTAGTAGCAATTGCATTTGGATCAGCAGGAGGTTGAACTGCACCTTGCTGGTTTATATTTATATTATTATAATCAACTGCACCTTGATCTGTTGCTCCTCCACTAGTTTGTCCTTGTTTTATAGTCTGAGTTTGTCCAGTATCAACTTGTTGTTCTGCTAGTTTATCTAAACCTAAAGTTTGAGAAAGCGGAATGGTTGAAGGAGAACCTAAAATATGTGGCAATGAATCCAATGCCTTTATTTTTTGATCTAATGGAGTATTTGGATCTTGAATTTGATAATCTACAGCTTGAATAATTGGAGCTAATTTTCTCCATTTTTCTTCATGCTTTGCTTGTTTTACAGCTAGAAATGAATCAAGGAAATTTCTTGCTCCTTGAGCAATTCCTAAAGCCAATCCACGACCTGTTCCGCCTGGCATAATTAATTTCCTCGATTCGCAATTACTGCTCCAGCGACAGTTCCAGCAGTTCCTATAATACTTCCAATTAATTGTGCTCGTCTATCAGCACTTTGTTGTTGTAATTGAGCAAGTCCAAATAAAATATTACTAGCTCCAGAAACTCCACCAGCACCAGCACTTAATTGTTGCGCTCCCATATTTCCAATTGCTTGACCTATATTTGCAATTTCTCCCGGCGCATTTGCTCTAATTCCAGTTACTGCTCTATTAATAGCTCCAGCTCTACTTTCATTAACTCCAGATAAAACAGCAGCTCTACTTCCACTTCTTCCGCCTAATGAATAAGCATTAGCTTCAGATTCGTCAGCAGATTTTGTATATTGATCAGCATTTAATAATTTTAAAATATCTTCATTAGAGCCAGATAATATATTTTTGTAAAAATCTAAAGAAGTATCATAAGCTCCACCAGCTTTATTAAAACTAGCTTCGCCTGCTGGAATTCCATAGTCTGCTAATTTCTTTTGAATATCTATTAATTGCTGCTGTTGTGGATCTAAAGGCTGAGGCTGATTGGCACTTTTAGCTGCACTTTTTCCAATTAGAGAAGCTCCAATTCCTCCAGCAGCACCAATTATAGCAGGTAAAAATGCAACTAATGGCATAATTATTAACTTTCTTTTTGTTCTAAATCTACTAAAGGTTTCATATAGACTTTTAAAGGTAGTTGAGTATAACCTAGTCTTTCTAAGTAATTAATAACATTAGCATCTCTTTTATCAGCGAAAGAAAACACAGCAGTTCTTCCCGCTTCTTCTAATATATTTTCTACTTTACTTATTAATCTAGAAAGCACTCTACTATTTCTCTTATCTTCTCTAATCCACGTTCCTTCAATATGAGGCAATTGTATAATACCAATTCGACCGACAATTTCCCTATTTTCTCCATTTTCTTCAAGAGCATATAAAATAACTGAATCATGTGGCCATTTTATATTTTCAGGATCAATCTGTTGTGCTTCTAAACCAGTAAATAACTCATATTGAATGTTTGACATATTATTCGTCTCTAGATTATCTTTAAATTTCAATCTTCCTTACCCCTTCCCGTGCCATAGCCTACACTAATTTTCAAATAATGTCAAACGATAAAAGTTAGATTAATTGAACTTTTACTATTGCACCACCATTGTTATAAGCTAAGTAAATAAATCCACTGGTAGTATTTTTATGTAAACACCAATCTCCGCTATTAGGTAATTCAGTAATACTTGGATTAGCAGCACTCGAAGTTCTAGGCATATCGTTAGAAGCAAGTAATCTAAAAGTAGGGCTAGCATCTGCTCCTGTAATTGGGCCAGCTAATACTTTATTTTTATTCTGAGTCAAAAGTGTAAAACTCAAACTTCCAGCGTCTACAATTGGCCCTGAACCTGCAAATAATATATTTCCAGAACTAGAAACAGAAGTTACTGTTCCGCTTCCTAAAGTCTGAAGAGGATTATTTCCTTGATTTCCTTGTCCAACTAACTTAGAAGCAAAGTTACTAATTAATTGAGAAGTTTCAGTAGCCAACTGCTGCGTTTGTTTACTAGTAGCTTTTTGTATATCTGCATTAGATAAATCTATTTTATTATTAAAATAATCATAGATTCTATGAAATGCTAGAAATAATTCTTTCTCAGCTTTAGGATCTACTAATCCTTGAAGTCTAGGAAATAACGCGTCTATTTGAAAGTTACTAGACATTTCTTATGCAAAGTTTAAAGTTATTCTAGCTTTTCCAGCTGTAACTGCTCCAGCATTATCCACTATTCTTAGTAGTTTATCTAAAGTAGAAATATTATTACTTCTTAGAGGACTTTCAAATAATTGATCTTCTTCTTTAAGCAATCTATAAGCTGGATCTTTGCTGACTAAATCCATAGTTATATCTACTCTAGTTCCATCTGCATTTGTTTCCGGCGATTCTACATTAATACTTTGGCAATTAGTAAGGCTTCCTAAGTTTGGATTTTTCGCAGTAATTAATGTAGAAAGTTTAGTCCAATCTGCTAAATCTACTAAAACACTTCTTGATGCCATTTCTTTTCTCCTTTAAATTTTAGCTCCTATAGCATAATCTTTTCCGCCAAACGGCTGAACTGGTTGATAAGTATTAGGTAAATTCCACTGTCTTATCCAAATTTCTAAATCATTTTCATATATTCTAAAATCATTAGCTGATTCTATTCTATATTTTAAAAGCTTTGCTTTTCTAGATCGAACAAAGAAATTCTGTCTTACTTTTTCTCCAGCAGTATTATTTAAATTATAGGTTTCAATAACGTCATCGTAATATATTTTAAGCGTAGCCACTGCTGTAGTTCTTGCTACAATTCCTATTCTTTCAATAACCTTAAATCCTGGAATTCCATGTGAACTTTCCTGAGTTTCCCACACTTTACCTAATTCTGGTTCTATATCAAATTGATATTCACTTTTATAAAATATCCACTCAACATTATCTACAGAAGTTTGCATAATTGTATGAGCAATCCACGGAGTGTCAAATGAATATGATTTATTTACCTTTCCATTATGGTTAATTATTAAAGTAGCTCTTAAAGTTCCAGTATCATCCACAAATTTAAGTTCTTTATTAATTCCAAAAGTATCAGCTTCTATGATAACTCCTTGAAAGAATTTATCTCCAAAAACTCCTGCATCTTCATCATCACTTGCTCTATTATTTATTTGATCTGCTCTTGGAATATAATAAAACTGTTCTTCATATAACTTAACTAAACTATCTAATCTCCATTCAGTTCTACAACTTATATTTCTAGCTAACTTTCCTGTTCCACCTTGAATGACCCTAGCTATTTTCTTTCTACCTGGAGAAACACTTCCAGCAATATTAGCAATTAATTCAGCAGTTTTTCCATTATCATAAAAAACAGTATAATCTAATCCACCTAGAGCTGGATCTATATCAAATACTATTTCATCATATCTTTTTAAAATTCTAGAATCGCCTTGATCAGAACAAAAGGGAATTACAATTGATTTTAAAGCATTCTCTCTAATAGTTGTTCCAGCTATAAATTTACCAACTCCACCTTCTATTCCTACTAATATATTAGAAGTAGATTCTATTTCTTCAGAATAAAAAGCATTAATTCTATTATCTGCATAAGTGTCATATGAAATCCAATCATTAATTCTTTCATCAAATACTATGCAAACATGATTTCCAGTTTTATCTATAAACCTAAAAAACACATAATCTTTACAATAAAAAAATCTAAGAGCTTCTGGAATGGTAAAATCTGGCGGTTGAATCGTCGTTGAAATTGCACCAGCTACTAAAATAACTGGCTCCGGTTCTTTTCCATTATGAGGAAATAAATTATACAAGCTTCCATTTGTAATAGATTGCGGATTTCCATTTCCAGCTACTCGAACAATTCCATCTGCATTTTCTGTTAAATAGTAAATAAAATCTCTTCCAACACATATAGACCATTTAGCAAATACTCCTCTTGAATTTGCATTCTCTCTTGCAATAAATCCTAAAGCTCCAGATTGAAACGTAGGAATAATCATAAAGCTTCGTTTATCTGAGAATATAAATCCATATCCATCATACATAACTCCTGTCATTAATGGTTCTGATGGAGATGTAATTTCTAGAAAATTAATATCACTTTGAGTATCTGGAGAATTTCCATCTGTCCAATAAAGTGTGCCTGCTGCTAACTTATTTCCAGTAGCAAATAAGAATAATCCTGAATTTCCTTCGCCAAATGGGCCGAATAATATTGGAAGTGGTTGACCTGTTAATAATGGAGCCTTAACTTCAAATGAAACTCCTATTAAATTTCCCATATCATTCTCTAATTCAACATGAGTTGCATCAGTTGGATTAAGTTCCTAGTTTGGGAGTATCAAAATAAGTAAATGGTTTGTAAAAATCAAATACTTCTTCATCACCAATTTGATCTCCACTTAATCTTCTTCCAGCAGGTTTATTAGCATCGGCAGTTAAATCTGAAACTGTATCTTGAAATATAGAACCATCATTTTTAATTGTTCCAATAATTCTATAGTCATTTGAAGTGCCGCCAAATCTAGCAATATCTATTACATAGTTAGCAGGAAAATCGGCATTTGCACCCAAAGGAGCTAAACTAATAGCAATTCTAGAAACTGAAATGCCTTCTCTTAAAGGAGGACTCCAATTAGAGATAGTTCCATTTCTAGGATCTCTAACTCTCCAAATATAGTTATATGGAATTAAACTTTTATCCCCTCTTGAAGATTCTAAATCGCTTCCGCCACCGACCCAAATAGAATCTAAACCTACAGCAATTGCTGCTGTAGAATTAATTGAAAGCCTAATTCCTTTAATATCCTTCTTGGTTCTAGTTGAATCGGTTCCAACTCGCTTTAAATCTTCTAATTTTATGAAAAATTCAATCCATTGATTTGAGCCAAGTGCAGTTTGTCCAACTGGACTTGGTTGTGAATAGTCAATTGGATCTAATCCTAAATCATATCTTCTATATCCAGTTTGATCTGTGTATTGATCGCTTAATTGCTGTAGTTTACTAATTAATTCTTCTCTCTGAATAGTTTGTTGAATAGTAGAAAGAGTAGAAGTAGCTTGTGCAGCAGAACTTGTAAAGAAATTTGGGCTTATTGGATAATAGAAATAGTTATTAAATGGAACTACTGAGTCACAATCAAACTGTAGCTGAATTTCAGTGAGTATTGTAGGATCACTGATTTTTAACGAACAATGTAGAAAATCCAAACTTTTAAGCAATTTGCCATTAGCATTAGTTAAATCTACGTCAATAGCTTTAGTAATTGCCGAAATTCCCGCTGCACCAACAGCAGTTGTTAATCCTTCTGCAAATATAGTATTTCCTGGCACGTAAGCATTAGCTACGTAAGCTCTAAAAGATGCAGCGCCAACTACAGTATTTCCAATTGCAAATACTCCAACGGTAGAAGCTCTAATAGATGGAATGTTATTTATATCTCTAGTTACTTCTATAACTTTTATATACTCAGCTCCATTTAATAATAAAATCGAATTTCGCCGCAATGATATATCAGATGTTGATAAAACAATAGTACATAATCCATTAGGGCCAGTATCGTAGCTAATGTTAGAAATTACTGAAGTTCCAGCTAATAAACTTGCAGAAATAATTTCTTCTACAAAAACATCTTCCACTCCATTTAAAGTAACAATACAACCAGTTTGCAAAGTTGGAGGAAATATATTTGGAACTATAGAAGCAAAGGATGGAGTAATGCTATCATATAAAATAGCAGTAATTAATTGATTAATTCTATTCTCAACTATTGGAACTCCTGCACTTCCAGTTAAGTGATTCCAATCTCCAACATCTCCAGCAGTTATATTATCTATAATTTTTCTATTAGGCTTTAATAAACTAAATACTAAAGCTTTTGTAGGAGCATTAATTCCAATATCTGAAAGTATATCGCTGACGGAAATTTTGCACGATTTTTGTTTATCTGTAATATAAGCATAGGCTTCAATAGATTCTTCTGGACGAAAATCTACTATACTTAATGGATCAGATGAAAAGCCAAATGTTTTAGAATTTAAAGGATTTCCATTTCCAGTATATACTGTGTCGCCAGTTCCGACTATTCTATTTATCCCACCAGTTACCTTATTTATTATAGTTTTAATTGTATGTGGAACTCCTACTGCTGGAGGATTTAATGTTAAAAAGCTATCTACTTCTGGACGAGATTGTATAACTCCTTCAATCAATGTTCTTACGTTTTGAAGAAAATTAAATTTACCTGGAGGCTTAAGATCAGTAGTTAGTCCTAGTACCAATCCATTAACCAACATTTTTTGTGACTCGAATTTATGAGCAACCATTATGCTGCCACTTCCTCTACCCTAATAGGATTATCTTCTTCTTCTCTCTTAGTCTTTTTCAGCATAGTTTCTACATCAAATCCGCGCTTAGTCAATCTTATATTATTCTTAACAGCCATTTTTATAAAATCATCTTTTAAAGCAGAAGTATTTTTAATATCTTCAAAACCATTTTTTACATTTGCTAAATGAATACAATAATTTAATAAAGGCTCAATATACTCTAATTTAATATCAACAAAGTCATTATCATCTACTGGAATATACGCGTTAGTTACTGAATACATTAATAGAGAATAAATAGCGTCTGGCTTACAATTAGTTACTATTAAATTATATCCGGCAATTGCAATTAAACTAGGAGCATCTATACTGTTCTGCCACCCATTTTGATTATTATCTAAGCTAAAAATAGAATCTAACAAAATTGGAAGCCTATTCAACTTTGCTTCTAATATAGAAGTATAATTAGTTCCAATTGTAATTCCTTCATTCCATCTTCCTTCACAATAATTTGCCATTGCTGGATTATATCCAATTCCTTCTTTTGCATATATATCAGCAAGAATTCCCCATTTTATATAAGGAACTAAATTATCTGGAATTCCAATTTTCGTCCCTAAATCTATCATTGTAGTAACAGGAATTCCATTTATTGAAATAATTTCTAAAGCTCCTAAGTTAGAAGGAAGAGGATATATTCTTATAGTATTTAAGTTTCCTAAAATACTTGTATAGAAAGTTGGCCTATCAGTTGTTAAATTAAAAGCATTTCTATTAAAATGTCCAATACTATCTTCATCTTCTTTTTTTAGTACAAATATTTGATCTGGATTAAATAGTTCATCAAAATCTACATAAGCCACCCTAACTATATCAATAATCTCATCATCTATAATTACTGTATTATCATTTGGCGGATTCATATTAAAGTTTTTTCTACTTAAAATTAAACCAGTTTGAAATTGAAACTGATTGACGCGATTGCGCGCAAACTTTAATATTTCAGTTAAATTTGTAACTTCAGAACTTTGATTTACTATACTTACTTCTTCAATTAAATGAAAATTAATAATGTCTAATATAAATTGATAAGTTAAATTATAAGCAGTTTGTTCTTGAGTTTCAGCAGTCAAATCGGAAGATATATCATAAAAACTCTGTGCAACTACGGTTTTAAGCTCAATCTGATTTCTCCAAGTTTGTCCAACTGCACCTAAAGTATAAAGTGCTTCGGCTAATATAATATCAATTTCACTATCAGTCCAAAATCTTTTAGAGCTATCTCCTATTCTATTAAAGAATTGAGTTTTAAAATCTGCTCTACTTGTGTGTTTAAATTTAGGAACTGGCATAAAATTAATTACAAGTTGGATTTAAATTCCAATTACAAACTCCAGCAGTAGTAAGTCCTAACGCAGCATCTAAAGTTGTAAAATTAACTCCAACATCAGTTCCATCACTAGCTGCATTATGTCCAACGGAACCAACAGTTAATTTATATCCATGATAATCGCCACCAGCATCAGCAGAAACAACATCAGTAAATCCCATAGCTGCATCATTAGCTACGCGAAAATCGCCAGATGGTGCAGAGAAACCTATATTTAAATTATCTATATAATAATTATGATTTCTAGTAGGAGCCCAAATTCCAGAAATATCATTTATTCCATAATTTACCCATTTTCCTATATTATCTTTAAGAACAGAGTTAGTATTTGAGTTGAATATAGTAATAAAATCATTGTAGCCACCACTAGAACTTCCACCAGTTCCGTTATTTCTTGCAGTAATATGAGATACAGTAACGCTATCGCCACCTTCAAAACTTACACAACTTGCATTATTTGAAGTTAATAAGTTATTAGTAAATGTTATTCCAGAACTAACAGTACCAGTTTCATACTCTTCTATCTGACTGAACTTTTGATAGGTGTAGTTATAGAATATACTATTGCGGATTATCCAATTATTAAGTGAAACCCACGGCGTTGAACCAATTTGATTAGCTTGATTTAAACCAAAACTAACTGTTCCACCATTGGG
>WNFA01008013.1_pt1 | contig 17357 bp, 16 predicted proteins | sample 5400481 | NCBI WGS metagenome assembly WNFA01 (sample SAMN13153340, study PRJNA577476) | soil metagenome | isolation source: 120 cm saprolite under Douglas fir tree site 2 hole 1 replicate 2 | place: USA:California | collected 2015-04-18
AATCAATTACTCAATTACCAAATTACCCAATTACGCAATTTCCACCTGTAGGGGTCCCTCGCTTTGCTCGGGATAAAGACAGAAGCGACTCGGGAGAAAAAAACACCTACTCCGGAGAAGTAGTCACATCGCGGTGGGAAAAGGCCAGTGCGGCTGCGGCAAGAAAACATGGAGTGAGTAGCAGCGCGCTGAACGTAATCCCGAGCGCCTGCGGTGCGCCATTGAAGTGAAATGCGCTCGTCGCCTCAGAGAACCACCACACGGGAAACAATCCCGCCACCGGTCGCCATTCAACTATTCTCACCACATATGGCAACACAAGAGTGATGGTCGTTGCGGCCACGGCCAGCAGCGGATGCAGCGCCACGGAATAAAGAATGCTGACTGCTATCGCCATTGAACAACACATGAGCAGCGCCAGCGTCATGGGCCAAAGGCCTTCAGTGGCATAGTTTCCTGCGCGACTCAAGAGCAAGGCAATCACGGCCAGCATGAGGCTGAAGCAACTGGTGATGATGCTGCAACCCAGCCACAGCCCGGTCAGATACTGCCAGCGATAAATCCCCTTAGACAGCACGGCCACAATGCGGCGTGATTTGCGCTCCGCCTGGATCGCCGGAACCGCCAGCATGCTGCCCAGAAACAGCACGTAGAAGGCATGCGACTGGAAGAAGAACGACACCTCCTGGCGCTGCTCATTGTAGGCAAATACCGCCGCGATGCTGACCAGATAGAAGCCCATGATGAGCATCGTTACCCACTGCATGCGCACAAAATTCAGGCCAATCAGCCAGACGGCGCGCATGCTCTAGCGGGCTCCGTTCATGGGCCGCCCGTTCATAGAAAAACCTGGGTAAAGGCGCAAGCGGGTTCCTTCCACCACGGCCAGCGAGCCCTGCTGCGAGATGGCGAAGTAGGTGCGCTCATTGGACAACGGGACGGAAAACAGTTTTTCCGATTTTGGAATCAGCACCACTTCAATCCGGTCCGGTACGGTCTGAAAATAACCTGGTCCTGAAGGATCGGAGCGTGTCACACGGTAGCGACCGCATTCGACGGCCATATAATCCCCTTTGGCCACGGCGGAATTAAAGCTGGCCCGCACATCCTCACGCGAGAAAAGTTTCTGGCCTTCCGCGGTCAGGCCTATCAGCTTGTCACAACCAAAGAGCGCCACCGCGTCGGGGGCGATGGCGGCCATATGGTATGAGCACGCATTGTGTTCGATCTTAAAGCCGGTCATGATCGGCTTCCAAAGGCCGTCAAAGTCCAGCGTGCCAACATCACCGTGACTGTAGGAATGTGCGGGATCGCTGCTGACAAATTTGCCATCCAGCAATGACCAGAAGGCCAGCGCATGTTGCAGGCTGAATTGCTTGCGCGTGTGCAGGCTGGCCGGATCAAGAATCTCCACGTCCGTCTGCGCCTTACCTTCATTCATTACCGTGCCGTCCATCAGCAACTGCGGCTCATAAAAGATTTGCGCGTGCACCAGGGCCAGTTCCCTGCCTGATGGCGAGACGGCGATCGTCCACGTCTCAGTGGGAGCCTCGCGCTTGAGCGGCAGGTCCCTTTGCGCCAGGCGCTGGAAATCCGCGGAGTAGAGGAACATCTGGTCGCCGGTGCGGACCAGGAAGCGTTCATCGTTCAGCGCGGCAACGCTGGATTGCGCGGCGTCAGTGGTGAGATCAAGCTGCTTGAGATCGTGGCCGTCATGTGCGTCCATCAGGCGGATCTGGAGCGCGAAGTTTCCGGCGCCGCCGGATTTGCTGCGCGGAGCGAGCTTACGCGATTCCCGCAGCCGGTTGACCTGATACACCAGCACCTTGTCCGGAGAGAGAAATAAGACTCCCTGCTCGCCGGTCCATCGCGCGGATATGATGCGGCCAAAGGTATCAAGACGGAAACGCTTTTGCAGGTCAACGCTCCACAGCGGGGCTTCTTTCTTCATCGCCGTTGCCAGAAGACCGGTGAGGGTCATGATCAAACCGAGTCTTAGTACAAACCATCTCATAAGTCCTGCTGTCTGAGGAAAGCACAAAACCTCAGGGGCTGAAGCCCAAACCTTTGTGCTTTATTTCGGCACGCCTAAAAGTCATGCCCCGTTACTTGTGGATCGTGGTCGCTGTATGTCTGGCATTATTAAATACATAGATCCTTCGACTACGTCCTCGCATGCGTTCCGACTTCGCTCAGGATGACAACTCGGATCTCACGCGTTCACTAACGCTTACGCCCAGGCTAAAAGTCTTTCTTCGTCCCATCATCCATCCCGGCGATTGTCCCCGCTAATCGTCATACCATCGACTCATGCTTTTGCAACAATAACTTAAACTTTGTCATCCTGAGCGAGCGCGAGCGAATGCGAGCTCGAGTCGAAGGATCTATGTATTTCGTTCCAATAAAGCCACAAACTCTCAGCATGACAAGCGCAAGAGGATTGTTGTGAGGGAACACTTTCTCATGGCTTCCCTCCTTCTCTCCTCTTCTTTTCTTGCTGCGACTCTTTGTGCGACCCGCCGTTCTGATGCGCCAGTTCCACAAACAGGTCTTCCAGCGACCGGCGAATGGGATTCACGGCAATCACCTCGCCACCAGCCAGCCATATTTTTTCCAGCGCGTGGCGTTGTTCCAGCGCCGGAACCGTCACCTTGATGTAGCCATTCTGCTGTGAACCTTCAAACAGCAGCGCGTCAATGCCTTTGGCGGTGATCACGAACCTGTCCTGTGACTCGATGAGCTCGGTGATGGTGCCCACGCGCACCACCCGCCCTTTGATCACAATGGCGGGCTGACGTGGGCTCATCGAGAATCAGCAGATCAGGATCATTCAACAGCGCCTGCGCCAGTCCCACCCGCTGCACCATGCCTCGAGAAAACTTTCCCGCATTGCGATTGGCCACCGCGTCCAGATCAAACGCCTGTAACATTTCGAGGACGCGCGCACGAAGCTGGGGATCGCGCATGCCATTCAACGCGCCGTAGAAATCAATCAGTTTCTTTGCCGGGCGATGATACAGGGCCACGCTCTCACCCAGGAATCCGACGCGGCGTCGCGTGGGCACATGGCCGAAGGGCTGCTCCAGCATCCTGCCGTGGCCGGCGGTAGGAAACATCAGTCCCATGGCGATGTGGATGGCCGTGGTCTTCCCGGCGCCGTTGGGACCAAGAAAGCCGAAGATTTCGCCACGTTCCACGCGAAGCGAGAAGTCCTTGAGCGCGGTCACCCGGTCAGTATGGAAAAAGCTGCGGTATTGTTTGGTGATACCGTCGAACTCAAGGGCCGGACCGGGCATGAGGCTTTAAGGATAGCTGGTTCGAAGAAGATTGCCAAAATCGCCGGAATCCCATCGAGATTGCCAGAATCGCCGGAATTGCCAATATTGCCAAAATTGAAAGTCCGACGTGATTGGTGATTTTCGATTTGTGATTTGTTATGACGGCTTGACTAAATCATGTCGCGCTTGAGGCTCTGAATGCGAAACGATTTCGATAAGGGCGAGGCCGGCTCGCGCGCCGAGGCCGCTGCAACAGGAGCATGCTGCCGCCACCACGATTCACAATGCCCGGCGGTTTGGAGCGGAGCGACCAATTAACGCCACAAGGCCTCGCGCCGTCCACGCGCGCCGAGGCCGCTGCAACAGGAGCACGCTGACGCCAACCACGATTCAAAATGCGCGGCGGTTTGGAGCGGAGCGACAAAAACAAAGCCTTCGCCGGCAGCGAAGGCTCTTCGTAAAACTCAGTAATTACTGCGTGCGGATGAAGAGCAGCACGAAGGTGAACAACACCAGCGACTCGATAAACGCCAGGCCGATGAATAGTGCCAACTGAATACCAGGACGCGCTCCGGGATTGCGAGCGAGGGCTTCCGCCACTGATCCGGCGACCTTTGCCTGACCAAGACCGGCGAGACCGGCGGCCAGACCCATGCCGATGCCGACGCCGATTGGAACTGACCAGTTACCGCCGGCGGCTGCGCCGGGCGCTTGTGCGTACACCGGTGAAGCGATCATCAGGATCGCCACGACCAGGAACAAAAAGGCAAACTTTCTCATGGTGTTTCTCCTTGTATGAATGCCGCCCAGTGGGTGGTTGACGTCCATCCTTGGGAGATGGCGCCCTCACGCTGCCGGCTTGTTACTGCAAAGGTTTGTACTAAAAGCGATCTTTGGAGACGTAGCAAGCTACGTCTCTACGTCAAAACTTAGTGCTCTTCACTGACCGCCAGTCCGAGATAGACCAGCGTCAGCATGACGAAAATGAATGTCTGGACCAGCGCCACGCCCAGGTGCAGGCTGAGAAACAGCACAGGGACCAGTACCGGGACCAGCGAGAAGAACGCCATTGTCACCAGGTCGCCGGCAAACATGTTGGCGTACAGACGGACGGTGAGCGAGAGGATGCGCGCAAAGTGGCTGACCAATTCAATCACAATCATGAGCGGTGAGAGCAACAATACCGGTCCGGCAAATTGCTTGACGTAATGGAAGCCGTGCGTCCGTATGCCGTGAAAGTGGTAATAGAGAAACGTAAGAACGGCGCAGCCCAGCGGCACCGACGGGTTGGCGGTTGGCGATTCAAATCCGGGTATCAGCCCCAGCAGATTGCATATGAGAATAAAGAAGCCAATGGTAATGGCATACGGAAGGTAGCGTTCATAGCCATGGCCAATGATTCCTTCGGCCTGCTCGGAGACAAATTCTTCCACCATTTCAGCCGTATGCTGTAAGCCTCCGGGCTTTTCCACGGACAGGGTGGCGCGCACGGCCAGGAAAAACACGATCAGCAGCAGCGTGGCAAGTATCTCCATGGCGACGGTATTGGTGATTGGCGCGCTGGCATAAGCAGGATGGACGCCCACGGCACGCAGGAGCGCGTTGGCCAGGCCGCCGAAATAGTGGTTCAGGAATTCAGTAAATATGAGTTGCTCAGGCATGTTTGGTCAGTATCAACAATTCAGTCTGAACTAAATTATTTTGGGGATTGGACTTTGTTTCCGCTGGAGAACGCTTCGTACACCGCTTCACACATCATGGCCATGACGGGCAAAACCAGCCCGACAATGAAGCCCACACGCATCCCCGGATAACTTTTTAATATAACATATGCCGCCGCGATTACCACGAAGTACCGGGCCGGAAAAGACAATAGTAGCCAGAACTTAGAGGGAATCCCTGATCCAGGGAGCATGCGGCGAACCAGCATTTCCGCGCCCTGATGCAGCCATACAAAACTCAGGCAGGCGATCAACGATCCTGCGGCGAGGCCCACGCCGCTTCGCCAACTGATCAGCGTTGCGACGATGGTGCCGGCAATGCTCAGCGCGATCGTGATACGCAAGATGCGTCGATATGCGCCGGAGAGAAATGGGTCGTCCGCGACAGGCTCGGCAGGTTGTGATTCAGGCGAGGCTTCAGGCTGCAAATCAGTCATGATTCCTTGCTGGCGCCCATGATTCCGCGCATGAGTTCAATGAAGCCCGCCACGCAGCCCACCAGAAGCCCCACCAGCGTAATCCACTTGGTCTGGAAATAGCGGTCAAGCGCGGCGCCAATGACCAGTCCGACCACGATTGCGGCTGGGAGCACGAAGCCAAGGTGGCTGTAGCGGCCGATTTGTCGCCATACGTTGGGCTGCGGCTTGTTGTTGTCCGGTTTGTCAGGAGGCAGGTCCGCCATGAGGTGAGTTTAGCATTATTGTCGCTTCGCTCCACCCCGCTCGAGAGCACTCTCGTTGGTGCGCATCGGCGTGCTCCTGTTACGTCGGGCTCGGCGCGCAAGTCGGCCTCGCCCTTAAAAACGCGAGGCAGCGTTTTCTTCAGCTGCCGAACCGGGGTCCCCGGCGCGCGCTTCGTGCGCTGGGGTGGAAATAGGGGTGAGGGACCTTGTGTTTGTTTACGAGGCGACGAAAGTCAAGCACAAGGTCCCTCCGTCCTACTCACGCGCAGAAGACAGCACGCGTTCGCTTAACGGACGTCGGGATGACGCCATTTTTAAGGTATCGCCAATCCCAGCAGTCTTTTCAATTTTGGCAATTATGGCAATTCCGGCGATTTTGGCAATCTTCCCATCCGGCACTCTACCCGCACTCTTGGCTATAATCAAAGGTTGGCATATGGCACAGATTGACCTTAATACCGGGGCTCCTGCTCGCATAACGGTTGGGCATTACAACGGCGTGGACGCCCCGCTCAGCTATGGTGACACGGCGGCTGAACTGGCTGAGCTGCGGTCCGGCTGTGGAGTTTTTCAGCTTGGCTGGCGAGGCCTGATCACCGCCGCCGGCAAAGATCGCGTGCGATGGCTGCATAACATGACCACGAACAACGTTCGCGATCTGGCGCCTAACCGCGGGGTCTATGCGTTTGTGCTGAACCATCAGGGACGCATCCTGGGTGACATGACCATCTACAATCTGGGCGAATCATTGCTGCTGGAAACCGACCGCAGCCAGATTGAGCCGCTACTCACCGCCATGAAGCGTTACATCATCATGGATAAGGTTGAGCTGGCGGATGCGCGTGAGCAGTTTCCCTCCATCGGCGTGTGTGGGCCGAAGTCGGCCGACGTGCTGAGCATAGCCGGTTTCGATGTCAGCGGCATGGAGCCGCTCGAACTTCGCGAGCAGAATGTTAGCGGCATCACATGCCGGGTTATCCGCGGTGGTGAGCAGAAGCCAGGATGGTATGAGATCTGGTGCAGCGCTCACGATGCAGAGCGGCTCTCAGATTTAGTTCACCAGGCCGGCGCGAAGTCAGTCGGAACGGAAGCTCTGGAGCAATGGCGCGTTCTGCACGGTATCCCGCAATACGGACAGGACATTCGCGATCGCGATCTGCCGCAGGAGACCGGACAGACACAAGCGCTCAACTTCACCAAGGGTTGCTATATCGGCCAGGAGATCGTGGAACGCATCCGTTCCCGTGGTCAGGTGCATCGCAAATTTGTTGGCTTTGACTTTGGCGATTCTCTGGTCGCGCCGGGAAAGTTTGAAGCGGACGGTCGCACTCTGGCTGAAGTCACAACCAGCCTGCATGTAAACGTGGATGGCAGCGTAAAAAATATCGGACTGGGCTATGTTCGCCATGAAGCCCTGTCAGATGAGGGAACGGTGGAACTGGGCGGGAAAAGCGTGAGAATCGTTGACTTGCCATTTGAATCTATTGACTGAGGACGTAATGAGCAAAAAACAGGAACAGGAATTTGTTGTAAGTGACCGCCGTCGATTTGGTTCAGAAGGCGACCTGCGAACCGATGTAGCCACGCGCGAAGATGACGCGCCCATGGCAGCCGCAACGCCACCAGCAGTGAAGATCGATGAGACGGGATCGTCAGCACGGCTGGTTGAGAGCCCCAAAGCGACAGCGGAAGCCCCTGTGGATGGCGTGGAAACCAGCGCGGAAGCCGCTGCTGAAAATGAAATGCCCGAACCTCCCACCGAAACGGAACAACGCGAGCAGCGTGATGCGTACAAAGCGTCGGGCAAAACGCTGGACAGCATTTTCCAATCGAAACTGGGCGCTCAGGGTGCTTATCCGGAGATGACGTTTGAGAAGGTGATCGAATCGCTCTACATGAGCGCGCTGATCCAGATGGGCGCAATCCGCCAGGACGGCGAGACCCAGCCGCAGATCGATATCATCGGCGCCCGACAGACCATTGATTCGGTCACCGTGCTCCAGGAAAAGACAAAAGGCAACCTGAACGAGCGCGAAAACACCCTGCTGCAGAATGTGCTGTTTGAGTTGCGGATGGCATGGATTGAATTGACCAATGCCATTGCCGCGCGCGCCGCGAATCCGCCGTCCGGAGTGGTTCCACCTTCTGGAGTAATTCCCGGGGCAAAATGAAGGCAACTCTGACCGTGCTAGGAAGCGGCACCTCAATGGGTGTGCCTACCATCGGCTGTAATTGCCGCGTATGCACATCCAGTGATCCGCATGACGCGCGCACGCGCCCTTCCATCATGGTGGAGTATGACGGCCGTTGCGTGCTGATTGATACCACGCCTGACTTCCGGCAACAGGCCATCCGCGAGAAAATCACCCGCATTGACGCGGTGCTTTATACGCATGCCCACGCTGACCATATTCTGGGTCTCGATGATGTGCGGCCTTTGAGCTTTCGCCATCCGGACAAAATTCCTCTCTATGCCGATGACAGCACGGCCGAGGCCATGGAGACGATCTTCCGCTACATTTTTGATCCCACGTATAAGTTTGGCGGCATTGCGCGCGTGAGTATGAACCGCATCAACGGATCAGTGAACTTATTCGGTGTGGAGTTTGAGCCGGTGAAGGTTATCCATGGTGAAGCGGAGATTCATGGCTTCCGCTTTGGCTCGGCCGCGTACCTCACTGACTTCAGCGATATTCCTGAGTCGTCGCTCGAGCGTTTGCGCGGGCTGGACATTTTGTTTCTTGATGCGCTCCGCCACAAGCCACATCCCACGCATTCCACGGTCGCCAACTCATTGCGCCTGGTGGATGAACTCAAGCCGCGGCGAGCGTTCTTCACGCATATCTCACACGATCTGCCGCACGAAGAGACAAACAAGACATTTCCACCAAATGTGCGACTGGCCCATGATGGGTTGAAGTTGGAGTTTGACATCGCATGAAGATCTTTCGTGGGCTGGAAGAAGTGCCCGCAGACCTGGGCGCAACCATAGTATCGGTGGGTAATTTCGACGGCGTTCATTGCGGACATCAGCATGTGCTCCGGGAAGTGGTGCGCAGGGCGAAGGAGTCAGGGAGCAAGGCCGTTGCCGTCACGTTTAATCCGCATCCGGCAAGAATCCTGCGTCCGGAAGTTGCGCCCAAGATGATTACGCCGCAGTCAGCAAAGGAAAAGCTGCTGCAACAAAACGGCCTGGACGCTCTCCTGGTGCTGCCCTTCACGCGCGATTTCTCCATGACCACGGCAGAAGAATTTGCCCGACGCACATTGGTCGAGAAGCTGCACGCGCGCGAAGTGCATGAAGGCGATAATTTTCACTTCGGCCACAAAGCGGAAGGCACGCCCAGGACACTCACCGAACTGGGACACACGCTCGGCTTCAACGTGAAGCTTTATCCCGTGATGATGATGCGGGGGACCCCGGTATCCAGCAGCCAGATTCGTGGACTGATCGCCGAGGGCAAAGTCAGCCGGGCTGCGCGACTGCTGGGACGCATCTTCAGCATCACGGCGGCACCCGGACGCGGTCGCGGCTTTGGCCACAAATACACCGTGCCGACCATTAATCTGAGCCGCTATGACGAGCTTGTCCCCGGCAACGGCGTTTATCTAACGCGTACGCGCATCGGCGACGAGACGTTTAATTCTGTAACGAATGTCGGTAATCGTCCGACGTTTGGCGAAGATTCATTTGCCATTGAAACGCATCTGCTGGACTTCCATCCTCTGGAAGTAACGGCGCAGACCGAAGTGGAGATTTCATTTCTGCAATGGCGACGAGCGGAGATGAAATTTCCGTCAGTGGATGCGCTGAAAGAGCAGATTGGCAAAGATGTGGGCCGGGCGAGAAGGTATTTTGGGCTAGCGGAGAGATTGCCAAAATCGCCGGCATTGCCATAATTGCCAAAATTTGGAACAACACCCCCGCCTTTTATCTTCAGTTTCGGCACGGCTGAAGCCTGTGCCCTGATACCAGCCATATGATCGAGAGAATTCCCTGAAGCGGCATTGTCACGATTCGCGTCCTCGGGATCCTTCGACTGCGCCGTCGCATTCGCTCCGACTTCGCTCAGGATGACAAGAACGAGAATGTTTCGTCATAAGGGCGAGCCGTCCACGCGCCGGGGCCGTAGCAACAGGAGCCTCTTCAATTGCAGCCGCAACACACGCGCTCCAGCGGGGTGGAGCGAAGCGACAGCAATTTCGTCCGTAGGGATCCCTCGCTTCGCTCGGGATTAAAAACAAAACAGCCCAGGGCAAAGAACAAAGACTAAACCTGTTAGAATCCACCGGCAATGGCCGCCAGCACAATCAGACTGTCAGAAGTTTCGTCGGCGCAGAAGCGGACGCTGATCGCCGCGGCACTGGGCTGGGCGCTGGACGCGTTCGACGTGATGCTCTACAGCCTGGTCATCGCGCATGTCATGACGGCGTTTGGAATCAGCAAAGCCGGCGCTGGATGGTTGAGCACGTTCACTCTGTTTGCATCGGGCATCGGCGGGCTGCTATTCGGATTCATTGCTGATCGCATTGGCCGCACCAAGGCCCTCATGCTCAGCATTCTTACTTATTCCGTGTGCTCGCTTGGGTCGGGTCTTGCGACGAGTATTCCGGTGCTGGCATTCTTTCGCTTTGTGCTTGGCCTTGGCATGGGCGGCGAATGGAATACGGGAGCAACGCTGGTCGCTGAGACCTGGCCAACGCATCTGCGCGCCAAGGCTATTGCTATTGTGCAAAGCTCGTGGGCATGGGGCTATGCGGCTGCGGCGATCGTCGCTGGCTTTGTTCTGAAAGCGACGCAGAACTGGCGATACGTCTTCTTTATCGGAGTGTTGCCTGCGCTGGTCACGCTGTGGATACGCAGGAGCGTTCCCGAATCTGAGCTGTGGTTGCAACAGAAGCAAACGTCACGGGAGACGACAACGCCACTGAGTGAGATCTTTTCTGCATCGTTGCGCAGGAATACGATCTGCCTCTTCCTGTTGAACTTCTTTGGGCTCTTCGCATGGTGGGGACTGTTCACATGGATTCCGCCCTACCTGGCATTGCCTGTGACCAGCGGCGGGCGCGGCTTCAGTCTGATGCAGACCACCACTCTTCTGGTCACACTCAACATGGTGGGAATGTTTCCCGGTTATCTGAGCTTTGGCTGGGCAGCAGAACGCTTCGGACGAAAACGGTCGTTTGTCTTCTATCTTTTGTGCGCGGCGATACTGGTTCCTATCTACGCGGCCGCGCGATCGCAATGGACCATCATGGTGCTGGGCGCGATGGTGGCATTCTTTGGCACGGGATTCTTTTCCGGATCAGGATTGATTGGCAGTGAGCTGTTCCCTACCCGCGTACGCTCACGCGCGCTGGGCTTCACCTATAACGGAGCACGCACGCTGAGCGCGCTGGCGCCTTATACGATTGGCAGGCTGGCCCAGGCCAGGGATTTGTCGTGGGCTTTCTCGTTCTGCGCGGTGGCGTTTTTGTTGGCGATGTTCATGGCGACGTTTTTACCGGAGACGAAGGGGAAAGAGCTGACCTAGCCGCGAATTACGCGAATCACAACAATTTAACGGCAAAAGCAAAAATTTAGCCGCAGATCAAGGCTGATCTGCGGCCAAAAGTTTATTTCGCGGCTAAAAATCTAGGTTAAAGCAGGTGCATTCGCCGGCATAGCCGCATTCTTCTTGGGGCGGCGATTTGCCTGCAAGATCTTCTTGCGAAGACGTAGCGACTTGGGCGTGACTTCCACCAGTTCATCGTCGGCGACGAATTCGATGGCCTGCTCCAGCGTGAGGTTCTTGAAAGGAACCAGGCGGATGGCTTCATCGGCGCTGGATGAGCGCATGTTGGTCAGCTTCTTTTCGCGGACGGCGTCAGGGCACCGGTCATGCGATGAGGAATTTCGCCCAGCCATTCCGTGTAGCCGTCAAAGAGCGAGTTCATGATCACAGTACCGCGCGTGTCAGTGAGCAATTCTGAGCGCAGGCCGATCATGCCTCGGCTGGGGATGGTGAACTCAATGCGCACGCGGCCGGAGCCATGGTTGTGCATTTTGAGCATCTGGCCTTTACGCTGGCCCAGCTTTTCAATGATCACGCCGACAAAAGCGTCCGGTATATCCACCATCAGCTTTTCCTGCGGCTCCATCAGCTTGCCATCAATGCGCTTGGTCACGATCTCCGGCTTGCCCACGGCCAGCTCAAAGCCTTCACGCCGCATGGTTTCAATCAGAATCGAGAGCTGAAGTTCACCGCGGCCGAGAACCTTGAATGAATCAGTGGCGCCGCTGTCTTCCACCCGCAATGAGACGTTGGTGAGCAATTCTTTTTGCAGACGGTCACGCAGATTGCGCGACGTGACGTATTGTCCTTCGCGGCCGGAAAAAGGCGAGGTGTTCACCGAGAACTGCATCGCGATGGTCGGCTCATCAATGACGATGTGCGGCAGCGGCGCAGGATTTTCAATGTTGGTGATGGTTTCGCCAATGGCGATGCCTTCCACCCCGGCAATAGCGACGATGTCACCACATTCGGTCTTGTCGATGTCCACGCGCTTGAGGCCGCTGAAGGAAAACAGCTTGGTGATTTTTACCTTTTGCACTGTGCCGTCAAGCTTGGCGATGCCGCAATCTTCTCCGGCGTGCAGCGTGCCATTGAAAACGCGGGCAATGGCGAGACGGCCGAGATAGTCACTGTAATCCAGGTTGGCCACCAGAATCTGCAAGATGTTTTCAGGATCGCCGCCGGAAGCGGGAATGGTCTTTACGATGGCTTCAAACAGAGGCTGAAGATTTTCACCGGGCAGGGCTGGATCCGTCGTCGCAGTACCCAGCTTGGCATTCGTATAAAGGATGGGGAAATCAAGCTGGTCTTCGCGGGCATCAAGGTCAATAAAAAGATCGAACAGCTCATTGACCACTTCCTGGGAACGAGCGTCCGGGCGATCAATCTTGTTGATCACCACAATGGGCGGCAGTCCGGCTTCAAGGGCCTTGCTGAGTACGTAACGCGTCTGGGGCAGAGGACCTTCGCTGGCATCCACCAGCAACATGACGCCGTCCACCATTTTGAGTGCGCGTTCCACTTCGCCACCGAAGTCGCTGTGGCCGGGCGTATCCACAATATTGATCTTTACGTCGTGATACCAGATGGCGGTGTTCTTCGCCAGAATGGTGATGCCCCGTTCGCGCTCAAGATCATTGGAGTCCATCACGCGGTCCACCATGGCCTCATTGGCGCGAAAGGCGCCGCTCTGGCGCAGCATGGCGTCCACCAGTGTGGTTTTACCGTGATCAACGTGGGCAATAATGGCGATGTTGCGTATAGCTGAATTCAAACTGTTCTTTTTCCCTGCTCTATCAGAATGTTGGGTACTGCTTCTATTCTACTTGGTTTCCGGTGTACGGTGCGCTTTAGGCGCAAATGAAAAAAGCGGACGGCTAAGTTCCGCCGTCCGCAGCTCTTGTAGTTCTCCCGTCGTACTAAACCTAGTGTGAAAGTGTTCTCGCGATCTTCACACGGTCTTCAGCGCCCACAATCGCGCTTTCATGAATGGGCTGAAAGCCGTCTTTCTGCAAGGTAATGTCATAACTGCCGGCTTCCACCTGGATCTCAACCGGTGTCTGCTTCTGAAGCGGAGTGCCATTCACGATCACCTGCGCGCCCTTGGGCTCACTCTTGATCTCGATTCTGGCCATGCCAGAGGAGGCGTTTCCGCCGCCAAAAAGTTTGTTACCGCTCACGATTTTGATGTTGTCCGTGCGTCCCGCCACCAGCAGAGTTGGCGAATACGAGATGCCCTGCCCTGCGGCGAGCCTTACATCGGTGCTGGCGTCAAGATATCCCTGTTTGTGTACGGTAATGTTGTGTGCGGCCGGCTCAAGCACCAGCTCAGCGGGAGTGGTTCGGCCGGTATCTTTGCCGTCCACCAGAATGGTGGCGCCAATCGGTGAACCACTGACCGTGACAAAACCCTTTGAAGCAGCCAGACGCACTTCCATGACGGCGCGGCTGCCGGGAACAACCTGGACGTTACGCGCTTCCGCAGCGTATCCAGGACTGCTCACCGTGACCTTGTAAGTGCCAGGAGGAAGCGGGCCAATGGTCTGCGGCGACTTCCATTGTCCGGAGCGGCCTTCAATTTCAATGATCGATCCCATTGGAAGAGCTGAAACCGTTATCTGGCCGTCGGCTGCTACCGGTGTTGCCGGCGAACTTCCGTTTACGAACTGAGCGGCGCGTTTCCCCTGGCTGAATCTGGCGCTTGAAGGACGCGCAGAGCGTTCCGTGACTGCGCCACTTGCAGTTGGCTGGGTGAATGTATCGGTTGAGGCTGAGGTGGAGGTGGACGAAACCGGCGTAACTGCTGCCGTGGTCTCCGCGTCAGCCGGCGTTTCGCTCGGCTTGCGCTGGAAAACCATGGCCAGTGCAGCCAGCACAACCAGCGCAGCAACAATGCCGCCAACAAGCTTCCACTGATTGGAGGGGCCGCTTACCGGCTTGCGCATTGCAGTGCCGGTTGGTACGGACGGCGGAGCGTTGAACTTTGTTGAAGCGTTGACCTTTGTTGTTCCCGGCGAAGCGGCGATCTTGGCCGTGGTGTTGCCGACGGCTTTGAATGATCCGGTAGTATTTCCGACCGCGGGAAATTTTCCCGTGGCAGGGCTGGACGGCATACGTGGCTCACGCATGGCTCGTTCCAGTTCGGCCAGAAATTGCGCGCCGCTCTGGTAACGGTCCGCGGGATTCTTTGCCATGGCCTTGAGCACCACACGAGACACCGCTTCCGGCACGCGGCCATTGGCCACGTTCAACGGATGTGGCATCGCGTCAGTGATGGAACGGTCCACTTCACCCAGATGTTTGCCGGCGAATGGATTGCGCGTGGTGAACAGTTCATACACGATGGTGGCCATGCTGAACATGTTGGACGCACGGTCCGGGATCTTGTTCTTCACCTGCTCAGGTGAAAGATATGGTTCATTTTCCAGCTTCTTGGTCCCAGTTTGTGAGAGCAGGTTCTTGTCATTGATCAGGCCGAAATCGAGGACCTTCAACTCATTGCCGGGCAGGATCTTAATGTTGAAGACATTCAGAAAGTGATGATAGACGCCTTTATCATGGGCGTAATCCATGGCTGCGCAGAGCTGGCGCGTGATCGCCATGACTTCATTCAGGTCCGGCGTGCGCGCGGACATGATTTCACGCAGCGTCTGACCTTCAACAAATTCCGCGGTTACAAAGACGTTGAAGTCTTTGTAGCCACAGGTGTAAAGCCGTCCGATATTGGGATGGTCCAGCATGCTGGCAGCGCGGGCTTCAGCCAGGATCCGCTGCAACAGATCATTCACGTCGTCCAGCCACTGCGGTACCTGGAACTGACGCAGAGCAGTCACGCGATCCAGTTGCGGACTGCGGGCCTTATGGACAACACCGATGCTTCCGCGGACCAGTTCTTTCACCAGTTCCAGGCGGTCTGTACGCGGAGCGGTAGGCGTGCTGGCTGTCGTCGTCAATGTTTCTTCCTGCATAGGTTTTCACCGCGCAAGCACCCGGGGAGGCGAGGAAAATCATACTAAAGTAGCGGGAAATATAGTCCTGTAGAACACTGGCCGGACATTACTAAGGTCATCGCCCCAATTTGGGTGAGGCTTTGCTTTGTTGCAGTTAGGAAAATGAGGGGATTGAGGGCGGAGCTGGGAAAATGGGATTGTTAGAAAGTGAGCGTGGCGACGTTCAAAGCCGGAAGGGCGACACAGCCTAACCCAAGCCTAACCCCGACCGTGATCTCCGTGGCGTTGAATATATGTTTGAGGGGCGATGGTTCCATAAGATAAAGCATGCAGATTGATCTTGTGGTAACCGAGCGCGGCGCGGACGTCATCAAGATCATCCATCGCGTTCGCAGTGGTGTATTAATTTCGATCGAATTGAGCAAAAACATAGCGCCGCAGGCGCGAAATTATGAAATTTAGGGCAGGGTTTTAACCCTGCCTGAGCGAAGCGAAACGAAGGCCGTGAGGCCTGGGTAAGCGTTCAGGTAAATTGAGCCCCGCAGGGGCGACACAAACCAAATACATAGATTCTTCGACTGCGCCGTCGCATTCGCTCCGACTCCGCTCAGAATGACAAGCGCTGGCGGAATTTATCTGTGCTTTTCACCAACTACCAAATACCAATGACCAAAAACCTGAAAGAGACGCTAATGACTGCTACTTCGCCAACTGCTTCCCGAAGAACTCCGCCGTCGCGCGATAGCCCGTGATCCAGCTCTTCCAGAGAAGAAAGTCATGGATCTCATCGGGAATAATCAGCTCTTCAAATTGCACGTTCTGTTTGCTCAGGCGCTGCACCAGGTCCGTGGTCTGCTGGAAGGGGACGTTGCGGTCATCGTCACCATGAATGAGTAACACGGGAGACTTCCACTTATCAACCGACGCCACGGCCGACGATTCGTAGGCCAGCTTCACGGCTTCTTTGTAATCGGGGGCCGACTCGGCGCCAGCCATGTCCAAGCGCAGAAGCGTTGACCAGTCATGCACACCATGGAAGTCAACACCGGCGGCAAAAATGTCAGAGTTGCGGGCGAGCGCCAGCGCCGTGAGCAACCCGCCGTACGATCCGCCCCATATGCCAATGCGTTTGCGATCGACAGAATCAAGGCCCTGAAGATATTTTGCCGCGGCCAGCACGTCTTTATATTCAGACGCACCGCGCCACGCCGCACTCGCCGGACGCCGGAATGCCGCGCCGTACATGACGCCGAGACGATAATTAACGGAAAGCACCGTGTATCCCAGGCTGGCCAGATACTGATTTTCAGCGTACGCATTGTGGTAGTAGTACATGTAGTGGAAGCCCAGCATCATCTGACGCGGCGGGCCACCGTGAGCAAAGATCAAAGCAGGGCCGGCGTTGGCCGGCTTGTTGCGTGGAACAAAAAGCTGTCCGTGGATTTCCAGCCCGTCTTCACTCTTGAAGGTCACCTGTCTGGGCTCCACCAATTGATCTGACGGAAAGTCAGCGGGCAGAGCGCTCTTGGCGATCATCTCGCGACCATTCTCAGTCAGACGATAGGGCATGGCAGGCGTGGTGGCGGTGGATCCAAGACTCACGATGATCCCGTCAGACATTGCCACTGGCGACCATTCAATGGTGGACCCTTTGGTGATCGCCTTGGGCGCCCAGCCTGCCGTGTTCACCTGCCACACATGGCGACGGTCAACGTCATTCTGATTGGACGTGTAGAAAACGTAATTCTTATCAGGTGAGAGAGTCACGTCTTCAACATCAAACTCGCCGGGCGTGAGCAACATGGGCTCGCCACCCTGCACGCTGATGGCGTAAAGATGGTTGCGGCCATCGCGCTCAGAGCAAAAAACAATTCTTCCGCCGAGTGCGAATTTAAAAGATGGCCCGGCGTAAGGCGGCAGTGAATCATTCATGGTGTTGCCACTCTTCCAAAGGCGGCGGGAGATGCCGGCGTCGGCGTTGGCCAGCCATATGGACCACGGCACGGGCGGTTGCGGGATCAAAGGTTGATGGGCCTCAGCACCGGGCGTCTTTAGATAAGCGATCTGGTGACCATCGTTGGACCAACGCGGCGCAGAATCACGGTCCACAGAGGGTGCAATGTAATGCACTTTATCTTCGGCGAGGTTGTAGACCGCGATGAAGCTGTGAT
>WNFA01001924.1_pt1 | contig 17354 bp, 35 predicted proteins | sample 5400481 | NCBI WGS metagenome assembly WNFA01 (sample SAMN13153340, study PRJNA577476) | soil metagenome | isolation source: 120 cm saprolite under Douglas fir tree site 2 hole 1 replicate 2 | place: USA:California | collected 2015-04-18
CCACTCCCACGCCAGCGCCGACACCGAGTCCAACTCCCAGCCCCACGCCAAATCCCACGCCAACCCCTACCCCGGCGCCGGGGCTCGTTCTCTCGGTGACCGTGCCGCCGGGCCATCATGGCTCCCTGGTTTTTGCCAGCCTCCGATAGGCGAATGGCGCTTACCCGGCACCGGGCACCGTGGTTGCGGTCTCGGCGACCGCGCCGGGCGGACAGATAGCGACCGGACAGGTTGTGATTTGAGGAGGGGCGGGGGTTAGCTCCCCGCCCCTTATGGCATGATCGTCTCTACGTCCCTGACCCAATCGACACGGGCGCCCTCCGAGATCAGCTTTTCTCTCACCGAATCGAACCCCATACCGGTCGCCCAGTTCAGATGATTGGTGGTTCTCCGGACACATCCATTACAGACAACCATCAGGTTCGCCTCCCCGTCCAGGAAGACATAGTAAAGGCTTTCGATGTAAGGGCCACAGCTCATCTCTCCGTCTCCAATTCTGCCAGATGCGACCATGCCGCGTCAAGCTGAATGCTTACCTTCGCCGCCGCCGCCGGAAACCCCTCCCGGCACTCCAGGGCGGCGATGCGGCGCTCGGTGTTTTCGATCGCGGTGGCTTGTCGGGCGCTCATCCTGCTTGTTCCTGTGCCGCCCGGGCGGCTTCCTTCGCCAACTCCAGCGAGAGCAGGGCGCGCCGAATGCGGCCCTCATCGCCCGATTTCATCGCCCGCTCCGCTTCAATGCGGGTCTCGCGAAGATCTGCCACCGCGCCGAGAAACCGATCCACGTCCTCGCCGAGCCCCAGAGTTTGTTTCGCTTTCATCGTCGTCTCCTCCCATCTCTCTCATCTGTTCGCTGGCTTGCCAAGCGCTCTACAGTTGGGTCCTCGCGCAGGCGGCGAGCAGAGCGGCAAACCAAATCAGAACTCCCAAGATGATTCCAAGAGCTTCCATCGTCGTCTCCTTCTACTTCGGAACAGCAAGTCTCCGTTCCACGACTAGAGTATACGGGTTTCGCAGAATGGTGCTATCCTCCGCAAGGAGGACATTGGGGTCAACTACGCCGTATTTAGGAATGTCTGTCCTGCTCAACCCCCACGGCTTTTCACGCCTGCGACCGTCTCTTTCACCCCGATTTCTGGCGCTAGGCGAGGCCGCGTCCTCAGGTACAGATCAACCGCCGTCCGGATGTGCGCCGCCAGGCTATTGCCATCGGCGGCGACCAGCTCTGCCAGGCGAGCCTCCTGGGAGGGGGTGAGCTGGATCAATCGTCGCTTCACGATCCCTCCTCTTCAATCCACACCATCTCATAGTGTCGGCACTTGCTGCCATCCGGCGCAACGCCCTCTTCGAACCGGTAGATGACGCCCTGCTCCCGATGGATGCGACCGGAGAGTGAGTTATCAATCACCGGCTCTTGCCCATTGTCGCGGCAGATCGCCTCATACTCCTCGTAAGTCTCGGCGGCTTCTGCAGGGAAGCCTTCCACCCAATCCCATTCGCCAAAACCGCCAGACGCCGGCTGAAGTGTTGCACAGTAAACCTGGGGCATCGTCGTCTCCTTTCGTATCATCCATCCTACAATCAGAGTATAGCATAGTGATATCACTTCGTCAACCCCCTCACCGCAGGAATCTCCGAAATACCTCCTTGATCCTTACCTCCTCCACCTCCCGCCGCCAGCGGCCCGAGCCCGGGATCGGCTCCACGCGGCAGACCACGGCCTCCAGCATCCCCGAGACCACCTGCCGCCGCGCCTGATCGTCGAGAGCCCCCCAGACGGCGGGCAGGATCTCCCCGACCTGATCCAGAGCGCCAAGGAGGTGGGCCAGGTCGTCAACGTCCGGATCCGGCGCTGCGCGCGTGGAGAGCGCGGCAAGGCGCTGCTCGGCGTCGGCCAGCTCACGCTTGTACCGCTCCCGCTGGCGCACGATGGAGGCTACCTCCCGCAGATCGCCCGCCTCGGCAGCCCGCAGCTCGCGGTCAAGCAGGACGTCCAGGAGGCTCTCCAGGCGACCCGCCTCCTCGGCAAGGGCCGCCGTGTCCGCCATGGAGGAAGGGGCGCAGCGCCTCGCCTGGTAGGCGGCGATGCCCTCGCGCAGCACGCCGGGCCGCGCCAGGAGGTCGAGGACGGCGGCAGCAGCGGCCTCGTGGACGAGGGGGCGGGCAATGTAGATGCGCAGCGGCTGGCCGTGCGAGCGGGAGAGCTGATACAAGGGATAGGTGAAGCCGCGCTTGGGGGCTTTGCTGGCGAGGGAGGCATGGCCCGGATGGCCCAAAAACTGCACCACGTCCCGACACCAGCCATTGTCTACCGAGCCGCGGCCGGCGGCGGCATTGCGGCGGCCGTCAATGGCGACCTGGATGGCCTCCCACTCCTCTCGAGTACAGGCCGACTCGTAATCGCCCGGCTGATTGGGCCAGATCCAGCGATCGCGGGAGGTGTAGGCGCTGGGGTTCATCCATTCCTCGCCATTGTCGCGGCGGGTGCGCTCGCCGCGATGAGGGAAATAGCGGCGCGCTGGCCAGCCGCAGATAAACGGATTGCGGAGCAGATCATAGATGAGGTCGCGCGACAGCCCGAAGCGAGACTCCAGCGCGGCAGCGGAGAGGTGGATGGCGTCGCGGCACAGCGCCTGCACGATCGGGAACGCCAGCGGGTCGGGCACCGATCGGCCCTTGCTGCCGTCGTCGTTCTTCGCGTTCCGATCCCACACCCAGCCGTACGGAGGCTTGCCGGTCGGGATGCGAGCCTCCAGCGCCATTTCCAGTCGGGCGGCCGCGACCCGGTCCCGGTAGACGCCTAGCTCGTGATGAGCGATCGTCGTCTCGATTTCCCATCTCATCAGATCGGATGTCTGGTTCAGGTCATACGGTCCATTCCGCGTCCAGTGCCATACGCCGGCGCGAGAGAGGGTTTCGAAGACCCTCGCGCGGTCGGAAAGGCTGCCCCGAGTCAAGCGGCTGGCTTCTACCGTCCAGAGCGCACCGCCGTGGCCGCGCGGGAGACGCGCGAGGGCCTCCAAGAGCGCGCGGCAGATCGGGCGGGCGCGCAAGGTATCGCCACTGCCGACCTCCTCAAAAATCCGATCCGGGCGCACTTCATGGCCCGCCTCGGCGGTCAGCCGCATCAGTTCCCGGCGGTGCTTGTGCAAAAGACTCGGGTCCGATAGTTCGGTCTTGTCCCTGCTTTTCCTCAAATAGATCCAGGCCATGAGTGAATCACTCATGGCCTGGATGTTTCTTGCCTCGCCCAGCCCTGCCGCGCCGCGCATCGCCCAGCCAGGCCCAGCCGTGCCACGCCCCGCGAATTGAGATGTTGCAAAGGTTGTGCCATTCTCTACGGTTTCCGGTCCAAGGAACCTATAATAGGCCAGAGAAGCGGAGGAGCAGAAAGCGAGACGTACCAAAACATGGACGAGATACCTGCCCAAACTGAATGGATAGAGACCCTGCGAATGGTCATCGGCGCCCTGGAGCAGGCGATCTGCTCTGGAACGCGCGCTGTCATGTTCGTCACTTTTCCGGGTCCCGGAGAGCCTCCGCAGCCAGTCGGTCGACCACCTGACGGCGACGACGCGCGGGCTGCGCATGCCAATGGGGACCCACCTCCTGGGTGATCTGCTCCCGGAGTGGCGCAGTTCCCCGGGCGAGCCGCTGCCGCTCCTGGTGGCCAAAGCGGCTCGGCTCGCCCGTCACCGCCTGATGGGCTGCCGCCAAGTCCTTGCCCGCCATAACGAGGCTCACGATTTCTGTGAGCGCATCGGCCACCAGGTCAAACTCATCGTCGGTTGAGTCCACGTAGAACCACCACCTCCGTTTGCCGACGAGATCGGCATAGCGCGCCATATCCTCCATGTTGGGCAGATTCTCGCCGCGCCACCACCGACTGACCACGGAGTTGGCGACCCCCATGGCCTCCGCCATGGCAACCGTCGTCCGGTAGCCGGCCTGTTCGGCGGCGAGGTGCATCCGGTGCCCCGTCAGTCGCTGCAGCGGTTCTGATTCAGCCTTGCGCCCGGTCCTCTTGTTCACCTCTCGGCCCTCCTCCTCACGCGTAATGCAATATTGCTGCCATTATCGCACAAAGGGGAGGGTTCCGTCCAGTCAAAAATACAAGCCCTCGCCCACTTGCACATTTCTGCGTTTCTGGTAGAATGATTGCATAACTGCACTACGAGAGGAGGCACCATGTCACGAACCAAACTGCTGACCACCGAGGAGATCGAGGGGACATTGAAGTTCCAGGCCAAGCGCGGCCTGACCCCCGAGCAGGGGGCGGCCGAAATGGGTGTGAGCGTCGATACCTGGAGGCGTTATCTGTCAAGCTGCGGGGGCGCGATCGTCACTAACCGCTGTATCTATATGCCGGACAGGAAGAACAATGACAAAGCCACAGGAGGCTGACGAGAGCCCATCACTTGACCCCGCAGCCATCGAGGCGCTGCGCATCATCATCGACGCCCTGCTTGAGGAAGCGCGGAAGCGCTGGAAATCGGAGCTGTAAGATGTTCGCGAGTGAGGTCATTGCCACTGATGGAACGTGCATTCAGTTGACGGAAAGCCCCAGGATTTGGGCTGTGCGCGGACGGTTGGCATGGTATCGCTGCGACGCCGATCGGAGGACCTGCTCCTGCCAGTCGTTTGTCTTATCCAATCGCCAGGCGAAGGCGTCGACAGGCTGCCGGCACCTGCGGATGCTGACGGCCTACCTGATCGCCGCGGCATCGCTGCGGGAACTGTTGGCCTCGGAGCGAGACGACGCGCCGCTTCCGAGTGACCAGGAGCTTAAGGAACTATTCCGATGACTGTCAGAGAGTTCCAGGGCCTGAAGATCGGGGACCGGGTGAGGCTTCGTGCCGGGCATCCATGGTCGGGACACTCGGGGAGCGTCATCGCCTTTGAGCCGCTATCTCATCTGGGCGGCGTCGTGCGGCCGCGATTGAGACTGGACAACTGCGATGAATGCTATCTGGTCGAGGCGCGGCACGCGGCCCGGGAGATCCGAGAGGTGAGGCGATGACGCAGTTATGCGACGCTCTGCTACTGGTCCTCGCCGCGCTGGCGCAGGGAACGGTGATCATATGGACGATCGGCGCGCTCTCCGGGCTGCGGCCGCAGCGACGCGCTGCGAATGATCTGACGAACTGTCTGGAGGAGATGGGTGGATGAGTAAAATAGACGCCGGAAAGCTGAAGAAGTGGCATCTGGCCGTACCTGGACGGCTCTGGGGGCCGTGCGGGAAATCGGCGCGAAGATGCCCCAGGACAACATCGGATCGGTCCTGCGTGACCTGTGGGCTCTGTCTGAAGTACATCAAAAAGCACCCAGAGGACCTGAGCAAATGAACACTGATACGGTAAACGAAGACGGCCGCAACCTGCCGGCGGTTGCGGATGCGCCAGCCCTGCCGCAGCGCGACTTCCGGGCGGGGACCGCGGCGCTGGCGGAGATGCCAGAGCGGGAGTTTCAGGAGAGGCTGACCTCGATGCAGCGGGGCCGCGACCGCCTCAAGGCCATTCACTTCGACTTGATGACCGCCAAGACGGACTACGACGTGATTCCGGGGACGGCTAAGCCGTCGCTTCTAAAATCCGGCGCCGAGAAGCTGCTGCACTTCTACCGCCTGGCGTGCGAGTTCGTCCCTGGGATCAGCTACGGGGACGGGGAGGCGCTGCCGTGGATCTCGGTTGTCACCGAGTGCCGGCTGCACGTCGGCGACCTGGAGGGCCCGGTGGTCAACACGGGCCACGGCGCCGCAAACTCCTGGGAGAAGCGGTACCGCAGGGGTGGCGGGGACGTGGCCGCGGCCCACGACATGCTCAACACGCTGATCAAGATGAGCGCCAAGCGGGCGATGGTCGACGCGACGCTGCGGGCCACCGCAACCAGTGGCATCTACTCGCAGGATATGGAAGATCTCGCGGCACCGCCAGAATCCCCGCAGGCTGCACAGGACGGCAAACCTGGGGCTCGGCCGGCGAAGTCGGGTAGAGAGAGGGATAAGCCTGTCAAGGGGCCAGAATCGCCTCCTGTGATATGCAGCCAGGATGGCTGCGGGCTGATCCTCTCGACGGACGAGATCAAGGCCGCGGAGAAGTATCACGAGGAGTTCTACGGAGACAAATTCTGTTCGATCCATGGCCGCGAGATGCTGGCCATCTGGAGAGCGAAGGACGCGACGCCGGCTGCGGAGGAGGAGGACGAGGATCCATTTTCCAATGAATGAGTGTATCAACTGGGGAGGCCAATTCTGGCGGAGTGGATATGGCCGCTATGGACGCCGAAGGGCTCATAGAATAGTCTGGGAAGATGCCCATGGGCCAATCGCCAATGGCATGTTGGTTTGTCACCACTGCGACAATCGGGCATGCGTCAATGTGGAGCATCTCTTCCTTGGAAAGCCGAGGGACAACATCCGGGACGCCATGCAGAAGGGACGAATGGCTGTTCAGCAGGGCAGGGGGCCGAATCGAACGAGGAGTGGTCGGCTTCGTACTCTGAATGAATGGCAGGTTGTTGGAGTGATGGCTAGGTGGCTACAGAGGACTTCGACACAGGTTCAGATCGGGAAAGAGTTCGGAATCGAGAATGCCCAGGTTGGGCGAATAGCCTCTGGAAAAGCTCATGCAATAGCCTTCGCGGAGGAGGAGGAAAAAGGCTTCGCAATGGATGATCCTGGATGCGAGTAGCAGTGTCCCTCCTTTCATCCTACTGGTTAGCCCGCCTGCAGAGGCGGGCTGTTTTTTTGCGCCTGGGGTTGCGCGGTCTGCGTTTCTTGCATATAATAGGTTTTATTGGCATAACGCAAGGAGACAGAACCATGGAATCCGCAGTGCTTGAAAAGCGATTGCCGGGCCGGCTGATTCGGCCCAAGGTACTGACGACGATACACCTCCGCGTAGACCAGGCTGAGCGGCTGCGCCAGCTCTGCAACGAGCGGCAGATCTCTCAGGCCCACGTGATCCGCACCGCCATCGACCGACTCCTCATTCAGGAACTGGGCGAGCCCGCCTTGACCGATCTCTAATGACCGCCGACCAGCTCGCAAACCTGATGGTCCAAAAGGGCTACAAAGTACGCAAGGAGGGCGACGGCTACCGCACCTCCTGCCCAGCACACGGTGGCACTGACGCCAACATGACCATTCGCCCGCATGCCGAGGGCGGTGCAATCACGACCTGTCATAGCCACCACTGCCTTCGGCCGGACATCGCCAAGGGGCTAGGCCTGACGATGGACGACCTGACGCCGGCCAAGGCCAATGGAAATGGCGGGGAGGCGCACGGCCAGCGTATCTATCCGTACCGGGACGAGGCGGGGACGGTGCTCTTCGAGGTGGTCAGAGAGGTCGATAAACGCTTCTGGCAGCGGTTGCCGGGGGCGAAGCGGGGAGGGATCGGTGACGCGCGCCGCGTGCTGTTTGGCCTGCCGGAGTTGCTCACGACGAGCCCGGGCGAGCTGATCTGCATTGCCGAGGGGGAGAAGTGTGTTGTCGAGGTGGCCAAGCTGGGAATACGGGCGACCACGAACCCGCACGGCGCCGGGAAGTGGCGGCCGGAGTATACCGAGTGGCTGAAGCAGCGGCTGGCCGACCGGAAGTTCCTCGTGCTACCCGACAACGACCTGGAGGGGAAGAAGCATGCGGTCCACGTCTGCGATAGCCTGCAGGCGGCTGGCCTCGCGGTCTTCCTGGCCGACCTGGGACCGCTGCCGGAGAAGGGCGACGTGGTGCAGTGGATCTCGGCCGGCGGGACCGCGGAGAAGCTGCGGGCGATGGCAGCGCCGAAGACCCTGGCCGAGCGGCGCGAAAGCGCTGGCGTGGAGATCATCCGGGACATCGAGCTGGCTGCTATGGTAATACCGGAGCATCCGTTCGTGATCGAAGACATGCTGCCGATAGGGTATACCCTCCTGGCTAGCAAGCCCAAGGTAGGAAAGACGCGCGGGGTAACAGGATTAGCCGTCGCCGTGGCTCATGGCGGGAAGGCTATGGGGCAGATTGACGTGCAGAAGGGCGAGGTGTTGTTCTTGGCGCTTGAATCTGACCTATCCGACTTGCAATCACGATTGTCGGACATACGTAATGGTGATCCCCCGAACGGAAACCTCTACGTGGTCACGGATTGGCCCAAGTCAAATGCCGGCGGGCTCGATCTGCTTGAGGAATGGCTGGCCGAGCATCCGTTGGCGTCGATGGTGATTATAGACACCATAGGGAGGCTAAAGGCACCTACGCCAAGAAACTCTGACATCTATCAGGTGGACTATGACTTCGGTACGGAGCTGAAGAAACTCGCCAGCAGGCACGCCGTCGGCCTACTGGGATGTCACCATCAACGCAAGGCAGCCGGCGAGGATACGTTCGACACCATGAGTGGGACCCTGGGGGTAACAGCAGCCTGTGACGCTCTTTGGGTGCTGCAGCGTACACGCGGGCAGGCGGATGCGGTCTTGAGCTTGACTGGCAGGAAGATCCGGGAGCAGGAGATGGCTCTTCGGCAGGATGAGCACATCGGTACGTGGTCATACATGGGGAACGCTGACGAGTTCCGAAAGAGTAAGGAGCGGGCAGAGATCGTGCGCCTGCTGCGCGAGTCGGAGGCGCCGCTGTCGCCGACCGAGATCGCGGAGGGGATCCAAAAGCGACCCGATAGTACACGCGGGCTGCTTCGCAAGATGGTTCAGGCGAAGGAGATCTATCGCACCGACAAGGGCGGCTATGCAGTATGGGACGGAATGGAGACAGGGACATGAGCGTACACGCGTACACGCTGTGGCTAGGAATGGGGAAGCCTTACCATGGCGTACACGCGTACACGCTGTGCCTGGAATAGGCACAAATCGCCGTACACGCTGGCGTACACGGCCGTACACGGGGCGTGTACGGCTCATATAGGGCGTACACGCGAATCTAGGCAGGGGCTGTGCCTAGCCGTGTACGTGTACGCACTTTATAGCGAAAGGATGGCCCGATGATGAAAACCGACGAGACGATTGCGCCGAAAGTCGAAAGACATGCCGGGAGCACGGTGAAGCGCCTGCCTCCTGGCAACAGGCCGAATCGCCAGCAGCGGCGGGCGATGAAGTATGGCCACGTCGTCAAGGATAGGACAAACGGCCAGGTCGTCTGCGAGACCCGGCCTCATCGTCCTGGCAAGGATGGCGAGATTAGATGACCGAGAAAGCCAACGCCAATGACGACGCCCTCGCCCGCGTGAACGCGCTGATGAGCACCCGCCGCAAGGGCGGCCGGCGGATCACCGAGGCGGCCATCCGCGCCCAGTCGCCAAACTATGCAGCGGCGAACCGGGAGGTGGGCCCGGAGGAGGTCAGGGAGAAGAAGAGAGAGATTCTGTCTTCTCTTGTTCCTTAGTATATACCTTCCGCTTTGGTTCTGCGTTTCTGGCATACTTCTTGCGCCGAACGCAGAGGAGGATCAACCGATGGACGCTGGAGACCGACCGGATTCGCCGCCCCTGCTGGAGGACTGCGTCGGCAAGGTAGTGCGCCGCGTGTGGGTCGGTGACTGCGTGATCATCATTGATTTCGAGGGTGGCTTGACAGTGCAGATCGAGGCAGATGAGGGAGAGATGGATGTCTACGTGTCGAGGGAGGCGGGGAAATGAATGCCACGCGCCCGAGAGGGGGTGATCTCATTGAGGCCTGAAATCCTCACAGGGGACTGTCTCGATGTGCTCAAGACACTCGAACCAGAATCGGTTCATTGCATCGTTACGTCCCCTCCTTAACTTTATTGGGGACTTCGAGACTATGGTGTTGAGGGACAGATAGGCCTGGAGCCGACCGTGGAGGCACACCTGGAGGCGATGGTGGAGGTGTTCAGCCTCTGCAGAAGGGTGCTCCGTAAGGACGGAACAATGTGGATGAACTACGGCGACTGCTATGCCTGCGCGCCGAATGGGCGAAAGGCAGCGGATATCGTGGGCGACGATCGCTGCTTTAGGGACAAGCCGTTCTCGACGGTGACGAACGGCCGGCGCAACGCCAGCGGTGGGGCGCAGATCGCCGGCGAGGGACGCTTCGCCGCGGCGAACCTGAAGCCGAAGGACCTGGTCATGATGCCCCACCGCGTGGCGATGGCCCTTCAGGCGGACGGCTGGTACGTGCGGCAAGACATCGTGTGGTACAAACTGAACCCGATGCCGGAGAGCTGCCAGGATCGACCTACGCGGTCGCATGAGTATGTGTTTCTGCTGACGCGCTCCGAGCGCTACTTCTATGATGCGGATGCGATCCGGGAGAGGACCGGAAACGAGATGGGTTCCGACGAGTACTCCGCACAATGCAAGAAGTGGGAATACGATGCAACACTTCGAGGGAAACAGCATTCTGGAAATGGAAAGCACGACGGTGGCCGCACTCATCCCGCCGGCCGCAACAAGCGGAGCGTCTGGACCCTCGCCAGTCAGAGTTTCAGTGGCGCCCACTTCGCCACATTTCCCGAGGCGCTGGTGGAACCCTGCATCCTGGCAGGGACAAGCGAGCGGGGCTGCTGCCCGCACTGCGGGGCACCGTGGGATAGGGTGGTAGAGAGAGAGCCTGGATTTCCGGCGCGAGAACAGGATATCGGTGGCGGAATGACTCGGCGAACAGGTGCCGCGACCAATTACGCCTATCGGGGTATCGGGATTGCCAGAGGCAAACAGAAGGGCTGGGCGCCAACGTGCCTCTGCCCCCACGCCGAGGCGGATTGCGTGCCGTGCGTCTGCCTGGATCCCTTCGGCGGCAGCGGTACGGTTGGCCTTGTCGCCACGAGGCTAGGCCGGCGCAGCATCCTGATTGAGCTGAACCCGGAGTACGTCAGCATCGCCGAGGAGCGCAACGCGCAGATGGGACTGGGGCTGTAAGGAGAGTGCTATGGGTGATACTCACATTCAATGGACGGACAAGACATGGAATTGCGTACGCGGCTGCTCCAAGGTGAGCGAGGGCTGTAGAAACTGCTATGCCATGACCGTCGCTCACCGATTCTCGGGGCCAGGCCTGCCCTATGAGGGCCTGGCGCACAAGGTGAACGGGAAGCCGGAGTGGACCAACGTCGTTCGCGAGGTTCCGGAGAAGCTCGCCGAGCCGCTGTCCTGGCGGAAGCCCTGCCGGGTATTCGTGAACTCGATGAGCGACCTGTTCCACTGGCAGGTGAGCGTCACATTCATCGATCAGGTCTGGGAGGTGATGGCTCAATGTCCGCAGCACGTCTTTCAGATCTTGACCAAGCGGCCCACGCGAATGAGGAATGTCGTCGACCACCTACTGCCATGCGGGATACTGGAAAACGTTTGGCTCGGCGTCAGCGTTGAGGACCAGAAGACCGCGGATGAGCGCATTCCCCTTCTGCTGCAGACGCCGGCGGCGGTGCGGTTTTTGAGCTGCGAGCCTATCTTGGGGCCAGTGGACCTGACGCGTTTCATCGCTGACTTTGAGTTAGGTCGCGGCGAAAGGGGAAACCTGCACTGGGTGATCGCGGGCGGCGAAAGCGGGCCCGGGGCGCGGCCGATGGACCTGGATTGGCTGCGATGCCTTCGGGATCAGTGCCGGGAGGCGAATGCGCCCATCTTCGTCAAGCAACTCGGCACTGTTCTCGCCAAAGAATTAGGGATGTCAGATTGCAAGGGAGGGCGCATCGAAGAGTTCCCGAGAGATCTTCGCATCAGAGAGTTTCCTACGCAAGGAGGACATCATGTCTGACATCGAATACATTCGGCCGGACGGCCGCCCGAGACCGCCGCTGGAGTTTGACCACGAGGAGCAGGTCAAGGACAACGTGCAGCATCACATCAGCAACGCCATCACCAGTCTCTGCGCCGCGCTGGGCTGGTGCGAGGAGCGGGAGACTTCGTTCCGGATCATCGAGGCGATCACCGCGGCAGTCAAGGCGAAATTCGGGGCGGTGCGATGAGCGCCCACTGGTGCTACGCAGAGGGCTGCGAAGTCGAAGTGCCGCCGCGAATGCTGATGTGTTTGAGGCATTGGCGGATGGTGCCTCGCGACTTGCAGGATGCCATCTGGCGCACTTACCGGCCAGGCCAGGAGATCGACAAGTGCCCCTCCGAGGAGTATATGGTGGCGCAGCGGCGAGCCATTGCCGCTTTTTCAGCCCTTGAGGGCGAGCGAAAATGAGTGCCCTGGAGGACCAACTCCTCTTGCAGATCAAAGCCGCCGGCCTGCCGATTCCGGAGCGAGAATGGCTTCTCCATGACCGCCTCGGCTACCGGCTCGATTTCGCCTGGTGGCAGGAGCGGCTCGCGGTTGAGGTGGACGGCGCCACCTGGGCAGGAGGCCGCCACAATCGTGGCGGGGGTTACGAGGCGGACCGGCGCAAGCTCAACTTCGCCGCACTCCTGGGTTGGCGAGTGCTAGGATTCACGCGCTCGATGATCGAGAGTGGCGAGGCGCTGCTAGCCATAGAGGCCGCGCTCGGCCGATGCTCCGTGGCCGATGCGATCATGCGCCGCGTGGGGGAAATTGCCCACGCGAGGAGTCAAGGGGGCAAGCGCGCATGGGAGGCCAGGCGGGCGAGGGCGGAGCGATGAAAGAATATCCGCTGGAGATCGAAACCCTGATCGACGGGGACAATGGCGACCGCCTGGGATACTACAGCAAGGGCCACCACGATCCGTCTGCCTTCGTGGCTGCCATCAAAGAGCGCGAGAATGAGGATTGGGCGCCGGGGCGAGTCCGCCACGACTGGAGCCGCATGGCGATCGTGTCCGGCGCGGATGGCTGGGAGCGGTGCCTCTATTCGGGGAAGCCGGGCCGGCGGGGTGTGTTCCCGGTAACGGTCATTGAATGGTAGCCAGTCTGCGTAACGTGCAGAGGTCCTGCGAATGGGGTAGAATGGGGGATGAGGAAGTCTAGTTATCAAGCCTGGTTATCCTATGCCTAAAGAAGCCGATCAGCACCGACAACAGACCCAGTCGCGCCAGGAAGAGGCCTGGAAGCTGCGCGTGCAGGGATGGACCCAGGACCGAATCGCCGAGCACATGGGGATTAGCCAGCCGGCGATATCGAAGCTGCTCGCCAAGACCGAGAAGCGCCTGCACGCCGAGTTCGCTGCCCAGGCCGAAGAGATCAAAGCCAGGCAGACAGCGCAGATAGAGCACCTCTATGACCGGCTCGCGGATCAGTTCGAGGAGAGCTGCCGCGATGGCGGCGGGAACCCCGCGCTGCTCGCTCAGGCACTCAAGGCGCTCGCTGACGTACGGGCCATTTGGGGTCTGAATGCTGCGGAGCGCCGCGAGGTGAGCGGGCCGAATGGCGGCCCCATCCAGATAGACGCAGAGGGCATCCGTGACGAGCTTAACCGCAAGCTGGCTCGCCTCGCAGCCGGAGATGAGGCGGAAGGCGTTTCTGCAAAGCCTGACGCCGGCCGAACTGGAGGCGATGAAGTATAATTGGTCCTTCTGGAGGCGCGAGAAGCAGACGCCTCCGCCGGGGGATTGGTCCTTCTGGATGCTCAAAGCGGGGCGCGGCTTCGGCAAGACCCGGGTGGGCGCCGAGATGGTCCGCGCCTGGGTCAAAGACTTCGATCGAGTGAATCTGATCGGCGCCACGGTAGACGATGCCCGAGACATCATGATCGAGGGTGAGAGCGGAGTCCTGGATATCTGTCCGCGCGATGAGCGCCCGATCTATCGCAAGCAAGAGAGAAAATTACTGTGGCCGAACGGCGCGATCAGCCTTGTGTTCACCGCCGATGAACCAGAGAGGTTGCGCGGCAAGCAGCATGAGAAGCTGTGGATGGATGAGCTGGCCTCTTGGCGTTACGCAGAGGAGTCCTTTGATCAGGCGATGTTGGGCCTGCGCCTGGGAAGGAATCCGCAGGCAGTCATCACGACGACGCCTCGGCCGACCAAGATCATCAAGAGGTTGATTTCGGATCAGGCCTGTGTGGTCACGAACGGCAGTACCTACGAGAATCGGGCGAACCTGGCTCCCGCGTTTCTCGGTACGATCATCAAACGCTACGAGGGCACGCGGCTCGGTCGGCAGGAGATCCTGGCCGAAATCCTGGACGACAATCCAGGGGCCCTGTGGACGCGGGCCATGATCGAGGAAGGGCGACTGGCGAAGGCACCGGACCCGGGAACCCTCAGCCGAATCGTCGTGGCGGTGGACCCGGCGGTAACGTCGGGCGAGGAGAGCGCAGAAACAGGTATCGTGGTCGCCGGCGAGAGCTGGGATGGTTTTTATGTGCTCGCGGATCTAACCTTGCGGGCGAGCCCGCGTCGATGGGCCGCGGCGGCCGTGGGGGCCTATCACGATTGGGGGGCGGACCGGATCGTCGGAGAGGTGAACAACGGCGGGGATATGATCGAGGCGCTCCTCCGCAACGTCGACCCGAACGTCAGCTACCGCAGCTTAAGAGCGACGCGGGGAAAGGCGATCCGGGCCGAGCCGATCGCTGCCCTCTATGAGCAGGACCGTGTCCACCACGTCGGGGCGTTCCCAGAGCTGGAGGATCAGCTCTGCGAGTGGGTTCCGGGTGATGACAGCCCTGACCGATTAGATGCCCTGGTGTGGGCGCTAACGGAGCTCACCGAAATTATCGCCCCTGCGCCTGTAGCGCGGCTGGGCATAGCGAGGAGGATGGATTGACGGATCCAGGTGAGAGCAAGAAGGCATTGGAGAAGATTTTGGCGTTGCCACAATTTCGGGATCAGGCCCAGCAGGGATGGACGTGGAAGCCGGCAGAGATAGTCCCCATCCCCCCCGATGGCGAGCCGATCCAATTGAGAAATTTGTCGGCTACCATTATTTCTGCCGATCGAGCGCGATGGCTGGACGAAAAGGGGGAGGAGATGATCGCCCTTCCTGCTGACGGGAACTCGGTTCGACTGCTGGGAATCACTTTCACGCGCGACGACCTGGAAGCCCTCCAGTGCGTGGCTCGTGCACAGATCGAGCTGGAGAAAAAGCGCGGGGTGAATCAGCGATGACTGCTAGCGATCAGGTGATGGCGGGATTTGCGGCCTGTGTAGCGGCTGCGTTCGCGACGCCGGCGCCATTCGAGTATCATCTCCTGCCGCCGGAGGAGCCGCGCCGGGAGCGGGACCGCAGCGCGCGGCGCAAGCCCAAGGCGAGGCGGCAGCGGTGAAGATGGAGAAGCGCGCCGTCTACTGGCTCACGGGCCTGCATCTCGGCGGCCTCTATGGCTATGGGATGTACCGCGCTCCGCTGCTGACCGCGGCGCTGGCGCTGCTGTGGTTGCTGGTCACAATCCACTTCTGGCCAGACGAGGGGGAGCCGTGAAGACTCGCTACGCGGTTGAGTATAGGAATAAGTCGGAATGGCCGATCTGGAGGCCGTGGCGGGAGACGCGCGGGATGACTCGGGAACAAGCTCTGTCAGTGGCGGCCGAACTCGCCATGGATCAGTTCTGCGCCGGCGCCCGGGTGATCGAGTATCAGCCAGTGGTGATCTGGCAGGGGCCGGGGGATGGAGAATGACCAGGGAGAGGCGCGAGGAGATCAACCGGGCCATGCGGGGCGAGGTGCGCGGCTTGTATATCAGCGACGATGTCCGGGAGATCATTGGGGACCTGACCGCGGCGCTGGCATGGGCCGAGCGAGACCGCGATGGGCTGAAGGCGCGCCTCATGTCCGACCAGGTGAAGGCCTGCGTGGCGGTCCTGGAGGGCCTGACGGGGGCCGATCCGCCGGACCTGCAGGAGCTGGCTCGGTCGGCCAAGATCTACGCGGGTCAGTATAAGGCCGAGCGTGACGAGGCGAGGGCGGCGAAAGTGAACACGGAAGGGGTACTCGAGGAGATCAGCAGCATCTTGGATCGGTATTGGGGGCGAACATGAGAGGAATCTATATCATTCGACACTTGGTGCGAGACCCGCACGAGCCGTTCGGATTTGTGCTCTGGAACTGGCTGCGGCCACAGAAGGAGGAGAGGCGGGACACGCTCATCTGCGAAGAGGTCTGTATTGGCGGCCATCTTGCTACGAATCAGGCAGGAGGAATAGCCAGAGATGCCACCGCGAAACACCATTGACAACGTGCTGTATCCGCTCATCATTCAGGAGAATGGCTGCTGGATTTGGCCGGGTCAGGAAAACGGAAAGGGTTACGGGCTGGTCCGATTCAATCTGATCAAGAAAAGTGTTCACCGTGTCGTCTACACTCACTTTCGCGGTATCATACCAGCAGGAATGCAACTAGATCATCTGTGCCGGAACCGGGCGTGCGCCAATCCGTGGCATTTGGAGCCAGTCACGGCACAGGAGAATTGCCTACGCGGGAATGGGCCGGCGGCTGTGCAGGCGCGTCAGACGCACTGCAAGCGGGGCCACGAACTGTCAGGCGAGAATCTCTACGTCTTCCCTTGTGGGAGGCGGCGTCTCTGTCGAGCATGTTCACGGGCCTGGGAACAGGTCAATCGGAGAAAGAGCCATGAGGTTGTTGACGCCGTGGAAACGCCCGCCGCCACGACCGGCGCCGGCTGATGGGAGGACTGTGCCGCTGTTCGGCCAGGTCGGCCCCCCTATACCCCTGCCATCGCCTACCGACGACCCGGCGAGAGATGTGCCGCAGCTTTACAGGCCGCAGGCAAGAGCGTCGTGGCAGCCCCTGGTAGCGGACATTGGGAACCCATGGTCAGATTGGGCCTCCTCTAACTGAGAAGCTAGAGTGAACACTGGGTGAATTCGGGGAAGCCCTTCGGGGTAATCCCGAGCCAAGCCGGATGAAATCCGGAAGGTGTAGAGACTACCTGAATACAGGCTAGAGCGCCCAGCATCCCAAAGCGGATGAAGAGATAGTCCATACTGCAGGGAAACTTGCAGGCATATAGTCAGGGTCCCTCAGGAACAGAACCTTCGCCTCTTCGAGCAGTTGGTCGAGACTCTACCCATCCTCAGCCGCGCCCTGCGCCTGATCGTTCAGCTCGTGGGAACGCCGCAGATCGAGGCCGAGGATGACGTCAAGGCGGACCTGGTGCAGTGGATGCAGGATGTGGTCGTCTCGCGCATCACCACGGGCTTTGACAACTGGTTCGCCGTCTGGCTCTACGACTCGCTGCTCTACGGCCGCTCGCACGCCGAGATCATCCTGCCGGTCTCGCGGAAAGATATCTATGCCATCCAGGAGCTGCACCCACGCACGATTGATCTTCGACCCACACTGGACGGGTATAGCCTTGACATCGTGCAAATTATGGCGATGCGTGGAATGTGGATTACCCTTAACAAGCGCCTTATCGTTACCGCCACCCACAATCTCGCCGTCGACATGCCTCATGGACGATCTCTCCTCTATGGCCTGCCATTCATTGCCGAAATTGTGGTAGCGATGTGCAAGGACCACAAAAGACTCTGGGAGCGCTTCGGCA
>WNFA01002069.1_pt1 | contig 17347 bp, 21 predicted proteins | sample 5400481 | NCBI WGS metagenome assembly WNFA01 (sample SAMN13153340, study PRJNA577476) | soil metagenome | isolation source: 120 cm saprolite under Douglas fir tree site 2 hole 1 replicate 2 | place: USA:California | collected 2015-04-18
CTTTAAGCAATTCAAGGCTCGCCTGTATAGCTGCCTTTGAACAGCGGGGTGATGACATGTTGCGAGAACTGCGCCGCCAATACGGGACCGTCAGATCGCCTTGGGCCGAATACGCCACCTATAGTTTTCCCGACGCCTCGCTTGTCAGCCAGGGCGAACGGCAGTCCCTGATGGACGCGATGAACAACATCATCGCCATCAACTGGAAGGCGACGGAGCCGCATTGGACGGCAGCCTCCTCCCCATTCGACAGCAAATTCAGCCTCATTCTCGTTTACGCCCGCTCTGGACTGGTCGCGTTTTCGGTTTACCGCACGCTGCGGATCGCGGGTCAGCCCGCCATCTATCGAAGCGGCACGGAGGTGCTTCCGGCCCATCAGGGCTGCGGCCTGTACGGGTTTTTCACGACCGAAATCCTGAAATCCGCGGGCGCTTCCGACAATAGCGATGCCGGCATCCTTTACGGATGGCGGACGCGCAATCCGATCGTCTGGGCGGCGAACGCCAGGATCTGCGAAAAAGTCACCCCCTGCCTGCTCGGCGATAGCCAGGATGCTGCGCTGCAAGCAGCCTGTGTCGAGATGTGCTCCTTGCTATATCCCGGCAAGAGCCTCGAAATTCCGAGCATGATCATGCGCGGCGCGTACGGGCACATCAAACATCACCGGCAGGCCTATCACGGGGCGGCCTCGCTGGTTGATGCGGCGATGCAGCGCACGATCCCGGATTCGGCGGATGCCCTGTTTTCCGTCGGCATCGCGAGGGTGTGATGGCGATAACAGAACAACACACCGCATTTGCGGGTACCGACCGCTTTGGCGATCGCGCCTATCTGGCATGGGCTACGGTGGCGACGGCTTATGCGATCGCGTTCCTGCAGCGCATGTCGCCGCAGTCGGTCAGTTTGAGCTTCATGCAGGATTTCGGCACCGACGCCGCCGGTGTTGCTATGCTGGCCTCGAGCTATTTCTGGGGCTACACGCTGATGCAGATTCCGGCCGGCCTTTTGGTCGACCGCTACGGCGTCAAGCGCGTGGTGCTATTCAGCATGGCGGCGTCTTCGTTCGGAAGTGCGGCGTTTGCGCTGGCGCCAAACCTGATGGACGTTTTTGCCGCGCGGCTGATCGTTGCCTGCGGCGATGCGCTGGTATTCACGGCGCTGTTGAAGCTCGTGGCCCTCAGTTTCACCGACGAACGGTTCGGCGTGATGTCGGGCATCTCGCAAGTGTCGGGCTATGTCGGCGGCGTGATGGCGACGACGCCGCTGGCGGCTGCCGTGACGGGCTTTGGCTGGCGCGCGTGTTTTGTTTTCATCGCATGTGTTGGCGTGGCCAACCTCGCCTTTGCTTCGCTGGCGCTCAAGCCTGACCCGGCGTCACGCAGCGCCAAGACTCTCGGCGGCGTTCTCGCCGCCAGCCGGCAATCGCTTTCGCAAATCGCGAACTGGGGATGCGCGATGACCTTCGCATCGCACTTTGCCGTCGTGACGACACTGTCGGGGGTGTGGGGAATTCCGATGGTGGCGCATTTCTTCAACATGTCGCCGTCGGCGGCGAGCACTCCGCTGCTTGCCTTCATGGTCGGCAATGCGATCGGCTCGATCTTTCTTGGCCACATGGCAGACCGCGCCGCGGCCGCGCTCGACAGCGCGCTGGTTCGTATTTGCGTGCTCCGCATGATCTTGATCGCAATGCTGTTGCCGCCATTCGCCCACGCGCTGGGCTTCCTCTACGTCACCGTGATTTTCGCAGCGCTCGGACTCGTCGCCGGCGGGACGGTTCCGCTCGTCCTGAAGTGCACCAAGCGGCTCTACACATCCGATCTGATTGGCGTCGGAGCATCCGTCAACACGACCGCAGCAGGAATTTTCGCAGGCGCCTCACAGCCCATTATCGGGCTCGCCATGATTGGCGTCAGCCAGCTTGCAGGGTCCGGCGCCGGGCACGGCCCGGGCGCGGTTGACGATGCCGGCTACGGCGCTCTTATCGGAATTCTGCTGCTCATGTCGCTGCCTGGCATCGCCGGCCCACTACTGATGAGGAGCAAATTGATAGTTCGTAACTAGTAGCATTAAACGGAGGGGACGGAATGTCGCGGTTGTATTTGAGAAAAGGTGAAATCGGCTCAAACCATGCGGTGAGTTCGTGGCAAAGCGTCATGTTCTCTGAATTTGAAGCACAGATGAGTAGTGAATCAAGGCCTTTTCCCTGCATTTTCGGCGTCACGGGTTACCGCGCGGACCAGTTGCGGTATCTGTTTCTCGATCCATTTGAGGTCGAGGTTCTCGGCACCCAGCTTGGGCATTTCGTGGGCGAATCGCGCTCGCTCGGGCCGAACACATCGCTGGTGGTGTTTACCCGGCCGCGGCCCGTGCAGACGCTGGGCGCCTACTACCGGAAAATGTGGCTCACGCTCGACCAGCTTGCGCGGCTGGACAAAAGTCCCTGGCCGGAGACGATCCCCGAACAGGTCGATCATCCGATGTGGGAATTTTCGTTCGCGGGTGAACCGATATTCGTGGTGTGCAGCACGCCCGCGCATGTGATGCGGCAAAGCCGCCGCTCAAGCGCATTCATGCTCACCTTTCAGCCCCGATGGGTGTTTGAAAAGATCCTCGGAACGGAGAAGGCCGCGTCGGCCGCGTTCGCTGAAGTACGCAAGCGGCTTATTCCCTACGACAGCACCAGTCCTTCGCCGCTGCTCGGACGCTACGGCAACAACGAGGGACGCGAGTACCAGCAATACTTTCTTCCCGATGACAATCATGCGGAAACGGGCTGTCCTTTCGCCAAACTCGCGCAGAGCAAGTCCTCTCAGATCGAAGACAGGGAGCAAGCGGCATGACCCAGATCATCGCTGGCACGAAGACAGAATTCTCGATCGACCCCGCCATCCTGCAATTGCTTCCGACGCAAGGCAGCATCGAATTGCAACACGATGCCGCCGGCAAGGTGCATCATTTCCATACCCACCCGGTCGATGAGATCCTGGTGATCATCAGCGGCAGACTGAACTTTATGTGGGAGGGCGGCGAGCGCATCTGCGGTGCCGGTGATACCATCCTTTTGCCAGCCGGCACGCTTCACCAATCCGAGGCGCTGGACGACTCGATCTATGCGATTGCGACGCGTCCGCCCGCGGTTCCGGGCAGCAATTGAAAACGACCGGCCGCGTTTGTCAGGACAATGCGGGGTCTATGCCCCCGGGGCTAGGTGCCTGGTCGGTCGCGAGACGTTCGACCAGTTCGATGATCTCGAAGCGTTGGCCGGGTTCAAGTTTGAGGAAGGCCTTCAAGAGCCGCAGGCTTTCAACAGTTTCGCTCGATGGAGCTCCGAGTCTTTTCTGAAGCTCTACAACAAATGTGGGATTCTTCATCTCTCACCTTCAATGAGGAACACGAATGGCATTTCCAGGAAAACGTGAGGGCTTGGCCCAAAAGGTCGATACTGCGGCTAAGGAGGCTGAACGTCTCGGCCTGACGACAGCTACCTTGATACTTCGAATGGCACGCCTGGAAATTGACCGGGCCGAACCCGACGAGGTTGAAAGTATGCCAAGGAACAACTGGCGCGGCAAGCCTAACTGATAGGCCGAAAACGCCGCGACCGCCCTAATCGTGCCAGATTCGGTTCGGTATGGCGGGTTCGGTTCCTGTGTCGCCGCCGATTGGACATAATGTCGATTTGCCAATCGATATCCGCCCCGGCGATTTAGTCGGTGCAGCCATTATCGCTTTGGCGGAAATAGTCCGCCGCAATAGCAAGGCCGCGAACCACGGGCGTCACAACAGCTTTTCCATACCGGACTGGAGCGCGGTTGCCATCTGGTCAGCCAGTTGCCTGCGCCGCTCCGTTCACCCCGAATGGTGAGTGCCCCAAGCGACGTCACGGTGCACCGGGCGCGGCCCCAAAAACCCCCGCTTCGGCAAGCGCTGCGATGCGACCATCGTCATAGCCGAGAGTCCTGCGCAGCACTGCCTTGGTATGTTCGCCCAGCAAGGGCGCCGCTATCGGGTCAACGACCGGCGTCAGGCCGAGATGGAGCGGCGATTCGATATTGGGGACGGAGCCCGCAGCCGGGTGCGGAATCTGGCTGAGGCGATGGCGTTCACGCACTTCCGGCGAGTTGAAAGCCTCCTCGACGGTACGAAGATAGCCGACCGGTACATTAGCCGCCTTCATCTTCGCCACCCAGCTCTCGCGATGGTCTTGCGCAAAAATCCCTGTGAGGATCGCACGCAGTTTCGCCTTGTTGGCCGATCGCGAGCGCCGGTCTGCGAATTCACCGCTGGCGAGATCCGGCCGGCCGAGCACTTCGATGACGAGGCGGCGATACAGCCGGTCATTGGCGCAGGCGATGTAAAACGGCGCGTCGGATCCGTCGTAGACGCCGACAGAGGGAGACCCGTTCGGCGAATTACCCTGACGGCTCGGATTCACACCGGACATCAAATAGGCCATGCCGTAAAATTGAGTCATCGCCACCGCGATGTCGAACAGCGCCACCTCAACAAGCTGACCGCGGCCGAGCCTATCGCGGGCGAGCAGCGCCAGCAGGATGGCGTTGCAGGCTGACATGCCCGTCACCATGTCGATCGCGGGTGGCCCGGTCCGCACCGGTGGCCCATCAGGAAAGCCGTTGAGCGACATGAATCCGCTTTCGGCCTGCGTAATCGGATCGAAACCGGGTCGGAATGCAAACGGCCCCTGACGGCCATAGGCCGAGATCGAGCAGTACACCAATCGGGGGTTGCTCGGCGCAACCGAAGCATAGTCGAGGTCGTACTTCTTCATCACGCCGGCGGAGAAGTTTTCCACCACCACATCCGCTCGCGCGATCAATTCCCGCGCCACGTCACACGCCTCGGACTTGGTGAGATCGAGGACGATGCCGCGCTTGTTGCGATTCAAACTGACAAAAGCAGCACTTTCACCCGCAAGATCGGCGTGTTCATAGCTGCGCGTGTCGTCGCCGCCATCCGGGTTCTCGATCTTGATGACTTCGGCGCCAAAATCGGCCAGGGTTTGCGTGCAGGCGGGACCGGCGACGACCCGGGTGAAATCCACCACCAGCAGACCGTTGAGGGCGGTCGGCACGCCCTCGGCGCGTGGCGTGCGATCCGGCAATTGCGGTCTGGCAGTCATGATCGGTGTTTCCCCTTTTTATATTGATTGGCAGTCTTCAGGTTGAGTACTAGGTCATACTTTGAAGCCTGCTCAACTGGCAAATCGGAAGGCCAGCCCTGCGCGAGCCCGGATAAACGAGATTCGGCCCGTTTCTCTGGCGATGCCAAGCCGGAGAACACGGCCGGAAATGCAGCAAAAAAATAAGGGGAGCGTGAGATCGTCTTTGTTAAGCCAGCGGTTAAGCCAGCGGGACGAATGCACGCCCGATGGCGGGCCCCGCAAAGCAATCCGCGAGCCAGAGCTGGCCCGGACTGGCAAGCGCCAAACCCGCAATGACAGGATGGGCGCGCAACGTCGTCGCAAAAAGCAAAATCGTTCAGTTCAGCTCGATCCCCCAGAAATTGCGCAGCGCGGCGGCAAGTTCAACTGGCCGCTCCCAGGGAAGGAACAATTTTGCGCCTTCGAGTTCAACGACTTGGCGCGCTCCCGGGATGGTGTCGCGCAGCCAATAAGCCCATTTCACGGGAAAGAAGACATCGGCGGTGCCCCACACAATCAGCGTCGGAGCCTCTAATTTGCGAAGCAAGGGCTCGACAGCAACGGTCTGTCTGTTGTCGAAAGACGCAATAAACCGTTCGAGGTTGCGCGTCGATGCGGGAGATTTAAACAGGGGTTCAAGCCAGGTTCTGAAGTCCTCGGGCGATAGCTGATCCGGACGCTCGAAGCCAGCGCCAAAGCTTGCTCTGGCGAAAGCCACGTCTTCGAGCATGCGCCGGCCGACGGCGCCAAGGCCGCCCTCCATTGCCAGCCTGTGCAGCGGCTCGGCCTCCTTTGGCGGCCAGTTATCGTGCGTATCGCAATCGGTGAGTGCAAGACTTCTGACGCGCCCGGGGTGCCGAGCGGCGAAAATCTGGACGATCCCGCCGCCGCTGTCATTGGCGACGACGTCCACCTTGTCGAATGTCATGGCCTGGCAGAACGCTGCGAGCATGCTCGCCTGGGCGTCGAATGAAAGATCCTGGTCGGCACCGGCGCCTGTGGCACCATGCGCGAGAATATCAATCGCGATGCAGCGCCTGACATCCGCAAGCCGCTCGATGAGCCTGTCCCAGAAATGACCGTTCAGGAGAACGCCATGAACAAAAATCGCCACCGGTCCCGATCCGGCTTCCCGGTATGCGATGTTTCCGAAATCGGTCGGAACATATTTGTACTCGTGAGTGGGCGCCTGTTTGGTCAGCATTTCGGTGTGTCCCTAGTTGTGGTCTGTCGGATGCGGAATCTTGCGCGGGCAGAGGCGAAATCTCGTGCCGCCAGTGCCCTCACCCCTTGGCCTGATTGTCCAAAACATAAGCTGCCACCGCCAGCGCGAGACCGATGGCGTCGATGGCATAAAGCGCGAGAATGGTGGGCCCGTAGCCCGCCACACCTCCATCGAGTGCAAGGCTGACCAGACGGCCGGCGAACAAGCCGCCGAACACGGCGCCCACAACAACAAACGATGTCTGTCGCGACAGCAGACCGAAGAGAGAGGCGGTGCAGACAAGAGCGGCCGCCAGGAAGAACCCTGAATACTGCGCCCTGACTTCGTTGATGCCGCCGGCGTTGACGATCCCGAGCCCTAGCTTTGCGGCAAAGCTTTCCGGCGCGGTGGCGCTGCTCCATGTCGTCAACAGGAAGAACACGATGTTGATCACCAGAACGGCGGTCCCAAACACTGGCGGCATGTCGAAACCTTTCAGATGCGCAGCTTATAAATTAGAATGCTCGCACGGTACGTATCGATTTGCATAATTCAATTATGTTACATTTTTACATTATGTCAAGTGGCTGGAAACGAGGATATGGTGAAATCGCGCAAGGAACAGAACCTCGAAGCAACCCGCGCGGCGCTGATGGCGGTGGCCCGGAAGCATTTCGCCCGCGATGGCTATTCCGATGCGGAGATCGCGAAGATCGCCGCCGACGCACGGGTCACAACCGGCGCGGTCTATCATCACTTCGCCAGCAAGAAGGGACTGTTCGTCGCGGTGGCGGAGGATCTGGAGGCCGAGATACTTGGAACGGCCGCTTCGGTTACATCCGATGATCCCTGGCAACGCCTGAGGCTGGGCTTTGAAAAATTGATCGATCTCTGCGCGTCACCGGCCGTACAACGCATTATCTTCGTGGAGGCGCCGCAGGTGGTGGGACCCGACGCCTGGCGCAAGATCGAACTTCGCTACGCGTTCGGCACGCTACGCACCGTGCTTACGGCACTGCGCGACGCAAACATCATCAAGCCCTACCCCGTCGACCTGATCGCACGTACGCTTCTGGCGCTGTTGCACGAAACTTCGGCCGAGTTGGCGCGCTCCAAGCACGACCCGAAAATTCGAGCACAGATCAGCGATCTGGTGGCAGGCGTGCTGGATGTTTTTCTCGTCCGCTGAACGGGCCTTTCGGTGCGAGACTATTTCAGCATCATCCACACCTGACCGAGCCGTCCGATCCGGCCGGGCACGGACGCAAATACAAGCCTTGGATCACTGCTGCTTTTCCCAGAACGACAGCAGGCCCTGCGACGCCGAACCACCGATCACACAGGGGATGCCGACCGCGACCTGGCCAAGCGCCGCCGCCGAGACGCAGCCGAGCGCGACCGCACCGACCCCGACCTGGCCCCAGAAGTCGAGGTTGCGCCTGCTATCGGAGCCCTTGGCCTTGAGCTCTTCCACGGCGGCGAGAGCATCCTTGCGCACCGCGCCGAGTTGCACCGTGTCGGCGGCCTCGATCACCTCGCCGAGCGGCACCTTGATCGCCTCCGGCTGGCTTGCCTGTTCGCTGCGGAGAAACTCGCGCAATCCGGCATCGCGCACCGCATAGCTCGCCAGCGTGTAGCGCGCCATACTGCCGACCGTCAGCTTGTCGACGGTGTCACGGCTCTTGCTCCAAGGCAGCATCTGCATGATGCGCAGAATAGGAAGGTGCGAGCCGGTCGCGAAATAATATCCCCACAACGTATCCAGCAGGTCCTGATTGCCAGCGAAGGTCTGCGTCATCTTCAGCCTCTTATCATCCTTGGCAAACGGATTTTTGGTGAAGACGCCGCGCAACTTGTCGAGCATGCCGGGTTTTGTTTCTTCCAGCGGAATGTTGGCGAGCGTCGGCAGAGTGCCCGCGAGGTAGCTGTCGATCATCACTTTTCGTCCGGGCATTCGCGGCGCGACCTGACGCAGCAAATTCTTCCAGTCGGGCAGCCCCGAATAGGCGATGGCGCGGACGATCACCCATTCGTCCTCCGGTGCTACCGGAAAGAAGCTGGTGACGAGCTGTTCGGCTCTGGCGGGGTTCGATCCGATCGCGCCGGCGATAAAGCCGAGATAGATGCCGGAATTCTCCGGCTCCTTGAAACTTTGCGCGTGGAACAGCACGCGCACGGCCGCGGGGACATGCGCATAATCGGGCTTGGCCCGGTAATTGTAGATCCACTGCTGGACGACGCTGAGCGAAGCTCGTGGATCGATCTCCGGCGTGGTCGACGCACCCGCGGGTGGGATCAACAGGAATAGGATGGCGACGAGTGCTGCGTAGCGCATGTGATGCTCCTGGCAGGCGTTCCCGCATGCGACGGTCGCAGCGCGAACGTTTCGGCCGCACGGCTAATACGGATTTGAAGCGGCTCTGCGACAATTCTGGGAACGCCCTGTTCGGCGCTGCGTCGAAATTATGGCAAGCCGTTAGCATTCAAGCCCGTAACTGACCTTATCCCAGTCATTCTTTTGCCCGGCGCACGCAATTCGATTGCGCTCCGCCAACCGATAGACAGGTGGACGTGATGAGGCGATGCATGGCGCCGAACGGGCGATGCTACCGGTCGATATCAGCGGGCGTGCTGCTGGTTACGGCCCTTGGGCTTTTTTCTGCGCCAACGCTTGCCGCCGAGGCCGCAGCGCAGGCGCGCGAGACCATCGTCGTGCAGGGCAATCGACGCGTCGACGCGGAGACAATCCGTTCGTATTTTCATGCGACACCGGATGGGCGGTTCGACGCCGCAGCGCGCGACGCGGCGCTCAAGGCGTTGCTGGCAACCGGCCTGTTCGACAATGTCGCGATCGACCGCGCTGGCGAACGTCTGGTCGTGCATCTGACTGAAGCCCCGGTGCTCGACCGCGTCGCGTTCGAAGGCAACAAGAAAATAAAGGACACCGAGCTCACAGCCGTCATCGAATCCAAGCCGCGCGGCACGCTGCAACGCGCCGTGGTGCAGGCCGACGTCGGCCGCATCGTGGAAGCCTACCGGCATGTCGGGCGCGACGATGTCGGCGTGGTGCCGCAGATCATCGACCGTGGCAGCGACCAGGTCGATCTGGTTTACGTGGTGACCGAGGGTGGCAAGACGACGGTGCGGCAGATCAACTTCGTCGGCAATCACATTTTCGGCAAGCGACAGCTTGGCGCCGTGATCAAGACCTCCGCCACCAATGCGCTGAGCTTTCTGACCGGCGGCAACGTCTACGACCCCGACCGCGTCGCGGAGGACCGCGAGCAGCTGCGACTATACTATCGCAGCAAGGGCTATGCTGACGCCAGCGTCCCGTCGGCGAACGCCGAATACGATCCCGCAACACGGGGATTTACGTTGACGTTTTCGATCGACGAAGGCCCGCTCTATCATTTTGGCGACATCGACGTCGTCTGCAATGTGCCGGGACTTGATCCCGACAAGCTTCGCCGTCTGCTTGTGGCGCGATCTGGCGCGGTGTTCGACGGTGGCGCATTGGACAAGACTACCGAAGCTCTCGCGATCGAGCTGGCGAAGCTCGGTTTTCCCTTCGCGCAAGCTGTTCCCCGCACCACCCGCGATGCCGCAGCAAAACGTATCGACGTCGCGTTCACGATCGATCAGGGGCCGCGGACCTATGTCGAGCGGATCGAGATCCACGGCAATACCCGCACCCGCGGCTACGTGATCCGTCGTGAATTCGACATTGCCGAAGGCGATCCCTACAACAAGGCCTTGATCGATCGGGCCGAGCGACGCCTCAAGAACCTGAACTACTTCAAGACCGTCAAGATCTCAAGCAAGCCGGGCTCGGTGCCCGACCGCGTCGTGCTCGATGTCGATGTCGTGGAACAGCAGACCGGCGATTTTTCGATATCGGGAGGTTACTCGACGACCGATGGTCTGCTCGCCGAGGTCAAGGTGGGCGACCGGAATTTCTTCGGCACCGGCAGGGCGCTGAACGCCTCCGTGACCTACGGCCAATACGCGCGCGGGGTCGATCTATCGGCGTCCGAGCCGTATTTTCTCGGCAGCCGCGTTGCGGCAGGGATCGAGCTTTACGCCAGACAAAATGCGGCGAGCCCCTATCAGTCCTATGGCAACGACATCTATGGCGCGACCATGCAGCTCGGCACGCCCTTGACCGAGCAACTTGGCATGCAGTGGCGCTACTCCATCTACAATCAGAACATCACGCTCAATCCGAGCGCGTTGACCGCAGCGCCATCGCTGCCGATCCAGCAGGCCGCGCTCGCGGGTCCGGCCTGGGTTTCCTCCGTCGGCGATACCGTCACCTACAATACGCTCGACAATAACAAGATGCCGACCAGCGGAATCAATTCGCAACTCAAGCAGGATCTCGCCGGGCTTGGTGGCGATGTGAAATTCCTGCGGACCACCGAGGACGTGCGGTACTATCAGGCACTCAACAGCGACGTGGTCAGCCTGGTGCGCGCCCAGGGCGGCTATATCACCGGCTGGGGCGGGCAGCAGGCGCCGCTGATCAACAGTTTCTTTGGCGGACCGTCGATGGTGCGGGGATTTGCGCCCAACGGTTTCGGCCCGCGCGATCTCACTCCCGGCACGACCATGGATAATGTCGGCGGCAGTATGTACTGGGCGACGACTGCGGAACTGCAGAGTGCGATTCCCGGCATTCCCCAGGAATACGGCCTCAAGGCGTCAGCCTTCGTCGATGCCGGCAGCGTCTTTCACTACGGCGGACCGACAGTGTTTCCAGGCTCCGCGCAATCGTTGCAGGTCGCCAACGCCAACATCGTGCGCTCTTCGGTGGGCGCGGGGCTGACCTGGGCCTCACCATTCGGTGGGCTGACTATCAGCTACGCGGTGCCGCTGACGAAAGCTGCCTACGACGTGGTGCAGCCATTTAGTTTCGGCGCCGCACCGTTGTTCTGAGGGATGGGGCGCGCAGCAGGCCTTTTCTCACGCGACCAGGCGGCTGGCGAGGAAATCGACAGCTGCTCGACGAATCTCAGGGTTATCGAGACATTATTGGTCGAGAGCCGACCGCGCACGTCCACGTGACAGAATTTTCACCCGAAATCAGACGCCAGGTGGCGTTGCTGATAGGAAACGACGTAACGTTGGCGATCAGAAAATCGTAATTTTCTGAACCGCATGTCGAGCGGTCGTATTCGACGTCCGGATGTGCCGTGGTTGTCGCCGCCCTAACAAAAGAATAGGCCCCCGCCGAATGGAATCCGGCGAGGGCTCGGCCTTATGGAGTTTCCTCTGCTACCCTGAGAAGGACACAGAAACTTACTTCAGCGAGCTGTTGATATTGGTAAACTGGGTATTAAGGTTCGTTCCGAGACCGTTAACCACGGCGATAATGGCCAGCGCGATACCGGCCGCGATCAGGCCATATTCAATGGCGGTGGCACCCGATTCATTGGAAAAAAAACTCAACAAAGTCCGCTTCAATACTGCCTCCATTAGATTTTCAGGGTGGAAACCGTTGGCGGCATCAGGATAAGGCCAGAGTTTCTAAGGCCGTATTAATACGGGATGTTCAATTTTAACGTGATGTTGATTTCTCCGTGCCGGGTTCGCTGGCCTGGCCACGCCGTCGCCCCTCACGGCAGGTGCGCCCGCCAGGTCACGCCGCAGCAGCCGGTGCCGCAAATCGCGACAATCCCGTCGGACAATGTTGCGCTGGCTCGCGGCTCCCCTGTTCGATCCTGACAGAGGCTTGGGTCTTGATGCGAGATTGGAGGCCGGCGACGGCTACCCGAAAACGTTACCAGACCAGTGGGATCAGGCGATACCGCACTTTATTTTGGTACTCGACGTAGCCCGGCAGATTCCGTGCCAGGAATTTTTCCTCGTTGAACAGTCTCCATATCAGTGCTGGCATCATCGCAACAACGATGAGCACGCCCCACCACGAACCGAGCGCGATCGGTATGCCGAGAAGCATGAAAATCCCTCCCGCATACATCGGGTGCCGAACGAGCGCGTAAGGGCCAGTTGAAATGACTTTTTGGTCTGGAGCCAGTTCGATGGTTGCGGAGCTAAAGGAATTTTCCCTGAAAACGAAAAAAATCGCGAGCCAGCCGAGCGCTACGAGCGCATCGCCTGCGAGGGCCGCGTGCGGCATGATGTGAGACCATCCGAAGCGATGATCCAGTGCGGGGATGACAAGGAGGCAGATAAATCCCAGCGACGTGAAAGACATGATGATCTTTTGAGAAATTTGCTTCTCGGCGGCCGGACCCCCTGTCATCCGTCGCTGCAACAGCCCCGGATCCTTTTTCATGAGATAGAAGGTGATCGCCAGAGACGACGCGAAATATACGGCCAGGAACGTCCAGGCCTGCCAATAGTCGAGCGTCCACGCTGGAATGAACAGCAACGCGGCCATCACAAGAAGAAGGAACAGAAGTCCGCCGAACGCTTTCTTATGCAGGATGCTCATGCCGTGATCATAACACCTGCCCGAGCGCAATGCGCCGCGTCCCCGTCAGGTTGAACCTGACAGTCAGCATTTCGGAAAACAGAGCTTCGTGTCTCGCGCCTTGCGAGATCTTTGTCATCGCTTGGTCCTAGTCCGCGCTTTCGGCCCAATGCGTCCAACGCAGTGACGGTCAACCAGGCACTCGCGCCTCATCGTCCGAAGCTTGCCTCCCGCAATTCGTCTCGAATTGATGACGATTGTGGAAGCCTTTGATAACCGCAAAAAACGGACACTATTTGAATTATACCCCCGTAAAGATACGGATATTTATAGCGTGTGGTGCGGAACTACCGCGAGGGGTTTGCGCCACATGTCCGTTAAAGAGTTTCTCAAACAGCAGGCCGTCAACATCGCGGTTGGCGGACAGTACACGCTTTCGAACTGGTTCGACGCGCAGGGAAAGCCCCGCACCTTCGCGTGCCGGACCAGCCGCGTTTCACCGCTCCGGATGTTGGTCGCTGTGCCTGTGGTCGGCAAGGTCGGGGATCACATCACATCCTATTTCGGCGATTTCGGTAAGCTCGAAGGCGAGATCAGCGACACCACTGCCCGCAGCTTTCTGCTCGAACTCGCCATGACCCCCCGGATGCGTGAGAAGTTCGCAAGCAAGCTCACCTGGCTGGAAAAGAAGCAGAAGAATCCCGGTCTGCCCGACAGCAGGAAGCAGCCGCGCATCATCCCGGCAAGCCCTCATTCGACTCTGACCTTCGCCGATGGCAGCACCCGCAGTTGCTTTGTGATCGACATGTCCGTTTCTGGCGCCTCGGTCTGTTCTGACGTGCAGCCGCGGGTCGGAATGCCGCTCGCCATCGGAGCCAGCGTCGGCCGCGTCGTCAGACATTTACCCAACGGCTTCGCGGTCAAGTTCGTCGAACAGCAGAGCCGCGACGATCTTGACCGGCTCGTCATTCGACCCGCACCGCGTTCCGCAGGCGGGACAAAGGCTGCGCCTCGGTCTCAAACAAAGCCGGCGCCGTCCGCTGCGAGACGCAAAGCCAGCGCGTAGGACGCAGTAACCGGCGGCTCGGCGCCCGCGGGGCGGCGGGTGGCGCGGCGGATCATTCGGAGTCCGTCCGGGGCCAGTCGGACAACCCCTTGGCGACGGCGCCTTGCGGGTTACTGACAAACTGGAACACTTACCGCCGCTCCGTCGCGAACCCATACATCAAAGCCAGCCGATCCAGGCACTCCCGGAATCGCCGCGCGAAATAATCGATCCAGCGCTGGCCGCGCACTCCCCGCCGCTGCCCGATCTGCTCCATGGTCATACCGAGGATTAAAACCTCGTGCACCAGCGCCGAGCCGTCGGCGCCGAGTTCGCGCTCGGCGCGGTTCAGCCGCAGCACGGCCTTGCGCTGACCTTCCGTGATCGGCTCCCGCCTCTGCCCGCCGTCGACATATTCCCTGGTGGGATCGACAGCCTGAGGTCCGCGCTCGGCTTTCTCCCAATCGCTCTGGAATGCCCGCCCGCCCTGGTATTGCGCCTCGTCGATCTGACGATGCGTGTGCAGCCGGCCTAAGGGATCGTTGCGGATCGAGCGCAGCGTGACGATCTTGTCTCCCGGCTCCAGGCCGAAGGGATCGTCCACTTCGACGGCAGCCACTTCCGCGTTGCGCAGCAAATCCCGGGATCGCCGGTCATGCACCTTCGTAGGATGATGCGGCTTGTTGCGTTTGGCTCGTGCCATACCTGATCGCTCCGTTAGGTGGTGGAATTTGAATGTACTGGTCACGCCCTTCGCTCTTGCAATTCTCAGGGCGAGATGGGCCGGTTCACATTGCGCGCGTTTCTTCGCCGGGCCCCGCCAACATTTCATCGCGCAGCAATGCAACCAGTTCTTCCCGGCGGATCGAATGTGCCGGTTGCTGCGGGATCAGCGCGCGCAGATGCGCGATGCGATGGCGGCGCGGCAACCGCTTCATCCGGATAATCATGATCGCGGGCGTCGGTTTCGGTCCGCGCTTCATGCCGCCTCCACCAGCCTAAGGGAGACGGTGCCGCCAGGTCGTTCCGGCGCGGCGTCGGGCCCGCGCGTCAGGTAAAAATGCGCGGAACAATAGCTCGTGCCCTGGCGCCGCGGGTGACCGCAGAAGGTGATGGCCTCGCCCTCCTTGTCGCCACCGTAAGGAAAACGGCAATCGCCGGGTTCAAGATCAACCAGCGAAAGATAGCGCGGATCGATCTGCACGCAGCGGAGCTTGACCGGCCCCATACTTTCGAAGACCGGCATTGGCCGCCTGGATTCGGAAGCCAAGCGCTCGCGTAGCCTGGGCAGCCGCGGTGCTTCGGCACTCAGTATCGGTTTCGGCCAGTTCTTGGGTCGGTCGGGGCCGGCAAGTCCCATGCGCTTGGCGCGGCCTATCGTTGCGTTGCGGGAATAGGCGGTTTTGAATTTCGCATTGATGGCGTCGGCTATTCTCGAATAGGACATGCCGCTCTCGAGCAACTCCCGCAGCGCTTTTGAATGCTCCTCTGTCCAGTCTGTCGATTGCATTTTTCAACCTGCCTTTTCCCGTTTTTCTCGAATGTGTTTCCACTCATCGGGCCAGGGGTCCGGGACGCGCGTGATCTCCCACCCGTTAATTTTTCGTTGCGTTCGCAACTTCGATTCCGAGACAACCCGCAAAAATAATTTACTGTACGGCATCCTCAAGTTGTGGCCGGATACCTCCATCACCTCGTGAATGGGGCGGCGACTATGAAAAGCGAAAAAGTCCTGGAGCCTTTCGGCTTGCAGGAGTTCTATGTCGATGGGTTCGGCAACTTTCATCTTTCGAACGGCATCTTGCGGTGTGCCGCGTTTACGCAACAGCAGGCGCCGGGCGGACGCACGCAGAGCATCGCAGTTTTCAGACTGATCATTCCGGCCGCCGGCGCGCGCGCCTCGATTGAGGCCGCAGCCGGCGCGCTTGGAAACAACGTCGCCACGCTGCATGTTCTCAAATGAAACTCGCATCATCCGGCTCCGAAAGGAGCGCCGGCGCGCGGCATCAGGAATTCTTCCGCTGTCAGCGCGATGCCGTGGGCGTCGGCGTAATCCAGCAAGCGGCGATGGTGCGCCTGTGGAATCAGTCCGCCGGTTCCGCCGCGGGATTTTTCATGCTGCCAGCGATACGGTGCTGATAACGCCGTGCCCGCGATCCCGGCCACCTTGGCCTCGCCGCCTAGTTTCTTGATGATGGCTGTTGCCGGCTCCATGCCGTCAATTTCTGATATTCCGAAATCAAAGTCAAGTCCAATTTCGGAAAATCGGAATTGATTTCTTTTCTGAAATTCAGAAATATGGTGGCATGTTGGATATCAGAATGATCGAGCGGGGACTTGAAAAGCCGGGCAAGACCAAGGGCGGTCTGGCGACGGCGATGGGCGTCCGCGCGGGCGCGGTTTCCGAGATCCTGACCGAAAGACGCCTGATCAAAGCCACGGAAATTGCGCCCATCATCGATTACCTCGAGCTGAATTCGGTGCCGATCATGGGCCGCGTCGGCGCCGGGGCAGTCATCGAGCCCGAACATGAACAGGTGCCGCCGGAAGGGCTGGCCGAGGTCGAGGAATTCGGTGCCGATCATGGGGCGTGTCGGCGCGGGGGCGATCATCGAGCCGGAACACGAGCAGGTGCCGCCGGAGGGCCTCGGCGAAGTCGAGTTGCCCTTCCCTATCGCAGAGGAAACCATCGCCTTTGAAGTGGTCGGCGATTCCATGCTGCCGAAATACGAAAACGGCGACATTATTGTAGTCTACAAGGAACAGCGCCATCCGCCGACGAGCTTCTACGGGGAGGAAGCGGCGGTCAGGCTGACGACCGGCGAGCGTTATTTGAAAACCATCGAGCGCGGCAAGTCCAAAACGCAGGTCAACCTTACGAGCTTCAACGCCAAGACGATCCATGGGGTCAAACTCGAATGGATCGGAGAGATCTGCGTCACCCTGCCAAGAGGCCAGATCGAACGGCTGCGGACCAAGGCCGCGGGCCGGGCGCGCAAGGGCGCCAGGGCGCATGCCGGGGCTCCCCCGAGAGAAATGAAGGTGACGAAATGAGCCCGCGCGCCGAGCGATTCCCGCCCTCAGCCGGGTGCGGTCTTGCTGATTAAACCCATTATTCTGATTTTCAGAACTTAGGACTTGACTAACTTCTGATTTTCCGAAATACTGCCTTCGTCCCGTAGCCGTGTACGCGCGGGCAAAGCGAGCGCCATGCAATATTTCGTTGTGATGATCGATTACGGACGGCGCGGACGCGAGGCCATTGTCGATCCTGAAATCACGCGGCGGGAGGTTGTCTCGCGCGTGGCCTCCGGCGAATACAAGAACATCAGCTTCATTCACGAGATCGCCGATTCTACAGTCAATGACGTCACGGCCGAGATTATGGCCGAGACTGCACTTCCCGAAATCCCGATGACCGGCGCCGAACTGCAGGCCAATAGCTTCGATCATGCCCGCGATCTTGCAAAGCACGAGGCGGTATGATGGATATG
>WNFA01001822.1_pt1 | contig 17343 bp, 10 predicted proteins | sample 5400481 | NCBI WGS metagenome assembly WNFA01 (sample SAMN13153340, study PRJNA577476) | soil metagenome | isolation source: 120 cm saprolite under Douglas fir tree site 2 hole 1 replicate 2 | place: USA:California | collected 2015-04-18
TCGAACTCGACGACAGCGAGTTTAACGCTGCACTTAAGTTCGACATCGCCGCCGCCAGAATCGCTGCGATCAACAACCCGGCAATACCATGCGGCATCCGGCTCACGATGAATGTCGGATAGATCCTGTCCGCCCGCCCAAACGCAGTCGACGGAACCCGGTAGTAGGCAAACAGCATCACGCCCACAAAAAGAAATAGCCCAAACTGAAAAAAGACCGCCACTCCACTGGAGAGCAACGCCAGCACCGACTGCCGCTGATTCCGCGCCGCCAGCAATCGCTGCACGATGAGCTGGTCCGTGCCGTGGCTCGCCGTGGTGAAAAACGCGCCGCCAATGATCCCCGCCCACAGCGTGTAAGGATTCGCAAAGTTCAGAAAAGGCCAGTGCGCCGAAATGGTAGGATCGAACACCTGGAACTTGTGCAACCCGCTCGCAACCGCCTCGACCGACGTCCATCCGCCCGGCACAAGATGCAGAATCGTGATCAGCCCCACCAGCGTCCCGCCCACATAAATAAAGGTCTGCACCACATCGGTCCAGATCACTGCCGCGAGGCCACCCTCAAACGTGTAGATCAAAGTCAGCAGCGTGATGATCGCAATCGACGTGACCTCGCCCGTGCCCAGCGCAATCGACACGACAATCGACACGGCGTATACGCGCACTCCCTCCGCCGCCGCGCGCGTCAACAGAAATAGCCCCGCGGTCACTGTGCGTAACTCCGGACCAAACCGCCGCTCAATCAACTGATAAGCCGTATACAGCTCGCCCCGAAAATACTGAGGGAGCAGCACAAAACTAATAATGACGCGCCCGATCACATACCCCATCACCACTTGCAGAAAAGTAAGATTCGAATCGTAGGCGAGGCCGGGAATACTGATGATGGTTAGCGTGCTGGTCTCGGCCGCGACAATCGAGAGCGAAATCGCCCACCACGGAATGTTACGGTCGGCGAGAAAGTAGTCGCGCATCGTCCGCTGCCGCTTGCGAAATCGCAGCCCGAACAGCGTTATCCCAGCCAGGTACGCCGCGATAATCAGCAGGTCGATCCGATTCAATCCCAAGCGATTCCTTCCATCTTTAGTGTAGAGACGCGGCTTGCCGCGTCTCCCGCGGCCAGAACTGTCCTCTGAGCCGATGGAGAGCCGGCGCGTCCTCGCCCGGCTGGACGGGCGAGACGCCCGTCGCTCCACCATGTGACTCATCACGCGGCCGCGGTACTAGTTCCGGCTCGCAGCATTGTACAAGCATGTTCGCGACCCGAGCCTGCGGCGAACTAATCAGGACGAACCTGTGTTAGAACTAGCGCCATGCCCTACTACCTCGGAATCGACGGCGGCGGCACCAAAACCCGCTGCGCCCTCGCCGACGAAACTGCCCTCCTCGCGACCGCCATGTCCGGCGGCAGCAACATGATTCGCCTTGGCGAGACGCAGGCAAGAGACGCCCTCCACACCGCCGTTCGCCAGGTTTGCGCCACCGCTAAGATTGCTCCCGCTCAGATCCACGCCATCTGTATCGGCGCCGCCGGCGCTGACAGGCCCGAGATCGCCGCGAAGATTCGCAGCATCCTCGCCGAGCTAATTTCCGAAATAGCTCCCGAAATAGCTCTCACAAAAATCGAAGTTGTCGGCGATATGACCATTGCCCTCGAAGCCGCTTTCGGCGCGGGTCCGGGCGTGATCGCGATCGCTGGCACCGGTTCTATCGTCTACGGCCGCGACGCTAACGGTCACACCGCACGCGCCGGAGGCTGGGGGTTCGCCATCTCCGACGAAGGCTCCGGCCACTGGATCGGCCGCCGCGCCGTCTCTGCCCTCCTGAGCGCCCACGATCAAGGCCTTGAAACCCAACTCACCGCCATGGTGCTCGAGGCCTGGAGACTCAGCACCATCGACGACCTCGTGCAGCAAGCCAACTCGACTCCACCACCCGATTTCCCGCGCCTGTTTCCGATCGTCCTACGCGCCGCCGAGGCCGACTCGATCGCCCGCGACCTCCTGGCCGAAGCTGGAGCCAGGTTGGCTGCCCTCGCGGCCATCGTCGTCCGCCGTCTGGCGCCTCATGCTGAAACGGCGATGCGCCCAGCGGCGACGCTCCCGGTAGCGATGACGGGCAGTGTCTTTCGTCAATCTCCAGATGTGCGCCAGGTTTTCTACAATACGTTGCAGAAAAGCTTTCCTGGCATCGACGTGCGCCAGGATCTAGCCGATCCCGTCGAAGGCGCCCTAGCGAGAGCTCGCGCCACACAGTAGAGACGGCGCTTGCCCCGTCTGACGCAGGCTGACCGATGATGTCCGACAGGAAAATGTCCGAAGACGAAGTTCTCGAACAAGACGCCGCGTCGGCCTCAACCGCATCGGCAATGCCGTCCGCGCCCGCGTCCGCCGATCTACTCCGCGCGGCCGCCGACCCTGCCCTCACTGAGGACTTGGCCTTGGCCCTCCTCAAGCATCCTGGCTTACCCCTCGAGGTCATCGAGCAACTCGCCAAAAACGCCACCGTACTCAAGAGCCGCAAGCTAAAGATCGCACTGGCCAGCCATCCGCACACGCCGCGCCATGTGTCCGTGCCGCTTGCGCGCCAGTTCTACACTTTCGATCTGATGAAAGTTGCGCTCTCGCCCACCGTGCCCGCTGACGTGAAAGTTGCCGTCGACGATGTTCTCATCTCGCGCCTCAAAACTGTCACCATCGGCGAACGTCTGACGCTGGCCCGCCGCGCCTCAGGCAGAGTGGCGGCTGCGCTCCTGTTGGATGTAGCAATCATGGATGGCAAAATCGTCACTGGCAAAACCATCGACGCCAAAACCGGAGCTCGCGAAACCCGAGTCATGCAGGCCGCGCTCGAAAACACGCGCCTCACCGAAGCCCTCGTCATCAACTCCGTGCTCCGCCCCGCTGCCAGCGCAGCCCTCGTGCATGCGGTCGCGCAGCACACGAAGTGGTCCTGTCGCCGAGAAATCCGTGCCGCCCTTCTGCGAACCGAGCATCTCTCGCTAGCCCGCGCCCTGGAATTCAGCCACGAAATCCCCACCCCGCTGCTGCACGAACTACTCACCAACTCGCGTCTTCCCCCCCAAATCAAAGACCAACTCCTCCGCGAGAGCCAAGCAAGCTCTCCTCCAGCAGGCTGCTAAGAGAATTCTGCTTTGATCGGAGCAACGAAGCGCGCGGAAGTCCTAGCAATTTAAGTAGTCTAAGAATTTGTCATCCCGAGCGCAGCGAGGGATCTGCAGTTCTCACAGTCGAGGGACTTTGCGGAGGGCCCGGATTCCCATCCCGTGCCTGCTGCCCCGGCGCGCCCTCCTGCGGCTTCGCCTCCCCGCGCAGCAATCCCACAATCTTCTCGTACAGCTTCGAGCGCGTTACGTAGCGCTCGTTGGCGCTCGTGATATACCGGATCTGCATCTCCACGCCCCCCGCGGTCGGCCGCAAATGAATCGCTGGCGCGACAGTAAGCGACTTCTGATACCCAGCTGACTTCTGCCATTCCTTCTCGGCCTGCTCAGCGCTCGCCCGCGTCTCTTCCTCCACTAAACGCTGGATCTCCTCCACCAGTGGATAAGGATTCTCCGCCTGCCCAACCACCACCTGCAGTTCATCCCACAACCACTGCCCGGCAGTGGAAAAATTAAAGAAGTGTCCCTCAATCGCAAAGCTGTTCACGAACGCCACCTTACGTCCCGTCGGATGCCCCGTATCGGTCCAGTTGCCGGTCTCCAGCACTACCGTGCGCAGCAATCCGATCTCAATCACTTCGCCCACCACGCCGTTGATCTCAACCCAATCGCCGACTCGAATTCCATTCCGTCCCATCAGCACGAACCATCCGAAAAATCCGACGATAAAGTCCTTCAGCGCCACCGTCAGCCCGGCCCCCGCTAATCCGAGGATGGTCGGCATCTGGTTCGGCACCCCAAGAATCACGAATACAATCAGCAGAACGCCCACTGCCTGCAGTCCATATCGAAACACTCCCCGCAGGGTGAGAAGGTGCCTCTTCTCCGGAGCCGCCTGGATGTAAAGCCGGTCCACCAGCAAGCTCCCGGAATACGCCAGGACGGCCACCAACAGCATCAAAAGCACGGATCGCAGCATGCCGTGCAGGGCTGCGCGCTGTTGGTTTCCCGTCGCGTCGAGCCAGTTGCCGTAGATTTCCTGCAACTCCTGAGTGTCTCGAATGCGCTTGTCGAAGTCGGAGAGCAGCTTCTGGTCGTTGGAGAAATGTTTAAGCGAATCAACGGCTGTCGCGGTGGTTTCTTTCGAACCCGTCCCCGCCGCGGCCCCTTTTCGAAGCGTCGCAGCTTGCTGCTTCGTCTCATCTTTTTGCGGTTTTTCCTCGCGAATGCGGCCTTGCAGCGCGTTGTGTTCCACCACTAGGCCGTTTCCGATCTCCTGGGCCTCGCGCCGCCCCGACTCGAGCTGCGCGCGTTTGTCTCTCAGCCACATCCAGGAACGTATCTGCCCAACCAGATTGCTGGCGTCGAGATCGACCGCCGCACCCGGCGACCTCGCCGCTGGGTTCTGACCCTGGCGTTGCTCGAGTTCATGCTCCCCCGCTTCGTGTCGATCTCGCTGCCGCTGAACCGCGGTCTCCTGATCGCCTCCCGCCCTGATTAATTCCTGCTGCGCGTCTTCGACTTCGTCTTCATCCAGCGCCTGTTCCGCATCCAGCAGATCCTCCTGATCCTTAAGCGCATCTTTTTCGCTGGGTTTCGCCGAGGAGATCTGCGCCTTAAGCTGCTCGATCCGCGACAACACTTCTGCGAGAGCTGCCTGCGCCTGCTGCATTTTCAGGGTCAGTTCCCGGTTCTTGGGATCCTGACTGGTTCGCTGTTCGGCGGCTTGGCGCAGCGCGTCCGCAAAAGCCAGGTCCACCTCGTGGTCCGCAATTCGCTCCGCTTCCTCGGCCAATCGCTGTTCTTCTGGAGTAATTGCCAGAGCAGCCAGCCCGCGCGCAGTCGGCAGCGGGCGCTCATCGACCAGGGGGACCTGCGCGGTGTCCGGGGACGTTTTCTTAGCGCGAGGGCTACTACTCTCGCGGGTGGCAAGATAGGCGGCGCCGGTCCCAAGCACCAGCGCCAGCAACGCCAGAGTGATCCCCCATTTCAGCCATTTCATCTCAGTACCCCATACGGTTGTGCAGGGACGGACGCCCTTGTCCGTCCAAGCCGAGCGCAGCTCGGCAGCGTTTCACCACGGCACCCAGAAGGCGATAAACACATTCTAAAAAAAGTGTAGCAGCCAAAACGCTCGTGTGGCGCGGGCACTCTTGCCCGCGTGTCGTGCATCGAGTCAAGCCACCGGTCATAAAATGACGCTGCCGATTCCGAGCGCGATTCCGATCAAGCCGATTCCAGTCACGCCCTGGCGACGCCCGAACTCCCCGCATGGTAACTTTATCGCCGGACATGCCCAAATCCGCCGCCGCTGCGGCCCGAGAAATTTCGATGAACAGAATCACCGTCGCACTTCTCCTTCTGCTCCTTTTCACCGCCCCTGCCTTCGCCAGGAAAGAAAAATCCGCCAAGGGTGAAAACCTCCTGCTCCAACTCGAAGCTAATTTTGCTGCGGATGTCGCACAGCATGGCCACGACGCCTTCCTCACCTACTTCGCCGAAGATGGCGTCGAAATTGTTGACGGTGGCAGCATCAACGACAAAGATGCGATGCGCAAACAGCCCCCCTGGCCCGAAGGCACGACCCTTACCTGGACGCCCGTCCACGCCGAAATGGCCGCTTCCGGCGATCTCGGCTACACCTACGGCAATTACATCTACACCGCCAAAAATAAAGAGGGCAAGCTCGTTGCCAATTACGGCAAGTACACCTCGATTTGGAAAAAGCAGAAGGACGGCCAGTGGAAGGTGGTCGTTGACATGGGAAACTCCAGCCCCGACCCAAAAACCGCCAAGTGATACCGGAAGGCTGCGGAAAAACTCGGGTCGCGTATCCGTGCGTGGCTTTCGCGAGGCCCGATTCGTATCAGGGTATCGCTTCAGCGATACCGTAATCACTTCGAAATCAACCGCCCCTTTAAGGGCTGGCCGCTATTCATTGCGCGCCCGTCTTCCAGCGAATAGCCGCCATCAACTCCACCGTCGTCGAGACATCGATCCCGTACCGCTCTCCGCTGCGCACAATAGGACCGCCAATGGCATCCAATTCAGGTTGCCGCCCGGCCGCAAGGTCTTTCTGCATAGAACTGCGCATGCCCGGTGGCACTCCGTCGAAAACTGCCTGGAGTTGCAGCGCGTCAACCTCCGCGCCGCTCGCGTTCGCCACGGCGCATGCTTCGGCGATTGCAGAGCTCAATTCCTGTTTCCACCGAGCATCCGCAAAGATCTCTCCAACGTTCAGGCCCGATGCCGACGTCACCAGCGCCAACGGCCCGAGGAAGCAAAGCTTGCTCCACAGCAGAGTCTGCTCGTTCTGAATGAACTGGCAGTTGAATCCAAGATCGCCCAAGCGTTCGACGATGGCTCCCAACAGTGGTTCACCGCTGCTGGCGATATTGAGGCGAACAAACGGGGAGCGCTGGATGAATCGTCCCGGAGCAATCCTCTCCGCTTCCACCGCGACCGTTGCCGGGACCACGCGGTCCTCTCCAAATCGGGCCCTGAGCACCGCGATGTGGTCCACGCCGTTCAGCAACGGAACGACGCAGCCCGGCACTACCCGCACAGATTCCAGCGCAGCTTGTAGTTGATAAGTCTTGGTCGCGATCCACAGCACGTCAACCGGTTCGGTAACCACAGCGACCGCCTTCGCCGGAGCCGTAAGAGACCCCGACGGACGTTCCAGCAGCAAGTTCCCAGGAAAGCTCGGCAACCTCTCCGGTCGAACCGCCACCGTGACGTCTTCGCCAAGCGATGCCAGTGTCGTGCCGACCAACCCTCCGATTGCTCCCGCTCCCAAAATTGCATGTTTCACGCCTGAACTCCCGGGAAAACTATACGATACGGGAGTCGCATGCGGCCCACTGCAACACCTCGGGCAGTGTCCCAAATCGTCAACCCACAAAACACACGAAGTCAAAGATGTGATTGCCCAATGCTTTCCTTCGTGCTCCTTCGTGTCCTTGGTGGTTGACGAATTTAGAACACTACCCAACGTTCGCCGCCTTTACGCTGCGCCCAAAAATCTGTCACACTGACCACTGGCCATCGTCCACTGACCACTGAACCCCATGGGCAAGATTCACGTCCTTCCCGAGAGAGTTGCCAACCAGATCGCTGCCGGCGAGGTGGTTGAGCGTCCGGCGTCGGTGGTGAAGGAGTTGCTGGAGAATGCGCTGGACGCCGGTTCCACGCGCATTCGCATTCAGGTTGAGGCGGGCGGCAAGAGGTTGATCCAGATCACCGACAATGGCTGCGGCATGGTGCGCGACGATGCCATGCTGGCCTTCGAGCGCCACGCCACCTCGAAAATAAAAGACACCGACGATCTGCTGAGCATTTCGACGCTAGGATTTCGCGGCGAGGCCCTGCCGTCCATTGCTTCTGTCGCCCGGCTGCATCTGGAAACCCGCGCTGAAGAGGAAGCCGCCGGGACGGTCCTCGAAATTAACGGCGGCAAGATCATCCGCGTGGAAGAAGCGGGCCTCCCGCTGGGAACTTCGATCACGATTCGCGATCTCTTCTTTAATACTCCGGCGCGCAAGAAATTTCTGCGATCGGAATCGACCGAGCTGTCCCACATCGCTTCGCTCGTAACCCACTACGCGCTGGCGCATCCGGAGAAGCACTTCGAGTTGCACTCGGCGACGAATGCCTTGCTCGTGGCGCCGCCAGTAGCCGGTCATCGCGAGCGCGTGTACCAGGTGTTTGGACGCGAGACACTTGATCAGTTGATCCCACTCGCGGCGGTGCAACCGCTGGAGCGTATCGGCCTGCCGCAGCCTCCACCGTGGCGGCGTGCCGCTGACACGTGTGGCGCGGGCGCCCCCGCCCGCGAAGCGTCGTCCTCTCTTTCGGTAGAATCGCACGCAGCCGATTTCGGCGAGGTGCGGCTGCACGGTTTTGTTTCCAAGCCGGAGATTCAGAAGCTCAATCGCAATTCGATTTTTATTTTTGTGAATGGGCGGCTGATTCGCGACCGTCTCATTCAGCACGGGATCACCGAGGCGTATCGGAACATTTTGCCGCCGACGGTGTATCCCGTCGTTCTGCTCTTTATTGAGATGCCGACCACCGAAGTGGATGTGAATGTGCACCCGTCGAAAACCGAGGTGCGTTTCCGGCAGCAGACCGTGATTCACGATTTCGTGCGCGAGTCGGTACGGGCGGCGCTGATGAAGGCACGGCCGGTGCCGCAGTTTTTGGCGGAGATTGGCGCGCAACCAAGCGCGAGTCCCGGCCTTACTCGAACTCCCATCACTCAGGGCGCGCCAAGCGGCGATGGTCTGCAACGCGCACCGTGGCGCGACCTGCACGAGCCAGCGGCGGCCGCCGGCTTCGCGCTGCAGGCGCCAGCAATTCCCGCGTCCACGGCGCGCCTCGAATTTGAAGGCGGAATCGCAGTCGAGGCCAACGCGGCGGTATCGCTCGCCCGCGCTCCGGGGGCGCCTGTTGCTCAGCAGACGCTCGCTGACCAGCCAATTCCCGATCACGGCTGCGCGCCGCCGATTCCGCATGAACCGCAAGCCGCGCCGACTCTCGAATCCCTGCGGACACTGCGGCCCCTAGGCCAGATTCGCAACTCATTCATCCTTGCGGTCAACGAAGACGGACTCTGGATCGTCGATCAACATGTCGCCCACGAGCGCGTCCTGTTCGAGAAAATCCTGCGGCAACGGGCGGCGCAGCAGGTAGAGAGCCAGCGTTTGCTAATGCCCCTCGTCATCGAACTGACTCCGGCGCAGCAACCGATCTTCAGCGACATCGCCGAAGAACTAGCGCGCAACGGTTTTGAGGCGGAGCCCTTCGGCGCGCGAAGCGTAGCGGTAAAGGTCGCACCGGCGGGCGTGGACGCAGCGCAGATCGAGCACATGCTGAACGAAATCTTCGAACAGCTCACGCGCGAAGATCAGGCCATCAATCTGGAAGCGGTGCGGACGCGCATCGCCGCATCGATCGCGTGCCACGCCGCGATCAAAGTCAATATGCCACTCGAACAAAATAAGATGGAGTGGCTGCTGGCCGAGCTCGCGAAAACCGACCATCCAATGACTTGCCCTCATGGCCGGCCGGTGGTGCTGCGCTATTCCATGCAGGATATTCAGAAGGCATTCAAGCGGATCTGAAGCAGCATTTAGCACTTAGCATTTAGTCCGACACCCAATTGCTAAGGGCTAAATGCTAAGTGCTAAATGCTGCTTTTTCTGTGTTCTAATCGAAGTCATGACCGACCCGGAACTTCTGCAAGCTCGCACGCAAAAGTGGCGCCTCGATGGCCAGCCCGTGCGCACTCTTGACGAAGCGCGAGCCTTCCTCGAGTCGGTGGGATTTTGTCTGATGTTTCCGATGCGGCCCGCGATTCTGCTGCCTACTTTCGTGGGAGCGTGGGTGGGCGCCGACGACAAGTTGCCGACGCGCCAGCACGCCTACAACGATCCGCGGGCGAAAGAAGCGACGGAACTCATGGTCCGCGCCCTGCGCGACCAGGCAGCCTACGAGGCTCCGCTGATTGACGAGAACAACGCGTTCTTGCTGGCACCCTCCGTGTTTCCCTACTTTTATTCGCTCGTGGGCGAGCGCAACCCGAAACTACCGCCCGCATCGGGGCCGCGGTCTCCGTATTCCCCGCTTGCCTGTGACGCGTTCGAAATCATCCGGAGCCGTGGACCGATTTCAAAAAACAAACTAGGCGAGACGCTGGGCGGCTCGGTTTCAAACGCCGGCCTCGATCGCGCGCTGAGCGAACTGTGGAGCAGGCTGCGCATCACACGCGTCGACTACACGGTGGAGGAAGGCTCGGTCTGGGACGAGCTGTCGCGCTGGGCGCCAGATGTAGTGCGCGAAGGCGTGGGGATTTCGGTGCCCGAAGCGCTCTCCGCGCTGGTCTCGAAATATCTGGACTGCGTGGTGGCGGTGGATGAGGGCGAAGTCGAAAACTTCCTGGCAAACTTCGTTCCGCGGACGCGAGTGAAAGAAGCAATCCACGCCTTACTTTCAGCGCGCGAATTAAGCTTTATGCATGTGGGCAGCAAGTCGCTCCTCCAAGTAACCCCGCCGAAGCAGGCATTCGTCCCCAAGAATCGTCGCCCCGAGCGCGTCAGCTAAGCTGGACATCACCTCGGTTCTCCTCTGTGTCCCCCTGTGGTGAAGCTCTCCCCCGCTCCGTGTACAATTCTCACTTCGCCCATGACCCCCGCCCAATGACTTTCATCCAATGACCGATCCATACCCACGCAAACTAATCATCGCCATTGACGGCCCGGCCGGAGTGGGCAAGAGCACCATTGCCTCCCGCCTGGCGCGCAAACTCGGCTATGTGAACCTGGAGAGCGGGGCGATGTACCGCGCGCTGGCGCTCCGGGCGATTGAGTGCGACGTCTCGTTCGACGACGAAGCTGCACTGCTGAAGATGGCCCAGGATTCTCGCATTACTCTTGATCGCACCATCGGCGGCAATCGTGTCCTGCTCGACGGAAAAGACATTTCAGCGCGCATCCGTGAGCGCGATGTGACGGAAGGGGCCTCGCGCGTCTCGGTGCATCCCAAAGTACGTGAGTGGATGGTGGCCCGGCAGCGCGAGATGGGCATCGGCGGCGGTGTTGTGATGGAGGGCCGCGACATTGGGACGAAAGTCTTTCCGGACGCCGATTTAAAGATTTTTCTCGACGCCGATCCCGTAATTCGCGAACAGCGGCGGCTCGACCAGCAGCGAGTAAAAGGCGCGCCGGCGCAGGCGATGGCTGCCGAACTTCGTGAGCGCGACCTGCGAGACCGAACGCGCGCGGCCTCTCCGCTGGTTGCCGCCGAAGATGCCGTGGTGCTCGACTCGACGAACATGAGCGAGGATGATGTCCTCAATCGAATTGAGGAGTTGGTCGAGCAGCGGCTGATGGCGCGGCGCTAAGCGGCCCTGCCGGGATCACGTGGGGACGGCCGCCCTCGGCAGCCCTGCTCACGCCACCGCACGTTCCGCGTCCAATCCATCAATCGTCGAATGCGTGAGGCCTGCTTATGATCCCAGCGCGCTGGGCTGTATCGATCGTTGTAATGTTGTTGCCCTCGATTGCCACAAACTCCCAAACCCAACATCGTCCGCATCGACATCCCAAACCGCGACAGGAGACTGGCCCACGGCTTCCCTTGCCGACAGCGGCCTTTCCGACGCCCGCCTCCGCTCTCTCGATGCCGCCATTCGCTCCGGAGAGTTCAAGAAAATTGGCAGCGTCTTGATCGCCCGGCACGGCAAGCTGGTATACGCGAGCTATTTTGATGGCGACGCCGCCACTCTGCACAACACGCGCTCGGCGACCAAGAGCACCACCGATGTTCTGATCGGAATTGCCATCGACGAGCACAAGCTCAGCGGAGTGGACGCGAAGATTCTCGCCCTGCTGCCCGAACGCGCTCGCAGGATTCAGAATCCCGATCCTCGGAAGGCGGCGATCACGACATGAGTCCGCGCCCCCGTACCGCTCCGCTTGTGTGGGGACGGCAGCCTCGGCCGTCCAAGCCGTGCGCAGCACGGCAGTTTCGGCAGAGACTGCTACCGCACGATCAGCGTCACCACATCCCCGTGCGCCGCCCCACCCACAGCCGTAGCCGTCACCGTAATCTGCGACGTCCCCACCGCCGTCGGCGCCTTCACATTCACAGAAGCAGATCCCGCCGTCCCAGTCGCCGTCGTGGCCGTTACCGTCACCGTCGCCGGGTTCGGTACCGACGCCGGAGCCGTATACAGCCCCGTCCCGTCTACCGTGCCATTCGCGCTGCCCCCCGTGACCGCCCAGGTTACGCTCTGGTTAGCCGTGAATTGTTGCTGCGTAAGTCCAGCCGGCCACGAGTTACCCAACTCATCCGCGAACAAGTTCACCGACGCCGGACTCACCGTTACTCCAGTTCCCACCGTCAGTGTCTCGGTCGGTGTAGCATGAGTCCGCGTCCCGTCCGTTCCCTGGATCGTGAAAGTAAACGTCGCCGCCGTCTCGCTACCCAACGTCACCGTAAACGGAGCGCCCCCGGATGTCGGTATCACGGTTAGCGGCGTAATCGCGCACGTCCCCGGAGCTCCCGCCGTACAGGTCATCCCCACGGCCGCGCTGTATCCACTCTGCGCTGTCAGCGTTCCGTTCCATGTTACGTTCTTATTCACGGGTGTCGAGTTCGGAGTTGGTGTCACCGCAATCGCAAAGTCCGGCGTCCCGCCACCACCACTGCCTGCGACCCCACCACAAGAAATCTCCGCCACCAATCCAAGTCCCAGGCAGATCCCCGCAACCCCCCCGTAGAGACGCGGCGTGCCGCGTCTCTTTCCCCCCAGCCCCACAATCCCCACCAGCGCCACCCACGCAAGTGTGAAGAACGGCAGACCGTAAGGGCGGCCGCCCGTGGAGGGGCGGGCGTCCCCGCGAGCCTGCCCTGAGCGAAGCGGAGGGGTCCAAGCGGTGCGCACCACGGCCGCCGCGTTCGGCCCGGTAGTCGAAACCGTCAGCGTAACCACAGTCGTCCCCGCCCCCGCTGCAACCGACGCCGGACTGAACCCGCAACTACTCAACGCCGGCAGGTTCGCGCATCCCAAACTCACCGCCGAGCTAAAAGCCCCGCCCCCCACCGGAGCCGCGGAAAACGTGTAGGTGGCGTGCTGCCCCGCCTGCACCGTAGCCGTAGCGCTGCCCGTGTCGGTCCACGCCACATCCGTCCCCACCGTCAGCGTCGATATCGCCGTAGCATGCGTCAGCGTTCCGTCCGTTCCCTGAATAGTGAAATTGAACGCCCCAGCCGTCGCGCTGCCCAACGTCACGACAAACGCCGCTCCCGCCGCGGTCGGCGTCACCGTCGACGGCGTAATCCCGCACGTCCCCGGAGCTCCCGCCGTACACGTCAACGTAACGCTGCCGCGGTATCCATTCAGGGCCGTCAGCGTCCCGTTCCACGTCACGTTCCGATTCACCACCGTCGTATTCGGAGTCGCAGTCATCGCAATCGCGAAGTCCGGCGCCGGACCCGTTACTGTCAGCCCGAACGTCTGCGTTTTGGCCGACGGTGCTCCCGCCGCCAGCGCCGCGACCGTCACGATCTTCGGGCCGCCCACCGGAGTTCCTGCCACCACTGTCACCGTCAACGTAACCGTTACTGGTGACGCAGACGTCGGACTCACCGAACTTGATGGCGAGAACACGCAAGCCGCTCCCGTCGGCAGTCCCGCCGAACAACTTAGCGTCACCGTCCCCGCAAAACTTCCCGATGCCGTCACCTGGAACGTGCTCGCCAACGACGTTCCGCCCTGCGCCACGCTCAACGAATTCGGGCTGGGCGCCGTCAAATTAATGTCCACCACATGCAGCGTCACCGTCGCGTCGCGCGTAATCGCGTTTGGGTCCGTTCCCACCGCGTGCGCGTTGAAACTGTAATCGCCCACCAGTCCGCCCGCCGTCAGAGTGTAGGTCGCGGTCGGCGTTATCCTCGTCGGCTGCAGCGTGCAGGTCGAGGGTGCAGCGCCGCTGCAGATCAGGTTCACCGGGCTGGCGTATCCGTTCTGCGCTGTCAGCGTGCCGTTGAACGTGGCCGTCTGCGTCGGAAACACCGTCTGCGGCCCAGTCGAAATCACATTCGTGAAGCCTGCCGACGTCACCAGGACGAAGTTCCAAATGCCCCGCCCATACGTCGATGCCACCAGCGTTTTCGTGCCCGCGTCGGGATTAAAGAGTTGCAGCGCCGTTACCGGCGCGTCCGGAAGAAATCCCAACACACCCGGCCCCGGCGCTGGACCAACTTCCGCCCAACTCGCCGTCGTCGTCGAACTGACAAAAACGCCAACATCGGTGCCCGCATAAACCAGCCCTGCTTGCGAATCCACCAGCAAAGCGTTCACCGGAGCATCTGGCAACCCCGTCACTCCCGTTCCGGTCCAATCCGTCCAACTCGTGCCGCCAGTGACGGTCTTCCAAACGTGCCGTGTGGGGAACGACGGGGTGCTGAATCCCATGATTCCGACATACGCCGTCTTGCCCGTCGCATCGGACTTATCCATCGCGACCGACGAAATCGCATACCCGTTCGGATTCACATTCTGGGCTGCGTTTTGTGTCACATTCGTCATCAACGTGACGCCGGCGTTGGTTGTCACCCACACCTCGCCGCCCGGCCGCCCGCTCAGCGGCCCATATCCGTTCGTCACCGCATACACCACCGTCGAATTGTTGTGAATGTCCTTTGGACCGCCCGCGGCCAGCGCATTCACCAGGTTGATTTCGCCACCCGTGCACACGCCCGTCCCTAACGTGTCGAAGTCATTGCTTAGCTGCAGCGGTGCGGTTCCGCTGGTGCTGATCCGCCACACCCGGCAGGTTCCCACCAGCATTTCACCTGTATTCTGCGGGTCCAAAATATAAGGAGTATAGAAAGCTCCCTGGTCTCCGCCGAGATTGGCCGGGCTGACGACCTCGAAGAATCCAGTGTCGTTACACGCTGTTCCCAACTCACACTTCAGAATCGTGAGATAGGGATTCGCTGCAAACCACTCGTTGGGGTTCGCAGGATTGATGGCGTTGAATCCGCCGTCCCCGCCCAGCGCATTCTGCCAGGTACTGTTGCCAGTCGCGGTGCTGGTTTTCGGGGAACCGTTATCCTGCGTTCCACCCAGCAGAATGTCCGCGTTGGTGGGGTGCACCGAGAACGAAACGAATTCCGCCATGGAGCCCAGGCTTTCGCTCAGGCTGTCAAACTGATTCGTCCCCGTGCAACTCCCCGTGTTCAGCCCGGCATAGCCGTCCAGCGTCCGGCTGATTCCACCGTCGTGTGCGAAGTAGCCCAGCGCTTTGCCACTGGCAACCATGAACGCCAGTCCGTGCTGGTCCGGATGCACGTGCGCCGGCGCCCCCAGCGGCCCCGGGTTGCACCCATAGACGTGCGTCAAATTGATCCAGTCGCCTTGCGTGCAGGTCGTGCCGGACACAATCGTGCACTTGTATAGATTGATCGCGCCCGCGTAAACATCAGTTCCCGCCGAGTTGGGGACCGCGGCCAACTCCAGGTTGTAATGACCCTGCTCCACGCCGCAGCCGCTGTCGGGACCAAATGCGCTGTCACCACAGTTCGTGATGCCGTTATCCGGAATCTGCGTCCAACTCGTTCCGCCGTTCGTCGATCGCCAGATGCCCTCGTCGACGGGCGCCGGATTTCCGAAGCCGTCAGGCTGCACATCGACGACCCAGACATACAATTCGTTGCGCCCCGGTACCACCCCAAACTCGCCGCGATAGATCAGGCAACTCGTTGCGTTCGAACCCAACGGGCACAGCCCCGATGCAAGGCCTGCGCTCGGTTGCGTAGTCAGCCGCGTGAAATGCTGGCCATCGGTCGAAGAGTACAGCCCGTGACGCCGAATAAAAGCGTAGAAAGCTCCCTGGCTCTGGTTGTAAATCACCGCCGTAGCCGAGGCGGGAACCGCGCCGTCCGAGAGGATGACGCGGTTCCACGTCAATCCACCGTCCTGCGAATAGTAAAGCCCGCGCGCCGTCGAATTCCCATCCTCCTCCCGGCCAACGTACAAGCCGTTGTCGCCAGCCGTCGCCGCTGCCACCAGGTTGGGATTCGCCGTGCTGAATGCGATCTTGCTGAACCCAATCCCTAAAAACGACTGTCCCGTAGCTGCGCTCTGGATTTGCGTCCACGTCGATCCTCCATCGGCTGACCGCAGAATTCCCAACCCGTAATACGAATCGCCCGAACTGTTTGTCTCACCGGTTCCGACCAGAATGACGCTACTATTGCCCGGCTGCAACGCAATCGCCCCCACCGCCAGCGTCGGCTGATCGTCAATCAAAGCCTGCCACGTGACCGAAGCAGGATTGGAATTCAGACTGCCCGCGTTCGTGGACTTCCAAAGCCCGCCATAAGCTCCGCCCAAAAGCACCGTGTTTCCGCTGGTGTCCGCCGGATCAATCGCCACCGAAGTAGCCCGCCCCGAAACCCAGTTGTAATCCTGCGCTCCGTCTCCGGTAGCATCGGAAGCCAGCGGAGCCGGTCCCAAAGGCGCCCAACCCGTTGTTGACGCTGCACTCGAAGGAAATGCGGGTGCCCCACCCAAGCTCTGCTCGGGTGGATGTGTCGAGGACGGCGCAGGTGGGCGCGAGGGTGCCCCATCCAAGCTCTGCTTGGGTGGGGGTGTTGCGCGCCAAGCCCGCATCGCCATCTTCTGCTGGTAAGCTCGAAACCGCCGCCCCGCCGCCGATTCCCCGCGAGGGGCACTCCGCCCCCGCTGGTTCCAGTTCCACTCCAATCGATCCCGCAAATAAGGACGATCGCCAGCGTTGTCGCGAGGAGACGAGTACTTTGTTTTGCTGTCAGATTCCTGACCGAAAGCGCTGCCCAAAAACCCGCTGAAAGGAAAAACCAAAGCCGCGAAGAAAATAACGAAGAAGATAAAACGAGAAGAACGCACACCACGGCTGGCCATAAATTGAAACGCAACTCTGGCGCCGGCGCGACGCAGCGCACAAGTAGAGTCTCAACGATTAAAAGAAGATTTCCACGTCCACGAAAGTCCCGCCCTCCTTGGTAGCCATCTTCTCTGGAGGCGAAAAGCCAAGAGCCAAAAGCTAACAGCCAAAAGCTGACCGTTGACAGCCCGCAATCTCAGCATCCGCTATAATGACTGCAGCATGTCCGTCATCAAAAACATCGGAGCCATAGCCCAGGGGATGACCATCACCCTGAAGGAGATGTTTCAGCCAACCATCGTCGAGAACTATCCCGACGGTCCCGGCCCCCTGAAAGGCGCAAAATTCGAGGAGCGCTTTCGCGGCATGCACGTCCTGCAGCGTGACGAAAATGGTCTGGAAAAGTGTGTAGCCTGTTTTCTATGCGCCGCCGCCTGCCCCGCCAATTGCATCTACATAGAAGCCGCGGAAAACACCGCGGAGAAAAGGGTTTCAGGCGCCGAACGCTACGCTCAGGTCTACAACATCGACTATAATCGGTGCATATTTTGCGGGTATTGTGTAGAGGCCTGCCCGACCGATGCGATTACGCATGGCCACGGATTTGAGCTGGCGAGTTTCAATGCGAGCAATTTGATTTACCGGAAGGAACAGATGCTGGCGCCGGCTCCGGCGCATATGGGAGCCAATCAGGTGTTTGCGCAATCGGAAACAGATGCGGGCGTGACCGGGGATTAGCGAATTTCGAGATTTTCTACCAAACGCCGGTCCCCAGCGGGAC
>WNFA01001824.1_pt1 | contig 17327 bp, 10 predicted proteins | sample 5400481 | NCBI WGS metagenome assembly WNFA01 (sample SAMN13153340, study PRJNA577476) | soil metagenome | isolation source: 120 cm saprolite under Douglas fir tree site 2 hole 1 replicate 2 | place: USA:California | collected 2015-04-18
CGGAGGAAAACGCATGGGCCACACAATGAGGGAAGTGGCCAAACGCGCCGGAGTCTCGCCCGCTACGGTCTCCCGCGTCCTCAACAAGACCCACTACATCTCTGTGGAGACCGAGAGGCGCGTTTTAGAAGTCGTCGGGCAAATGAAATACTTCAAGAATGTCCACGCCCGGCGGTTGGCCACGGGCCGCAGCGATCTATTCGGGCTGGTGATTTCGGAGATCGCCAACCCGTATTTCCCCGAAATCATTCGTGGATTCCAGGCTGCCGCATGGGATCGGGGGTTCGACGTCCTTCTTTGCAACACCCAATACGACCAAGCCCGAACGAAATCCATCCTGCGGAGGCTGATCGAAAGTGACGTCCGCGGAGTCGCGGTGATGACCTCTTCGATCGACAAGGGCATGGCCACGGAACTCATCAACGCTGGAATTGGCGTGGTGTTCTGCAACGTGAGCCCGGCTGAGAAGCTGATGAGCACCATTTCGATAGACTATCAGCGGGGCATCGAGCAGGCCATCGAGCATATCGTAGGACTCGGTCACCGCCGCGCCGCCGTCATTGCTGGACCGGACGACAACCGGACGGCCATTGCAATCAAGGACGCGCTGGTTACCGGATTGAAAAAAAGAGACCTCAACCCATTACCAGTGATCAGCAGTAACTACCGCATAGATGCTGGAGCCTCAGCGGTACGTGCCATTCTTTCAACGCCGGATAAGCCCACGGCGATCTTCTGCGGCAGCGACCTTATCGCCCTGGGCGCCATGAGCGCTCTCGAAGAGGCGGGTGCGGGGATTCCGGGAGACATCTCCGTTGTTGGCATCGACGACATCTCCTTTGCTTTCCTGGCACGCCCGCCGCTGACCACCATCCGAGTTCCCCGCGAGCGGGTGGGGACGACCGCCTTCGAGGCATTGGATAGGATGCTGAAGCTGAAACGGCGAAAAGGTGCGGACTATTATTTGGAAACAGAACTCGTCGTTCGCAGGTCGACCACGACTGCTCGGTAGAGCTGTGTCCCTTCTGCAACGCATTCATGGCTTCAAAGACTATCCCGTGGAATTCGTCGTGCCTCGCGACTGATTATTCGTGAAACAACGAGTTCGCCGAACGCAAGGGCCTCCGCCGCTGCGTTCGCCCCTGAATCAGCTCACACTTAAGATTTTTGGGGGATGCGTTTATTTTTCCGCGGTGAGCTTGAAATTCCCTCGCAAGCGGATGTCCGCAGAAGAACTGCCAACCAGTATGACAAAATCATGCGGTTCGGCGTGCCAGTCGTGTTTCAGTACATCAAAGAAAGAAAATGCACGCCGGTCGAGCGTGAGTGCTACAAGTTTCGTTTCTCCCGGTTGCAGATTCACCTTTGCGAATCCCTTTAGTTCCTTGGCGGGCCGAGGCACGCTCGCGTGTGAATCACCGACATACAACTCGGCTACCTCCGCTCCTTCCCGTTGCCCTGCATTCTTTACCTTGAAGGACACGCTCACCAATTCTTTGGCGCCGGCGGGTTTAGGAGAAATTTTCAGCTCGCTGTATTCAAAATGGGTATAGGAAAGCCCGAATCCAAACGGAAAGAGTGGTTTCACAGGGGAGAGGTCGTAGCGCCTGTACCCAACAAAAATCCCCTCCGTGTATTCCACGTGCTTGTCGCCTTTTTGCGGGTAGTAACTCCTAAAGGTAGGATTGTCTTCCCAGCGGCGTTCGAAAGAGGCCGGCAATTTTCCTGAAGGACTGTATGCCCCAAAAAGAATCTGGGCCAGGGCGGTGCCGCCTTCTTGTCCTGGGTACCAGGCTTGCAGCAGAGCCGGCGCTTTCTCGATCCAGCGGGTCATATCCACATTGCCGCCCGCCGTGAGGATAACAATTACGTTCTTATTCACGCTGGATACCTGTTCGATGAAGGCATCCTGGCCACCTGGCAGGCGAAACGTTCGGTCGTTGCCTTCGCCTTCGGTGCTCGGATCGAATCCCATGCAGAGGACTACCGCATCAGCCTTGGCTGCAATTGCTTTCGTGGCTTCGCTGATAGGATGGGTCGCGGCGGCAATCCCAAATCTTGCCGTAGCTGTCCCGGTGCTTTCGAAATACTCCAATCGGATTCTGTGTGCTTTGCCCGCTTCCAAATGCGTGGAGTAGCTATCCAAGGTCTCTCCGTGAGTCTTCCAGTCATCGATGACCACGGCATCATCCAAGTAGAGGCGCACGCCATCATCCGCGGAAACGTAAAATTTGTAATCGTCCTCCGCCTGGGGGACAAAGTATCCCGTCCACCGCACCGAGAAATGATCGACCGGTCCTTCGTCACTGTAACTTCCGGCTCCCCAATGGAAGTCGATCCGTTCATCCGTGCGCGAGAGGGAAGGGTCACCCTGCAGGTGTTCGTTGTTGAAATACTCTGCTTTCAATCCGCGTGGGCCGCCGGGAGAAGTTTGGAATTGCGTGCGGTCCACAATTTCCTCGAGAGGAAGGGTCTCCGCCATGTAAAGTACGCTCACATCTTTGCCAAGGTAATCGCTAATGCCCTGCAGGTAGCTGACGGAACGGAACGGCTTTGTCAGCGAGCTTCCTCCGCCACCGACCACTGCCGGATAGGCGTCCGGTCCAAGAACGGCAATAGTCTTGATTTTGTTTCTGTCCAGGGGCAACAGGTTATTTTCATTCTTCACTAAAACGATGCCGCTGCGCGCTTCTTCGAGCGCAATATCCATTCCCTCCCGATCGTATAAGGGGACTTTCGTATCCGCTTGTTCTCGATCATAGAGTCCGAACTCAATCGCCTTTCTCAGGATGCGCTTCACTTTGTCATCGATTGTGGTCATGCTCACTTCCCCACGCTGAATCGCGGGAAGCAGATTGTGAGCGTTCATAAACGCGGGTGATGGCATCTCGAGATCGAGACCGTTATTGGCTGCCGCGATGCCGTCGTGCGTTGCATCCCAGTCCGACATCAGGATTCCGTCGAAACCCCATTCCTTTTTTGCGATGGTGTTGTTCAAATACCCGTTTTGCGTCATGAACGCGCCATTCACGAGATTGTAAGCGTCCATGAGCGCGCCCACTCTCGCTTCCTTCACGGAAGCTTCAAATGCAGGAAGGTAGATTTCGCGGAGGGTCCTCTCGTCCAAGTCGGAGCTGTGGTCCATGCGTCCGTACTCCATATTGTTGGCGACGAAGTGCTTCGCGGTAGCAATTACACCTTGGGATTGGATCCCTTCAATGAACGGGACTGCCATCCGGGAAGCAAGGTAAGGATCTTCACCCAGGTATTCGAAATTTCGTCCGTTCATAGGGGCGCGATAAATGTTCATTCCGGGGGCAAGAATGAAGTGCACGCCGCGAGCACGGGCATCCCGTCCCATGGAAATGCCCACTCGCCGAGCCAGATCCGTGTCCCAGGACGCTGCCAGCGCGATGGTTGCCGGGTAGGCTGTGGTCTCACCGTAATCATGGACACCAAGCGGCCCGTCGGACATGCGCAGCGCGGGTAGTCCGAGCCTTGGTAGAGCCCGGATGTAGAAATCGTTGACGCCACCCATCAGCGCAATTTTTTCATCAAGCGTCATCCTACCGAGCAGCGCTTCGACTCGACTCTCCACATCAGCAGGGGTTTGATGGACGCTCTGCGCAGCTCTCCACGCCGCGGAACCAAGCACTGCAAGCATTGTCAGCGTGGCACTCAACAGCACCGCATAAGGAGTGCGCTTGTTCGGAACCATGGTCTGCTCCTAACTCCAGATCTACGACAGTGGCATCTTACTGCTTGGACGCCATTCCGACGCAATAGCAAAATATGCCCGAAGCCGCGACGTACGCGAATTAAATGCCGAAATTGTTGGACAAACCCGCCGCATCGCGGGATAAAAAGAGTGATCATGGCCTTCTCAGACAGGTTTTCGCGCAGAGCATTTATGCAATCGACGTCGCTAGCGGCTGCGGGAGCCGCAGCCTATCACCTGGGCTTTCCGAAGGATTTTGCAAGATCTCCGAATCAGCAGCCGCTGCAAGAGTTCGGATACGGGGTCGTAACACTGGCTAGTGAACCGCACGAGAAGCAGTTGCGTGAGACTCAAGCGGTTCTGATGGACCTGAGTGAGGATAGCTTACTCAAACCATTCCGGCAGATGGCTGGGCAAACAGCGCCGGGCGAGGATCTGGGCGGTTGGTATCACTATGACCCCGACTACGATTCCAACGCGGTAGATGTGGGTTTTGCGCCAGCCGCTACTTTTGGGCAGTGGGTTTCCGCGCTGGCGCGGAGCTATGCAATCGACGGTTCTCCGGCAACTCGAGATAAGGTGCTGAGACTGAACCGCTTGTACGCGCAGACCATCTCAGGCGATTTCTACGAAAAGAATCGCTTTCCGGCCTATTGCTACGACAAGCTGGTGTGCGGGCTCATCGATTCGCACCAATACGTGGGGGATCCGGAAGCCTATTCAATTCTGGAGCGCACCACAAATATTGCGCTGCCTCATCTGCCGGGAAAGGCCGTCGAGCATGGGCGAAGATGGCGAGCGAATCCGGCAGAAGGATACACCTGGGACGAGTCCTATACGGTCTCGGAAAACCTGTTTCTCGCGTACCAACGCGGCGCAGGTAACCGGTATCGCTTGCTCGGAACTCAGTATCTGGATGATGAGTATTACGATCCTCTGGCGGATGGTCAAAATGTTCTCGCAGGCAGGCACGCTTATAGCTATGTGAATTCCTTGTGTTCGGCCATGCAAGCTTATCTGACGTTGGGAAGCGCGAAACATCTGCGCGCCGCGAGCAATGCTTTCGAAATGCTAATGGCCCAAAGTTTCGCGACGGGAGGCTGGGGGCCTGACGAACGACTTCGCCCGCCAGATCGTGGAGAACTTGCCGCCAGCCTGACAGGCACCCACAACAGCTTTGAGACGCCTTGCGGCTCCCATGCCCACTTTAAGTTGGCGCGCTACTTGCTTCGCGTTACGCGCGACTCGGGATACGGCGACAGCATGGAACGCGTGATGTACAACACAGTGCTGGGCGCGAAGCCCCTACTGGCCGACGGCAGCACCTTTTACTACGCCGATTGCAACTTTCACGGACGCAAGGTTTACCATAACGCGCGATGGCCGTGCTGCTCCGGTACGCTGCCGCAAGTAGCTGCCGACTATCGCATCAACGCCTATTTTTGCGATGCCCGTGATCTCTACGTGAATTTGTACATCCCCTCGACTCTGCGATGGAATGAGAACAGCGGGCAAGTTTCGTTGATGCAGAGCGGCCGGTATCCGTTTGAGGCTGAGGTGAGGTTTGACATCACTGTTTCGAAGCCGACGGAATTTGCGATTCATTTGCGAATTCCAGCTTGGGCGGAGGGCGCTTCGATTTCCGTCAATGGCAAGCCCGCACCGGCATCCGGCGTTGCGGGCGAATTTCTTACAGTACGACGCGCGTGGAAAAATGGCGATCGCCTCGAAATGGATTTGCCGATGAGATTGCGTCTAGAAGCGATTGACGCGCAGCACCCTCAGACTGTCGCTTTGCTCTGCGGGCCGCTGGTCTTGTTCGCGATCACCGATACTCCTCCGGTTGTCAGGGCGCAACAATTGTTGGCGGCAAGAAAAAGCGGGCTGGAGTCATGGCAAGTTGATACGGGCGGCGGGGCGCTAAGCCTATTGCCTTTTACCGCCATTGCGGACCAGCAGTATGCAACCTACCTAAACGTGAAATAGCCTCATCGAATCCCTTATTCTTGGGGCCGCGCGGGGTGCACCTTCGCCAGGTTGCATTCTCACCCATTCTGAATCATTTGTGATTTGAGGATCCCGGCTGTCCGAAACGCAGCTGGCAAGACGTTCCGCGAAAGAAAGGCGGCCTTGACAACTCACCTGCGGGTGCGTACAAGAAGAGCGCATGAAACCGGTTTCCGAAACGGATGGCATCTTCTCAATTCCAAAGTTTGGGCGGGTCTCGCCGTTGTTCGCTCGACCGGCATGGAATCCGCAATCAGCGCCAAAGGAGTTTGCGGTATGACCAAGTCCAACTACTCGCGCCGTGAGTTCCTGCAGAGGAGTGCAGGAGCAGCCACAGCTTCACTTGTCGGCAGATCCGTCCCGCTGAAGCCTGATCCTTTTGTCGCTTTGCCTCGATTGACCGGCGCCAGTGACAGAGTTCGCTTCGGAATTGTGGGCGTTGGAATGGAGGGCAGCGGACTGCTTACAACCGCCATTCAACTTCCCGGGGTAGAGTGCGTGGCGGCTTGCGACCTTTACGACGGCCGTCACGAACTGGCGAGAGAGATTGTCGGAAAACCCATAAAGACGACGAGACGGTACAAGGAGTTGCTCGACGACAAGGAGATAGACGCCATCATTATTGCCGTTCCCGACCACTGGCATATGCAGACCGTTGTGGACGCGGTGGGTGCGGGCAAAGATGTGTACTGTGAAAAACCTATGTCGCACAGTGCCGCGGACGGTTTGGCAATGGTCGCGGCGGCAAAGAAGACGGATCGTATCGTGCAAATCGGTGCACAGCGGACGAGTTCCGTCTTGTGCGCGAAAGCGAAAGAGCTTCTCGCAAGCGGGGCCATTGGAGAACTAAGCCTTGTCGAAGGGAGCTTGGGCCGCAACGATCCTACCGGGGCCTGGGAATATCCACCTCCCGCCGATTTGTCTCCAGAAAACCTCGACTGGGATACATGGCTGGGGACCGCGCCAAAGAGGCCGTTTGACCCTTATCTATTCGCGCGCTGGCGTTGCTGGAAGGAATATGGAACGGGCTTAGCCGGCGACTTGCTTGTCCACTTGCTTAGCGGGATGCAGTTTGTTCTCGGAATCAATGAAGCTCCCAAACGAGCGTCGGCTTTTGGCGGCATTTATCGTTGGAAAGACGGGCGCAATACGCCGGATGTGCATCCGGTCCTGTTTGAATATGCAAACGTCCCGGTGTACATGCGCTTGACGTTGGGAACGGAAACCGCGGAAGTCACCCGGTTTATGGGCTCCAAGGGCATCCTCGAACTCACCGAATTCAGCCTTAGCCATATTCCTCAGGCGGGAATTGACCTGGCCCCGAGTTATTACTGCTACGGCCTTCCAAGCCGTCTGAAGAATGCCTACTTCAAGCAATGGCACGAGGAGCATGATCCCAAACCCGGAGAAGAGCCCGCCACGGAGACCCAAACCTATCGCGGGAACGACTACGACGATCTGAAGCCGCATCTCTGGAATTTCTTCCAGGCAATCAGGTCGCGTAAGCCAGTTGTGCAAGACGTCGTTTTCGGGCACCATGCTGCGCTCGGCTGCCATATGGCCAATGAATCTTATTACCGCAAGAGCCCCGTGTACTGGGATTCCGTCTCGCAGACGATTAAATCCTGACGCACTGGTTGGCACGGCTCGATTGCGGATTGAAATGGAAGAGCGATGAATGGACGACCCGTTATTTATCACTAGAGAAGGGATACACGTTTCGATGAAGTTTCGAAAGAACTCGTTCGTGCTCGTGATAGCTCTCTTGTTTGCGTTCAACGGAGCTTATTCGCAGCCAGCAAAATCCGGGAAAGGCTCGCCCTCGGGCAATACGGTCGAAGCTTTCCTGGGCCGATGGGATTTGACTTTAAAAGCACCGGATCGGGAGTACCCATCCTGGTTGGAACTCCGCATCGAAGGAGGTCAGCTGAAAGCCCAGATGGTGAGCCGTTGGGGAAATGCAAGGCCGCTTCCGAAAGTTGAGCTTTCCAATGGCCGCCTCACTTTTGTTTCTCCAAAAGAAGAGGAAGAACGACCCGACGATATGGTCTTCGAGGGAACGCTCGTCGGGAAGACGCTATCAGGAACTACGACGGGACCAAACGGAGTTACCTGGCAATGGACTGGCAGGAGAGCGCCGGCGTTGAAGGCAAAGAGTTCGCCGAAATGGGGGAATGCGATTCCCTTGTTCAATGGAAAGGATTTGACGGGATGGAAGATGGCAGGAACCGGAACAACAGTGTGGAAGGTCGAAGACGGCAACTTGGTTAGTCCCGGAAACGGTCCTGAACTGATCAACAATTCCAAGTTTGAAGATTTCAAATTACACGTGGAATTCAAGTGCGCCGCGAATTCCAACAGTGGGGTCTACTTGCGCGGCCGGTATGAAGTCCAGGTCGAAACCGACTCCATCGAGGAGCCGCCAACTCACCACATGGGAGGCGTATACGGTTTCCTGGCCCCGGTGCCAGAACTACCGCGCAAGCCGGGAGAGTGGCAAAGCTTCGATATCACGCTGGTCGGGCGATTGATCACCGTGGTCCAAAATGGCCAGACCATCATCGATAACAAGGAAATACCGGGCATCACAGGCGGCGCTCTGGACAGTCACGAAGAACTGCCTGGACCCATTTATCTTCAAGGCAGTGAAAAGGGGCATGTAGCCTATCGCAGTATCGTTATCACTCCAGCGAAGAAGTAGCAAGGATCAGCGCCCCACGCCACGGCCAATGACTCACTTCTTGAGCGACATACTTCGACAGCCGAACGAGCTTCAACGCACCATCGACTTTTTGATGGGAGCGGGCCGGCCCACTTTGGACGCCGCAGCGACCGCGATCCGCGGCGCTCGTCACGTCTACTTGACTGGAATCGGCAGCAGTTGGCATGCGGCATTGTGTGCCGGCACTTTGTTCAACCTTGGCGCCTGCCCTGTGTACTCGTATGAGGCATCCGAGTTGCTGGAGTTCGCGGAATTTCCAACCGATACCGTGATCATAGTGATTTCACGAAGTGGGCGCAGCGTGGAGATCGTGAAGCTGCTCGCGAAGGCGCGTGCGCAAGGAGCGGCCGTCATCGCTATCACCAATTCCGCGGATGGGAAGCTTGCGCGCGGCGCGCAGCTTCCCATTACAATTCCCATCGAACTGGACCACGCGATTTCGGTCAACACGTATTCCACGTTGGCCGCGACTGCCGGAATTGTGGCAAGCGCCGCAGTGGGAACGTGGAATGCCAATCTAGCTTCGAGGTTATCAGCTTCATTCGCAAAGACCGACGCCGCGATTTCAGGTTGGCAAACGCAGGTTGCAAACGCGGCTTGGTTTGCACCAGGGGCTGTAACTTATTTTCTGGCGCGGGGATGCAGCACCGGCAGTTGCCAAGAGGCGCGTCTGCTTTGGGAAGAGGGCGTGAAATCCCCTGCAACGGCAATGAATACGGGTAGCTTTCGGCACGGTCCTCAGGAAATGGTTGTGGCGGGAGCACGATTCGGAATATGGATCGATGCGGAACTAATGCGCTGGCAAGACCTGGCGGTGGCTCGAGATCTCCGGAGACTGGGTGCCGCTCTGATGCTGATTGGCCAGGATGTTCCGCAGGATGCTGGCGATCTTGTGTTTCAGTTACCGAGCGTACCGTCCGGCTGGCAATTTCTGATCGACATCATTCCCGCGCAACTCGCAGCCGAACAGCTGGGGCGTCTCTCTGGAGTGGATAGCGATACGTTCCGTTATTGCTCGTTTATTGTGGAAGACGAGTACGGTTTGTTGGCGAAAGAAAACAGGCTGCCGAAATGAAGAAAGATAGCGTGGCTTCACCGAGTGGCAGAGAATACAAGAAAATCAGATTCAAACAGGATAATTTGTGATTGGCGCTGTTGACATCGGTGGAACAAAAATAGCGGCCGGCATGGTGGACGATACCGGGCAGGTGTTGTGCCAATTGGAGTGTCCGACCCATGCCTATCGTGGTTATCCAGACGGACTCAAGCGCATGATCGGTATGCTGCAGGACACGGCGCGGATCGCTGGCACCGAAATCTCCGGCATCGGCATCGGATCCACTGGTTTGGTATACCCAATCAGCGGTGCCTTCGGCGACGTTGATTTTCTTCCAGGATGGCAAGGGAACAACCCAGTAGAAGATCTCGCCCGGGCATTCAACGTGAGCGTGGCTTTGGAAAACGACGCGGACGCTTCAGCCCTGGGGGAGGCAAGCTGGGGGGCTGGAAAAGGCAAGTCGCGTTTGGTCTATGTAACGGTGGGCACTGGCATCGGCGGCGGAATCATATTGGACGGACATCTCTACCGCGGCGCGGATATGGCCCATCCTGAAATTGGCCATCACGTTGTGGACCCGTCCGGGCCGCCTTGCTCCTGCGGTTTCCGGGGATGCTGGGAATCGATGGCGACCGGTCCGGCTCTGGTTGCGTGGTTCAAGAGTAATGCACCTGCAAAGGAACAATATCCCGAAAATCTCACGGCAAAGCAAATTTGCCAACTTGCGCAACAAGGAGATGATCTGGCTCGCCGGGCGGTTGAGCGCGAAGGTTACTACCTGGGGCTCGGGCTGGCCAATTTGATCAATCTTTTTGTGCCAGACGCGATCGTCCTAGGTGGCAGCGTGATGAAAAGCGCTGCCCTTTTTCTTGACGGCATCCGCAAAGTAATCAGCCAAGGTTGCCGATTCGTCCCGTTTGAAAAAACGGAACTGGCACTGGCTTCGTTGGGAGAGCACGCCAATCTCGTAGGCGCCGCGAGCGTTTGGCACCATCGGTTTGGGCGGGGAACCGACGGAGCTTCATAAGTTAACGCCGCGAGTAGCGGCCATTTGCGAGACCTATTCACCCAGGCTTCGGCTTTGCGGGACACTCAATATCCCGTTGAGTGGCCTTACGAACTTACACCGTTCTGCGTAGCGATAAGGAGAAAAGCAGCTAATGGCGAAAAGCCGCTATACGGTGAGCCTGGTCTTCCTTACTTTTTTCGTGATTTCCTTGCTGACCAATATTCTTGGTCCAATTGTGCCGGACATCATCAGCAGCTTTCACGTTAGTCTGACTGCGGCGGGATTTCTGGCTTTCGCCTTCTTCATTGCGTACGGAGTGATGTCCATCCCCGCTGGTTTTTTGGTGGAACGTTTCGCGGAAAAGTCAGTGATGGTGCTGGCTTTCCTCGCAGGCACGTTGGGATCGTTGTGTTTTGCGCTATTCCCCGGATACCGCGTAGCCATCATTTCCTACTTCACCATCGGCGCCGGTATGGCCGTTCTGCAAGTGGCCATAAATCCGTTGTTGCGGGTCGCTGGCGGAGAAGAGCACTATGCATTTAATTCGACATTAGCCCAGTTGGTTTTCGGCAGCGCTTCATTCCTTAGCCCCCGAATCTATTCCTACCTTGTGCTCAACCTCAAGGACCCTTCGCCTGGTCAAAATATCGTTTTGCGCATCCTGCGAAGGGTGACCCCGGTGGAGTTGCCGTGGGCCTCGATCTATTGGATTTTCTCTGTTTCCGCACTGACGATGGTGGTGATCTTGTTTTTTACCAAGTTTCCAAAAGTTCAGCACACTGCCGAAGAGCGCGCGGGTTCTTTCCACATGTACCGGACCTTGGCGCGGCAACGAGTTGTGTGGCTTTTCTTTGCAGCGATGTTCGCTTACGTCGGTTGCGAACAGGGAACCGCCGACTGGATGTCCAGCTTTCTCAGCCAATATCACGGTTTGGATCCCCATACCACCGGTGCCGCGGCGGTTTCCTGGTTTTGGGGCCTGCTCACGGCTGGTTGTCTGGCCGGGATGTTATTGTTGAAGATATTCGACAGCCGCAAAGTGCTCATCGGCGCATCCATGGGGGCGCTGTTCTGCCTGTCCGCGGCTTTGTTTGGACCCGCAAAGGTTTCCGTGATTGCTTTTCCCGCGGTCGGCCTGTTCGCTTCAGTGATGTGGCCGATTGTAGTTTCGCTTGCGCTCAACTCCGTCGCCGAGTTCCACGGTTCCTTCTCGGGCATTTTAGGCACAGGAATCATAGGCGGGGCCGTTGTGCCGGTGATCATTGGGCGCATCGGAGACTACGCTGGACTGCGCAGTGGTTTGGCATTCCTCTATGTAACGTTTGGGGTTGTCCTCAGCGTCGGCTTCTGGGCACGACCAATGATAAACAATGCCACCATTAGTCTCACGAAAGGTTCTGCTGAGCTTGCCGATTGATGAAGGCTGTTCTGCGAAGCTGGACTCAGAGACGAACCGTGTTGAGCCGATCGGGGATCCTTGCACCTGTTTGGCCAAAAAATTGCAGCAGGAGTATTTGCTGCCTCATCTTTCCTTCTGCGCATCCGTCGCCAACACAAGCAGCTCGAGCTCGAACTTTCGGAACTGAGCAACATCGCGTACATAATCGGTGAATGCAGGCATAACCTTTCGGGCCAATGCGTCGGTGCGTTCTGGCGCGCGGCGAGCAGATTCCATGAGCAGTTCGTAATCCTCGATGCCCTCTCGCATCACTTCAAGTCGCTCGGATACAAACACCCCGTTATGTTCGGGGTCGGGGTATACGATGGAGTCATCCCCCGCGGGAAGTACGACCCCTCCGCCCCAATCAGGTTGAACGTTCTCGAACGGCCGGTCCGTCCAGAAATTCCCGCCCCAGTGTAGGTAACCAGTAAGCCCGTACCGATAGTTGACCCAGGGCAGGAGCCGCACCTTGAGCGTCGGATAGTCGATAAACCGATTAAGGTATTTGCCGCGCGGATCCAGACAAGTGTAGTACCAGCTCTGGCCGCCACGCGCAGTATGCGCAGCGATTGCATCCAGCCGTTCATCGAATGTGCCGAGTTCAGGCACCCAGATCGTGGTCTCCTCCTGGGCGGAAATATCTTCGCGAAGGCTTATGGCGTCCAGCGTCGGCACTCCCGGCATTTCCTCGCTGACGATATGGACGAAGCGCCGGTAGATAGGCATCTCTGCTCCATGAGGCTCATCGTGAACGTGCTGGGCATAACGGCCAACCCAGCCTTTCTCTTTCAGGTGATTGCGAAGTTGCCGCAAAAACTCCCGGAGATTCTGTTCCGCATGGGGATCGTCTGGAGGCAGATCCTTGCTCACAATCTGGCCGTTTTCGACCAGATCAGTTGGGATCACGTACGGCGAGTCATATCCATCGCCAAGCCGTCTGCTCAAGTGGCCGCCCTCGATCATGTGCGCCATACCTGCTTTATCGAAGATTTCTATCCAGCGGTCGACCAAACCAAAGTCGTATCGGATGCCACCGTCCAGCAGTTGCGCTCTAGCCAGCGCCCGCACGGGAACGAACGCAACGTTCTGTTTGTACTCGGCCATGGTCCGCGCGATGTTCTCCATTATCGTCCAGTAGTGATCCGGGTTGGACTTCAGTTGGGGAAAGTGCTGCTCCATTCGTTCGTGTTCGAGCCAAAGCCAATTCGTCACCCAGAGTTTCTGTTCTTTCGGCACGGTTGCGGCGAAGACTTCCACGTGAAAGGGAAGCTTTAACCTTTGCTTCCCGCCGTCGATCTCGACCACTCCCCGGTAAATCCCAGGCCGCGTGTCCACCGGTGTGAACACGGAGATCCATAGCGTCTCAGTGCGGGATGTCTCCAAGACGATTTCTTTCTCAAACGGGAACAATGGATCGGGATAGGGACCCGTTTCCGATCGCACCAGTTCGTCCAAGGGTGTGCCGGTGGGATGGGAATTCACCTTCACGATTCCCACCCGGTAAACCTGGACTCTAAGTGCTGATTGCCCAAAACGCGGAGCAATAACGCGCACACGTATCACGCGGCGGGATTCGGACCGGAAGGCGACCTGCGTACTGCTGTGGCCGTTGCGGGCTGATATCAGAGCCATCTCAACTCTTGATGTTGCTACCGGGCTGTCAGGAAAGACTTTCACCAGCGAATCAACGAACCAGGCTGAAACGTTGTTGCGCTGCGCAGCGTGCAGAGGCAGGGGAAAAAAGCAGATGAACCAAACAAGGAATCTTCGCATAATCAGCTCCCTTACGCAGCAGATGCGTTGATTCCGGGAACCGGGCGAATTCACGTTTCCCGTGAAGATTCCGGAATTGCGCATGGGGAATTTGAGCGGTTTCCATCCCGCTCCTCAAGAACATTCCGAAAACCCGCCTAATGCTTCCGCTAAAATCCATCCCTATTCATTCTCGCCGCGCGGGACCACGGAAAACGCGACTTAGGGTTTCCAGTTCAGGGAATAGGCCGAAAAACCGGTGGGCCGCAAAACATCAAATCTAACCTGCAAAGGCAGTCCGGACTGGCTGAATGTGAGGTCTACCGTCGTTTCCGTGCCGGAAGCGATTTCCGGAAGGTCAACTTCTTGTCGCTCCACGGGGACCTCGCCTTCGCCATGGAAAATCCCCTTGAGTCTGTAGCCGCGAAGAGTGTACGCCGGAAGATCATGCCGGGTTCTTAGCCGCAACTGGAAGGAGTTCAAGTGGTTCTCCGCAGTTAACGATTCGACCGGACTCGATTCCCTGCGCAATACCTCGTAAGAACTTTTTTGTGTCCCATAAAGATTCACAACGCCGTGAACATTTTGCTTAAGCGCGCCCACACCGCTATTACCGACATGCGTGCGGTAGTCGTTATAACAGAAGAAAATGGCCCCAGCCACGAAACCCTTGGAGCGTATAACCGCGTCGTGGGAGCGAAGAATTTCCATCCTGTGCTCGTCACCCTCCGGACGATCACTAGTACAAGCGCAGTATCCATACTCTGAAATCACCACGGCCTTACCCGGGAATGCAGCGTGAAGGTCATCCAGATGCTTGGCCACTGCCTCCGGAGATCCGGGGACCCAGCTTCCAAAATATTCGTTTACCTCGATGAAGTCCATCAATCCGGCTACGTCTCGTTCCGGAGTTTTGATCAAGGAGTTCGAAGCATAGGAACAAAGCCGATTGGGGTCCAGCCTCTTTGCCTCCGCCAACATATTTTTTGCAAATTGATACGCAGGTGGATTTTGACCGCCAACCTCATTGCAGAGCCCCCATACCACCACCGAGGGGTGGTTGCGATCGCGCGTAATCATCTCCCTCAACTGCTCCAAACCGTTTTCCATGATATCGGTATCGGGCTCGGCTCCCATGCCAGCAAATGTGTCGTAGCCCCAGGCAGGAATTTCGGCCTGCATAAGAATGCCATGCCGGTCGCAGTATTCGAGTACCCTCTTATCCTGCGGCCAATGAACGCGTGTGAAGACGCAATTGAGGTGTTTCAAGTCGTCGTGATCATGCGTGATCCATTGGACCGGTTCCGCCATCCCGAATTCCGGATTGCTCCCGGCCATGCGCTCGACACCCATCAACTGCACGCGGTCTCCGTTCAAATAAAACCCACTCTCCTTGACCTCAAATTTCCGGACACCAAAGATAGTTGTGAGTCGATGAGTCTCTTGCCCGCTCGCTATTGAAAAAATAAGCCGATAGAGATTCGGTTGATCGAAATGCCACAACTTTGCCTTGGGCAGGGTAGCTTGAAACCTTTGTGTCAGGGTTGCGCCACTCTTAATGGAAATGCTCGGAGTTACTGAAGTGGTGACCACAATCAATCCCGTTTCATCGTCGATAATCTGAAAGAGGACTTGTCCTAGCCACTGTTTCGAACTCGTGTTTCGGAGACAAGCGGTGATGGCAATCTTTCCGTCCCCACTTGCGAGATCAGGAACAGCTTCGATAGCAACGCGCTCCGCAAAAGTTTTCGGTGTAATGAGCAGTTGCACCGGTCGATAGATGCCACCGTCATGTGCCCAATCGCTGGATCGTCCCCTGGGCACCATGTGATCGTTGAATGCATTATCAATGCGCACCGCGATGGTGTTTGACTTTTCCAAGCGAAGCAGATGAGTGATATCAAGAGTGAACGCCGTGTAACCCTTCCGCACATGCTCTCCAGCCAATTCTCCGTTTACCCAGATTGTGGCTGTATGGAATACGGCTTCAAACTCGATCCTTACCGCAGAGTTTTGCCATTCACTTGGAGCGTCGAAGGTTCGCCGATACCAGGCGACACCGCGATAGTCAACAAAAGCCGGGTCAACTTGCCATGTGTGCGGCACGCGCACTTTGCGCCATCCACTGATGGAGTCATCGGCTCCATACCAACGCTGCCCCTCACCAACGTTTCCAGAATCAGTCCGGAACCACCATTGGCCGCACAGGCTCACGGTCTCCGGCGCGGACAAGTCCGTTGTTTTCTCGCTTGCCTGGAGGGCAGGCATGCCTATGGTGCCCGCAGCCAGGACGCCGGCCTGAGTCAGGAATTTTCGACGAGAATTCACGGCAAGGCTCCGTTTCCGATCACGGCGACTTGGCAGTTAACCAGATATTCTTGAACCGTGTCAAACCAAAGCAAATTGGGATAGTGGGCTAGTTTGAAATTCACGGTCCTTTGACGCAAACTGGCCCACTACCCAAATTGGGTAGTGACCTAGGGATGCCGCTCTAGCATGTTCTCGCGCCTCAGTGCGTGGTTTTCGACGTGTTCGGCCCTTGATGTTCCCTTAGCGGTAGCGCACGGCCTGCCACCCCTAAACCAATTCAAGCTCCGTCCATTCAAAGTAGAAAGGTTGTAATGCCTCCAATCGCGGCGACGGCACACACCACAATCCAAGGCGGTACTTTCCAGGCGACCAGCGCGAGGAACGCCGCTAATACGACTGCGAAATCAAATGGTTCGTGGACGCTACTCGTCCATACAGGTTGATACAAAGCCGCTAGTAGAATTCCTACCACGCTTGCGTTGACGCCTGCGAAAAGTGCGCGTGTCCTCGCGTTCGAACGAAGTTGATTCCAAAACGGCAAGACACTAATCACGAGCAGCAGGCCAGGCAGAAACAGAGCCAGCAGAGCGATGGTTGCTCCAACCGCGCCGTGTGGTTCTGGCTTTACAACGGCACCCAGATAGGCTGAGAACGTGAAGAGCGGTCCGGGAACAGCTTGCGCCGCGCCGTAACCCGCCAGGAAAGTATTGTCGTCGATCCATCCGGTGCTGACCGTGGCCGCTCGGAGTAACGGCAAAACAACGTGCCCGCCGCCGAAGACAAGCGCACCGCTCCGATAGAAAGCTTGGAACAACGCGACGGCCTGACTCCCTGTGGCCGCCACAAGAATGGCAGGAGCGATCAAGAGAACGACAAATACCGCAAGGGAAACGAGAGCAGCAAAGCGAGGAATGGAGATGTGGAGAGCCTGACGAGTTGGAGCACTAGCCTCGCGGCACACGAGCAGCCCGAGAATTGCACCGAGAGCGATCGCGGCGAGTTGACTCGACGCGCGGGAGGACAGCAACACGACTCCCGCGGCAAGCACAGCAATCGTTGCTCGCGTCCGATCAGGCGCGAGCGTTTGCATCATTCCCCACACCGCTTGCGCGATGACTGCTACCGCAACGAGTTCCAATCCGTGCAGGATTCCCGAACCCACGCGCCCCGCGATGAGATTGTGGCCGTAGGCAAAGGCGAACATCAGAAGCGCCGAAGGCAACGTGAAAGCAGTCCACGCGGCTAAGGCGCCCAAAGTGCCGCCCTCGAGGAGTCCGATCGCGAAGCCGACTTGGCTGCTTGCCGGACCTG
>WNFA01001825.1_pt1 | contig 17326 bp, 12 predicted proteins | sample 5400481 | NCBI WGS metagenome assembly WNFA01 (sample SAMN13153340, study PRJNA577476) | soil metagenome | isolation source: 120 cm saprolite under Douglas fir tree site 2 hole 1 replicate 2 | place: USA:California | collected 2015-04-18
GGCTATGCACAGCCATCGGCCGTGAAGAAGAGCAGTAGCTTCGTCGCCCTCGCCCAAATCTACAAGCAGCTTGATGCCTGTGTTGGGCAATTTGGCTTGAAAACGCTGAGTGCCTCCACCACAGCGTTGGAGAGCGGCAGCTCGTCCGATGATAGTACCTACACCAATCTCGAAAACCAGTTGGCGTCGTTTGGCAGCCTGCGTGATACCCTGGCAGGGCAGATGATTGCCCTGCTAGAGGGAGCGGAATTTAGCGGCCAACCATTCAGCGACGCACAGGCCCAATCGCTCATCACACAGGGCCAGACGTTACTGAACAGCTTGTAGAAGTAGTTTTGCATAAGGCGCGTAGCCCTCAGCCATCTGCATCTCGTACCGTGGACTAACTGGATAGCAGCGGAGCACCCTCAAAAGTGCTCCGCTAGCCTGCAATGAGAGGAAAGCCTTTGCTCCCCAGCTTCATCACTTTTTCCACTCTTTCATCATGCTTTTTACCAACCAAGATCGATAATATCGCGTAGGCGCACAATTTTGCAGAGTAACTTTTAAATGCGGACACCATCACATCTACCGAGAGGGCCGATAAATCGGCGGTGTGCGCGATATAAATCGGCACCTACGATGTGGCCGGAGTATTTCGTCAATGTGCATTATTGGCGCACCGCCGATTTATCGGCCAATGGCCCGTCGATGCCCTCCCCAGGGCGATAAGGAACTTTACCAACCACAACCGGTCCTGTCATGCTGAGCGCAGCGAAGCATCTCTGTGCCTATCGAGCCAGACCCTTCGCTGCGCTCAGGGTGACAACACCTGACCGCTCTTGGTCGTGAGAATTCATGATCGGCCCCTACAACATGGCCGGTTTTGATCAGTAAAACTCATCATAAGATGAAATACTTTTGACACCAGGTTTGTTTTCATTGGGGAAACCTGCAGTCAGGTGAGATAAAACAGTGATGATTTATTCTTACCAATGAAGTGGCATGAAAGGAAATCAAATGAGCGTCTTTACTCCGGCAGAGATTGAATACCTGAAGAGCCAGCGCCTTGGCAGGCTCGCAACAGTGAACAGTAAAGCTGAACCCCATGTCGTACCTGTGAGCTTTCGCTACAATCCAGAGCTGGATACCATCGATATTGGAGGCCACAACATTGCTCAAAGCAAGAAGTTTCGCGACGCTGCTCGCTACGGGCGCGTTGCCTTTGTGATAGACGATGTGCTGCCACCATGGAAACCGCGCGGAATCGAGATACGCGGGCGTGCCGAAGTATTCTCCACCGGCGGCCAGGAGATCGTAGCAAGCTTTGATCCGGACCTGATACGCATATATCCTGCCCGTGTCATCGGCTGGGGCATCGATAGTGAGAGTCATCGCCCTCTGAGCAGGACCGCAGAATAACAGAGAACGAAAATGCCGCTGCTCTGTGATCTGATTGACTTACCAGCTCATCCACTCATCTCTATCGTTGGCGCGGGTGGCAAGACAACCACTATGTATACCCTCGCCAGCGAACTGGCCCAACGTGGCAGTAGAGTTATCACCACCACCACCACCCAGATATTTTTCCCCGAACCGGGTCAAACCGGCGCGCTGATCGTCGCCGCTGAAACGCCTACCCTCCTCGAAATGATCAGCGCTGCATGGCAGCAATACCGGCGTGTCACCGTGGCAGGAGCCATCATCAGGGCTGACAAACTCGCCGGACTTCAGCCCGGACAGCCCTATGAACTGCTCATGCAGAGCGGAGCCAGCGCGGTAATTGTCGAAGCCGATGGCGCCAGGCACCGCATGATTAAAGCCCCCGCCGAGCACGAGCCGGTCATACCCACACATACCAATATCGCCTTGCTGATGATGAGTGCAGGAGCAATCAATCAGCCTTTGAGCGCAGAAGTTGCCCATCGCCCCGAACGCATCGCCTCTGTCGTAGACATGAATCTGGGAGAGATACTCACTCCCATACGCATTGCACGTCTTGTGACCAGCGAGCAAGGCGCACTCAAGCACATCCCCAAAGACGCTACAACCTATTTGCTTATAACCCATGCATCTTTGACCTCTCAGGATGCCCTTAAAGAACTCGTGTCCCTGGTGAGAACTTCACCCCGAGTAGCGGGCGTATTGTGTTCGGAGAAACCAGGGGAGTGGTTCGCAAACGCATAGATGCTAACGACCTGGCATGCCCCGTTCGAGAAGGTGCATATCGAACGGGGTAGGAGTGCGTACTTTACTATCTCTCCTTATCATCCTGAAGATGACTATCCACGAAACATTTTGGAAACGCCACAACCCCTATACTACTACTATTGTGAGGACATTTCCTAACTCGGAAAAAGAGAGTAAACTGCTTCAGAGACGAGGTGAGCTCCCTCGTCCAAGAGATCAGTTGATGATGTCTATTCTTTCACTTACAAGGAAATTGGGTGAATAACAGCAATGCGTAGATCAGAAGCCGCCTCCAGCAGCTCTAATGGAGGCGGCTCTGCTATAGACCGTAGTCGTCCCTCTGCTACGGGCGGGTGATCATCACATCGACCTCCTTGGCCGAAAAGATCTGGGCGAAAACCGACTGAGATGGGGTGAAGTTGGTCGTCCCAGCAGAGACAGTACCCGAAGCGTTAGCGTCCCGGAAGTCGGCGTTGAAGTGGGCGTTTTCCGTGAAGCCTTTTGTGTGGAAGTGGAAGCTTGAAATTTCGTGCGCGATGGCACTGGTGGACGTCCAGGTCAGGTTCACAGACACGTCGAACGTATTGCCAGACACGAAGTCGGTGACTGAAATGGTCGTGTTCAAGCTCGCCGAGACGAGCTTTTTCCCGACCTGGAAATTAGCGTTGAGAGTAGAGCCTTCGGCTGCCAGCAACTCCGTGCTCGTACAGATGTTAAACTGGTCGATAAAGATGTCGGCCCCGCTAGTTGTTTGTTTATTGACGGTGTTCTGAAAGCCGTCGACAGACACAGAGGTGTCGATACAGCCACTCAAGTTGTCGAAGAAAGCGAAGGCGGAAGAGCCATGGAACCTAAACACGAAGGTGGTTCCAGATGCTGCATGAGCCCTTGGGGCGCTAGTGATGAAAGCGAAGGCTACGAGGGACAACAGAAGAACGAATAGACAGCAAGTGACGCGTGCAATTTTCATGAGAAGGCTCCTTTCGTACGGCTCTCGTCGTACGTCACTAGCTACAACTGATCTAGGGAGCTGCCTCGACTACTATATACCTATTGTCAAGACTCAACTTAAGGTGGCATCACTATGAACTCACAGCTTTGTAGTTCACTGACTAATTGATTTCTGCTATTACTGCTTCCTACAGCGGGTATGTTTGAGAATACACGTGGAGTAGTGCTCTCTGTTGGAGAAACAAGAAAGCAGTAAATAAGGGATAAAGGCGATAGTCAACACGCTGCAAAACTGGTGTATACGAACATAGCTCTGAATTTTTTGAGGGTAATACGGATCGCAGTTATCAAGGTGTTCAGTTCTTCAGGATTGGAAACTGACGTATATTCAGTTAGGAAATGCCCTCTATTGTTTCATAATACTGAACTGGCCAATAGTAGGGAGATCTGGTCCATTAATATACTCTCTCCCTCAGAGATTGGCGACTAAGCAAATTGCATTAGTTCGTAACGCTTTTTGTAACGATTAGGAGACGCACGCTCGGTACAATGAGGCGTAGAAAAGTTTGATGCGAGTTCCAATCAGGAGAAAATGCACCATGACTACTTCATCCATGCTTTGGTGTAGACGAGCCTGTTCAGACCCACTGTCTCTGCGTCGATCCAAAACTCCAGTGGTCGCAGTTTTGGAACATCTGGCGCAATGCCGCGATGCGAACAGTCATCTACAAGCTGCTGACTCCGGTGCATTGGATACGCCAGCGCGCGCAGGCGAAAAATGTTAGAGCCAATCATTAGAATACCCGCTGCGACTATACCGTACCACTACAAGTCACCGCTGGGCCCACATGGGCATTCCTTGCCTGGAGGCGCCCAGCGTGACCCCCTGCGCTTCGCCCTGGCGATGACGCAGCAGTACGGTGATATTGCCCGGGTGCGTTTCCTTTCCTGGCCCGGCTACCTGGTCAATCACCCGCATGGCGTCAAACATGTGCTCGAGGAGAACCATCGAAACTATACCAAAGACATCTACACTTTAAAATTCTTCAGACCATTTCTCGGCAATGGCCTGCTCACCAACGACGGGGAGTCCTGGCTGCACCAGCGCCGCCTCGTGCAGCCCGCCTTCCATCGCCAGCACATGGCTGCCTTGGGCACGCTGGTAACCGGCGCCACAGGTGCAATGCTCGAACACTGGCGAGGTTTCGCCGGCAGCGCCGAGCCGCTGGATATCTCGGCAGAGATGATGCGCCTGGCACTGTGTATCACCGGACTGGCGCTCTTCAACATTGACCTCAGTAACGAGGCGGATGCTGTAGGCCAGGCCTTCGCGACGGTCAGAGCGCTGCTTTCAGATTATCTATACTCGCCTTTCACATCGCTCAACCGCCGGGTACAGACCACAGTTCGCAAGCTTGACACGCTCATCTATGACATTATCGACAAACACCGCCGGCAGGGCACAGACGCGGGCGACCTGCTCTCTCTACTACTGTCGGCGCGTGACCAGGAGACGGGGCTGGGTATGAATGACCGCCAGGTGCGTGACGAAGTGGTGACGTTACTGCTCGCAGGCCATGAAACCACAGCTACTATGCTCGCATGGACCTGGTACCTGCTTTCCCAGCACCCAGAAGTCGAACACCACCTGCACATCGAGCTAGACGAAGTGCTTGGCGGGCAACTTCCCACCGTTGAGCGCCTCGTTGACCTGCCCTATACGCAAATGGTAATCAAGGAAGCGCTGCGGCTCTATCCACCGGTCTTCTGTCTTGGCCGCAAAGCCCGCTCTGACGACGAAATAAGTGGTCATGCTGTACCGGCGGGCAGTATGATTTTGCTTTGTCCCTACACGACACATCGCCATCCCGATTTCTGGGAGCAGCCAGAGGTGTTTGACCCTCAACGCTTCACGCCCGAACACTCCGCTGGTCGCTCACACTACGCCTACTTCCCATTCGGCGGTGGTCCACGCCTGTGTATCGGCCAGCACCTCGCCATGATGGAGGCGCAGTTGATCCTGGCTACCATAGCGCAGCGCTACCGCTTGCAGCTTGTTCCCGGTCACCCCGTTGAACCTGAACTCTCGCTGACGCTGCGCCCCCGGCACGGCTTGTTGATGACTATCTCGCGGTTATCGATCTAGTAGTGTCAACGACGCCACGGCGCGTCCGCCTCTGGACAGCACCCATTTCTTGCGCTATACTGCTGAGGGACAGAGCCGTCTGACACCTTGCTCCTGAAAGATGACGATCACGATGATTTCGACGCAGTTCTGCTCGGTATGCGGGGCAGCCAACGAACCAGGGCAGACACACTGTTTTGCCTGCGGACAGCTCCTGGGCGCCGGCACAGATGGCAGAGAAGCCCAGGACGAGGTGCTGTTACACGACCGCTATCAGCTCGGCACGACCCTCGGCTCTGGCGGCTTCAGTGCGGTCTATCGCGCACACGATCTGCAGAGCGGGCGCGAGGTAGCCATCAAACAGATCAGGCTGGCAGGGCTGAACGTCCAGGAGACAATCGAGGCCACCGACACTTTCAATCGCGAGCTCAGCCTGCTCGCCGTGCTGCGCCATCCCCAGATCCCCCGGCTCTATGACCAGTTCCGTGATCGCGAGCACTGGTATCTCGTCCTGGAATACCTGGCGGGGACCACGCTGGAGACCTACCTGGAAACGCGCGCAGCCCAGGGCCAACCCCTGCAGGTCGACGAGGCGCTCGCCATGGGGTTGCAGCTGTGCCGGGTGCTGGAGTACCTGCACACGCGCCAGCCTCCGGTGATCTTCCGTGACCTCAAGCCGGGCAATATCATGCGCTCCCCTGGCGGCAGACTCAGCCTGATTGACTTTGGCATCGCTCGCCACTTCCGCCCGGGTCAGGCCCGTGACACCCGGGCACTGGGCTCGCCGGGCTACGCGGCTCCCGAGCAGTATGGCCGGGCGCAGACCACCCCGCAAAGCGATCTCTACAGCCTGGGTGCGTTGCTGCATGCCCTGCTCTCGGGCCAGGACCCCTCCGAACAGCCCGTTGGCCTGACCCCCCTGCGCCTGGGCTCCGCGGCTGCCGAAAACGAGCTGGCAGCGTTGGCGCAGCGCATGCTCGCGTTTGATCCTGGCGAGCGGCCGGCTGCCGTGCATGAAGTTGCCGCCGCGCTCGAAGCGATCAGGCGCGAGCGCGTGAGCCAGGACGGGGCACGCATCTGGCAGCCACCCACGCCCCAGGACCTCCCCTCGTCGATGGGTGGCCAGCGCCTCCATCTCCAGCTTCCCACTCCGAGACGCGGTACCAGCCGGCGCAGCGTGCTAATCGGCCTCGGCGCAGTGGCCACCGCCATGGTAGGAGGGGGAATCTGGTGGCTCAACACTTCCCCTCCCCGTTCCCTTATCTCTTACCCTGGTGGCCCTGCCCCTTTCGGCCCCGCATATATTATTTATAGGGGACACACACAACCAGTGACTGCGGTAGCGTGGTCGCGCGATGACAGGTGGATCGCCTCGGGTTCCGATGATCACACAGTGCGGGTCTGGGATACGACCAATGGCAGGCATGTTTTCACCTATAGTGGGCATAAAGATAGTGTGACCGCGGTGGCGTGGTCGCGCGATGGCAAACGCATCGCCTCAGCCTCCTGGGATCACACGATACAGGTCTGGGATGCGGCGAATGGCGGCCATGTTTTCACCTACCGAGGACATTCAGGGGCGGTGACTGCGGTGGCGTGGTCGCCTGACGGTAGGTGGATCGCCTCGGGTTCCAGTGATCATACGATGCAGGTCTGGGATGCGACCAATGCCGAGCATGCTTTGATCTATCGAGGACATTCAGCATCTGTAAATGCGGTGGCGTGGTCGCCTGACAGCAGGTGGATCGCCTCGGGTTCCAGTGATCATACGATGCGGGTTTGGGATGCGACCAATGGCGGGCATGTTTTTATTGTTTATCCGGGTTATACAGAGGCTGTGACTGCGGTGGCGTGGTCGCCCGATGGCACGCGCATCGCCTCGGGTTCCGATGATCACACGGTGCGGGTCTGGCATGCGCCATAGAGGACGTGGGGAGCTCTTTCTATACCTATCTGCTGTCTGCTTCTTAGTGAGTGAGCCGGCTAGCGCAGCGAGAGGCGTCTCTTGAAAAACTTTGCATATGAAGACCCCGTGAACGATACCGGGGTCGAGATTATCGACCTCGATCCACCTCGCAAGAGGAGCAACTGGTTCTTAATCGGCCAGCGTCTCTCGTCTCGCGCACGACTGTGTATGGCCCTCTTCACCCTCTTAAGCGTAATAGTGCTGGGTGTAATCGTTCTTTCCCCGCTTCTGGTACACTCATCTGGTGTCCCTGGAAAAGCACCAGAAGCATCCGCGCCGATCACATCAGGAAATGATCTACCGATCATATCAGGGAGAGAACCAGGAATAGTCTGTATCAAAACCACAGCAGGAACCTCGTCTACCAGCCCCGCTATCTCCTTCTCCTACTGGGTAGCAAACCAGCAGATCAACACAAACAATCGCGTCATTCTTCAACTGCGTAAATGGATTTTTGACGATAAGATGACCTGTTCTGTATCATCGATAGGGAACTTGCATGTCATCTTTTTTCGGAGCAACAGAAGAGTAAAATAACCGGGCTTTCTTGACTAATATGCTATGGTGTACAATAACTTCAGTCAAATGTCCCTGTTCATGGGGTTCGTGGTCGGTCGTGGCCTGGTTAGAGCTATCCGCTGGAGAACACATGCCTACCGCGTCCAGTTGGATCCTATATTCCAGGCAAGGAGGCTCCCGGTGGTACCAAACCTGCGCTTGCACCTGCTGGGCGAATTCCTGCTGCTCTCGGGTGAGACGCCTCTGACCGGCATCGACGTGCCCCGCCTTCAATCCCTGCTGGCCTACCTCGTGCTTCATCACACCGCTCCTCAATCACGTTCACACCTGGCCTATCTGCTCTGGCCTGATTCGACCGAATCGCAGGCCCATACCAATCTACGCAATGTGATCCACAAATTGCGCCAGACCCTGCCCGATGCCGATACTTTCCTGCAGGCTCAACGGCAGGGGCTGCAGTGGCAGCCGAATGGGCGCTGGACGGTCGATGTGCTGGACTTTGAACAGGCGCTGGCCAGGTCGGAGGAGGCAGAACGGGCAAAGAACATGATCGCGGCGCGCCACGCCCTGTCGGAAGCGGTGGACCTGTACCGGGGTGATTTGCTGCCAAGTTGTTACGATGAATGGATCCTGCCAGAGCGCGACCGCCTGCGCCAACAATTTCTCAAGGCGCTGGAACGGCTGATCGACTTGCTGGGACAAGAGCGTAACTACGAGGCTGCAATCAGCGCTGCTCAGCGCCTGCTGCGCCATGATCCGCTGCACGAGGCGGTCTATCGCCACCTGATGCGCCTGTATGCCGTCAGTGGTGATCGCGTCGCTGCTTTACGTACTTATCATACCTGTACCACCGTCCTTGAACGCGAGCTAGGAGTAGCACCCAGCCATGCTACCCGCGAGGTCTATGAGCGCCTCGTGCAGGCGGATTCAACTTCGTTAGAAAAGCAAGTCTCTACCACGACCTTACTTGCCACTGTACCGCTGGTGGGTCGCCAGCGTGAGTGGGCGCAGCTTCAATCCGCCTGGCACAAGGCTGTCAATGGACAGCCACACCTCGTGGTGCTTTCAGGTGAAGCAGGCATAGGCAAAACGCGACTCGCCGAAGAGTTGCAGACCTGGGTTGGACGGCAAGGCATTCTCACAGCAGAGGCTCACTGTTACGCTGTGGAAGGAGGGCTGGCCTATGCCCCGATAGCGGCATGGCTGCGCACGGATACCTTGCGTGCGGGCCTGCAGAAACTCTCAGAGTTCTGGCTCACGGAAGTAGCGCGGCTGCTGCCCGAGCTTCTAGTAGAACATCCTGCTTTACCCCGTCCCGGTCCACTCACAGAAAGCTGGCAGCACAGGCATTTGTTTGAAGCTCTCGCCAGGGCTGTTCTAAGCGACAACCATCCCTTGTTGCTGCTGGATGATGTCCAGTGGTGTGACCGCGAGACCATCGAGTGGTTGTACTATCTGCTGCGTTTCGATAAACACACGCGGCTGCTGCTCGTTGGAACCGTACGCACAGAAGAAATCACGGACGAGCATCCCCTGGAGTCTTTGTTGATACGCCTGCGCCGCGATGGATTGGTGACTGAGATTGCGCTCGGAGCGCTGGATGCTTCCGAGACAGCCTACCTGGCCGCTCACCTGGCAGGGCGTACCCTCGACTCGGCCATGACGAGCAGTCTGTTCCGGGAAACCGAAGGCAACCCCTTGTTCGTGGTAGAAATCGTGCGCGCGGGAGCCTTGGAGAAAAATGGCGCCGGGCAAGCACAGGCAGATAGCCCAGGCGCTCAATATGGCTCTATGCTGCCGCCAACGGTTCAGGCGGTGATCACAGCGCGGCTGACGCAACTCTCTCCTGCGGCACGCGAGGTGGGAGCTGTAGCTGCCGTCATTGGCCGTGCATTCACCTTTGATGTGCTGGCAAAAGCCTGCGCAAGTGATGAAGATACACTGGTGCGGGGATTAGACGAATTGTGGCAGCGACGCGTTGTGCGCGAACAGGGTGAAGATGCTTACGACTTCAGCCACGACAAATTGCGCGAGGGAGCCTACACGGCTTTAAGCCGCGCTCGGCGGCGGCTGCTGCATCGACGTGTGGCCGAGGCTCTTGAAAGCGTGCATGCGAGTAACCTGGATGCGGTCAGTGGACAGGTCGCGGTCCACTACGAGTACGCCGGGTTGCCACAGCAGGCGATCTCATACTATCACCGGGCAGGTAGTGAAGCCTTGAGGGTCTATGCCAATACGGAGGCGATTGCTTTATTCCGGCGCGCATTATTGCTCCTGGAAACAACTTCACCCGCTGACTCGCAGCCAGAATTGAGCGCCCACCTCTACGAGCATGTGGCAGATGTTCTCTGCTTGACCGGGCAGAGTGACACAGCAAGAGACGCTTATCGGCAAGCTCTCGCCCAGGTGCCGGTGCAGGCATCCGTCTGGCAAGCGCGCCTGCAGCGCAAGACAGCAAAAACCTGGGAGACGCAGCGCAGGTACCAGGAAGCGTTGCACGCCTACAAAATGGCCGAAGATGCCCTTGGTCTCCAACCTGCTGAGACGGCTCTGGACTGGTGGCGGGAATGGATAGAGATTCAAGATGGCAGGATAGAAGTTTATTACTGGCTGGCCCAGTTGCACGAGATGACCGGGCTCATCGAGAAAACCTGGGTAGCCGTGGAGGAGTATGGAACGCCGGCTCAACGCGCTGCATTCTTCCTTTCCCTGGCAGGTGCTAACCTTAAACGCGATCGCTATGTAGTATCGGAGGATACACTCAGGTATGCACGCATCGCTCTAGAAGCATACCGGGAAACCGGCAACTTGATCAAGATAGCCTGGGCTCAATATAATCTTGGTTTCTATCACTTATTGCTTGGCAACCTCGATGAGGCCGAGCAGCTGATGCAGGCTGCCCTGGCAATCGCGGAGCGAACCGGGGATGTGACGGTTCAATCATATTGCTGGACCTACCTGACTATCGGGAGGCGCATACGTGGACAGGTTGAGAAGACGCCGCTCGTCTACCCTTTCTATTCGGCTGCGCTCTTCCCCTTGATCGCTGTAGCACTGGCCCGGCATCAAATCGTCGAAGCGGTTAGCCATGCGCGGGCGCTGCTTGCTCCTGAGCAACGACGCCTGCCTGCTGCATTGACAGCAGCCCTGCAAGCAGCAATCCAGGCATGGGAGGCGGGTCAGCCTGAAACTGCGCGTGCGCATCTCGAGCAGGCGCTCGCCTTAGCCCAGGAAATAGGCTATCTCTGATACGGAATATAAGCCGCTTTCCCCTGTTTCCTCTTTTTTGATTGTCCGGGAGATACCTCCGAATGGCTCAAACATGAAGGCCAGGAGGCAACCGAGGATGATGAGAAGCGCTAATTGGCAAGTTATCTGGATTGCGTCTTCAGGTTAGCGCCTAAAGATTGTATTTGTGGAAATTTTACAGGCATACAATCTTTAGGCGCTAACCTAAAGATTGTATTTGTGGAAATTTTACAGGCATACAATCTTGGCGGTGCGAACCTGAAGGCTGCTTACGCGCCGGAGCAGCCTCGATAACCAGAGCGGAAATCCTACCCGGCGAGGAATCACGCTTGCAGCGGTGGCTGTCCACCATAGAATGTCTTCAATTGCTCGTCCTGGTTGATCATCTCGGTCAGGTAGTCTGAAAGGGCGAGCATTGCCTCGTCTCTCATCTCGCCTTCTGGAGCCCGGGGGAGCCAGAAGATGTTGATGTGTGTGGGGGCCGGTTCTCTGATACGAAGCTCGGTGTACTCCGTTCCTTCGACTGGCTCGGAGATAGACTCGATCAGGATCTCGGTATCACCATCTTGTTCCGTGAGTGTGATTTTCACCCCAAATTCGACGGGAGCCATCGGCTCTGTGTCGGTTTCCTGAATAGAGCCCTCCTGGATCTGTGCCCACAGGCCATGGCTTTCGTCCTCTGCCAGTCGCTCTCGTTCGACCTGCTCCTGGAGCAGTTGTTTGTAGCTCTTCTTAGGAGTTGGCAGAAGTTCAGGGGTAGGGACTCCAGCGTTGCGGAGCATCGTCCGTACGTGATTGCCTGCCTCATAATGGGTGCCATAGGCGGTATCCGGGTCGGCAACCTGGCGGGCAATCATCATATCCCGTGCAAGGCTGGCCTTCATGATGTTCTGGGCAAGCTCAGAGCTGGAAGCGTAATCGCCGATGTCCTGGCGGGCGGTAATGCCCTTGCGTGCCCGAATCTGCCGGGCCGTTTCACGATAGAGCCCCATATACCCACTATTCCAAAATGTAATATACTGCTCGTTTGTTACTACTCCTGCCTGTAGTGCCTGGGTTGCGAGAGCCTTGTTGTGCTCTCGAAGGAGTTCCCTCCACTCCAGACGCAGCCTGTCCTCTTCTGTTGGGGTGATCTCGTACAGGCGGGTGGTCACAGCGAAGTAGCTCTTGGCCAGGGCAATTACAGGCTTGGATCCATCAGACGAGAGCACGGCTAAATAGCAGGCATGGCGCGAAAGATGGAAGTCGGTCGTCGTGTATGGCCTGCCTGTCTTGCGGGTGCTGATTTTCGGGACTTCCCGAAAGATGGAAGAGGGGTCTCCTCCACTCTCGCGATACACAGTCATCGCTTCCTTGAGCACGTTGTAGAAGTCCTGCCAGTACTTGTAGTCGAGGATTGAATAAAGTTCCCTTGCCGACCAGTATTCCTGCCCGTTTTCGTCGATGTGCTTGATGGCCTCAAATGCGGATCCATGTGGTGCAGGCGGCTGCGCTGTGCTCATTGTCTTATCCTCTCCTGTACAAGCTGTGTGTATCATTACCCGTACGCAGGGTGCTTACACGTGATCGAGCATGCCTTCCGGTAATAAAGGCTCCTCTGGGCTTCCTTCGATGAGAAAGCAATATCAGATGTATGGAACAGGCGCTTCACATTGTGTGTGCTCGAATCGCGCGATACGTATCGCTGTAGGTACTGCCCCCGTCGTGAGCTGTTTCTCTTTCCCAGCTATTTTAGCCCGTCGTGAATTCACTGTCAACGATGGAGGAGTGCTCACGTAGGTAGTACTGGTGCTGAGGAGCCCTCCACCTGACGATGAGTCCCAGTGACAACCTCAGCAGGAACCTTGCCACGCATGGTTTACATATCCCGGCAGGGACGCTGTCAGAATCTATCGTCGTTCCTAACCATTTGCAGGCCTTACAAAAAACTCTACTGTCATGTCCGACACTATTGTGATAAACTTTGTCGGTGAGGTGAGCGGCATAATTTTGTTTGCCCTGACCCAGCCCTTGAAACTAAACAAATGCCTGCGAAGGAAGTAAGATATTCATGAAACTTGGTCTCTACTGGTCGTATGCCACGCGCTCACTGATCCGGGGTGGGCAGCGAACCGTGCTTGCCATCTTTTGCGTTGCAGTAGGCGTCATGGCCATCGTCGCGTTGCAACTGGTCGGCCTCAGCGTCAATCAGGCCCTGATCGGCAACATCGTCGAGGCCAATGGCGGTGATATTCGACTGAGCGCTGACCTGGCGCCTTTACGCCAGCGCGACCTGGCTTTCTTTGATCGGCTCAAGCAGCAGGGGAGCATCACCGCTTATGCGACAGCCTATGATCCGGGCGGCACTATTACCCTTCCAACAGGCGAGGAGGAAACCTTTTCCTTCATTGTCGTCTCGAGCAACTTTCCCCTGGTAGGCCAGGCGAACTTCATCGCCCCGTCGCACAACCTGACATTTCAAAGTATTGTCACAGGCAATCATGTTGCCATGAGTTCGACCGTCTTCAATGCTCTCAATGCTCATATCGGCAGTACCTACCGCGTAAAGACGCTGGATGGACGCTTTGTGCCCATTACCGTTGCCGCCGAGTTTCAGGAGGATGGTGTCTTTCGTGGTCCCCAAATCTTCATTTCTCAGGCTGCACTGAACGCCACTCCTGGCCCCAGGGGTCTCACCGAACCGGCTCAATATGGCACGATCTACATGACCGTGCCCGCCTCGAATCTCAATTCAGTGAAGGCGCAGTTGAGCCAGCAGTTTCCGTCTGCCCGTGTCATCACTGCTACTGACCTGCTCAAGCAGCGCCAGACCCAGGTTGACCAGATTCGCCTCTTTTTACACATCGTCGGCCTATTAGCGCTCTTCATCGGGGGTATCGGCATCATCAATACCATGCAGGTGCTACTGCGCCGTCGTCAAATTGAAATCGCTATGCTCAAAACTACTGGCTATCGCCAGGTCGACCTCTATACCCTCTTCGGGCTGGAAGCTGCCCTCCTGGGTATTGTGGGAGGTATCGTCGGCACGCTGGTGGGATTGGGTATCAGCTACCTCGTGCGCAGTGTCGTTGAGCGTGCATTTTTCATCAACCTGCCAATCGTCCTTGACGCACTCACGCTTGCATCCGGCCTGCTTATCGGGCTGGCAACAGCGCTGATCTTCGGGCTGCTGCCGATTGTGCAGGCCAGCCAGGTGCGTCCACTGTCCGTGTTACGCGAGCTTAATGAACGCAGGCAGATCTCCTCGTGGCTCATCACTATTGTATTGCTCGTCATCTTGTCGTTGCTCTTCGTCGCGCTGGCTGCGGTCATCCTGGGCGACGTGGTAACGGCGGTAATAGCCGTCTACGGTGGCGCTGGCGTAATTTTTTCACTTGCGCTCGGATTTGGCCTGCTGGTGCTGGCCGTCTCCAGGCTGCCGGTCTATGAGAGGCCCAGGCCGCGCATGCTCCTGTGGATACTCCTGGCCATTGGTATCACTCTTCTATCGGTACTCGCTCTCGTTGCTCTCTTCTTGCTGGGTCAGGCGGCCAGCGCTTTAGCAACCAGGGCTGGCAATAGTCTGATTGGTACGTACGTGCTGGTTGTGTTAGGTGGTATGGGTATTGTGCTTGTAGGCGGAGCGCTCGTCTACTTACTCGCAACTATCGTCAACGGCGTGGTTGTATTCACACCACGTTCATGGAAAACCGCCGTCATGCTGGCTTATCGCAACCTGGGAAGGCAGCGTGTACGCACCACAACCACCCTGACGGCTCTTTTCGTCGGCGTCTTTGCTATCGGCCTCGTCCTGATCCTGGGCCAGGGCATCAAAGATGCCATCAATACTACACTGAGCACACTTTTCACCCATAACGTCTTCGTCGTCGTATCGCCCAACCAGAAGCAAGCGGTGCAGGATCAACTCGTGAGCCTGAGAGGTATCGATTCCAGTAAAACACAGGTGAATCCGGTGGTGCCACAAGTCTACCCGATCCTTGTTGCGGGTCGGGATATCAATACCATCCTCAGAAGTGTGCGTAAGACCGATAAAATTGACAAAGGAGATATTGTTGGCGATCTGACCAATATCGAAGGCTTCGACGTAGGCGGGGGCAAAAGCAATCTACCCACGATTACGCTTAAGGTTGGTCGCAATCTACAGCTAACGGACGCCGGCACCAATGCTGTTGTCCTGAGTTCAGAACTCGAACAGTCCCCGGTAAAATTGCGCGTTGGTGATACGATCGTGGTGCAGAGCGTGGATGGTTCCGTTACCAGGATTCTCAAAGTAGTGGGCTTCTTTGACAGCTCAATGCCCATGGGCAATCCAAACTTCTCCGGGATATTGGCTGATACGACTGTTGCAGAGCAGCTTGGAGGATCGCAAGCGCTGGAAGTCTTCTCGCTCAAGGTTGATCCGGCACAGGTGCCCACACTGCGCAAGCATCTAAACCAGGCTGTGCCGAACGCCATTATTCTCAGCGTTGTGGATATCGATACCCTCGTCAACCAGGTGCTTAATAACCTGATTATTATGCTGACAACGCTCGCTTCACTGGCGATGGTCGCCGGGTTGATCATCATCGCGAACGCCGTGGCGCTGGCGATGCTGGAGCGGCGGCGCGAAATCGGCATCTTGAAATCCGTCGGCCATACGAGCCGGTCGATACTCGCCACTGTGTTGATTGAAAATGGCCTGGTGGGCCTGCTTGGTTCGCTTGTCGCCATGCTCCTTGCGGTGGGTGCAATCACCGCTCTCAGCAGGTTTGTCTTCCATACAGAACTGGCTATCGGCCTATCGCTGGTGGCGCTCATCATCGCCCTTACTTCGCTCGTTACCATGGTTGTAGCAACGCTCGTCGCCTGGAGTGCTGTGCGCGTGCGCCCGCTGGATGTGCTGCGTTATGAATGAAGATCCCCCCTCCACAACCTTTGCATCTCCTCGCAGTTGCCCAGCAGGTATTCCAGCGTCCCCTCCGCCTCTACTCTCTTTCACTAGTAGGTTTTTCATCAAGCGGCCTCCTGAGCCAGATGAGCCTTGGACTTCGTGTTCTTCTTTTTGGGAACCGAGGGCCTGGTTGGCCAGGGTTCCGGCACGAAGCGACCCAGCACCAGCCCATCACCGCGGATCAACCTGCCGACAATCGTGATGATGCCCCGCGCAAAACAACTGAGCATGCGAGGGCGTGCACGTTTCGTGGCGGTGCGACGAGCCACATGGGTCTGGGGCAGGGCCTCCAAACTGCTTTCGGGCAGGGTCGCATCGACCTCGCCGCCTACACTCACCGCCCACAACGTCGCGACTGCAATCGCTAACCACAAGCGTTCAGCCCGCTCAGGGTCCACCATCTTCGTCTGATGCCAGCCCCAGCCTCCCCGCTTGGTATCTTTAAACCCACCCTCGATCCAACTGCGCATGCCATACCAGACCACCGTGGCCTGTTCTGGCGCCAAATCGGTCACGATCAACCACACCTCCTCATAGCCCTCATCCCAGCGCGAAAGCCTCGTGCACTGCAAGCGGCTCGTCTCCTGGGAAAAGCAATCCACCTGGCCGCACCAGGCAGTGCCTACGCTGGGCGCCGCGCTAGCGAGACTGCGAAACGTGCCTGCCCCTTTCGGACGGAAATGGCCCTGTTTGTTGATACGCATGAACGGATGCCAGCAAAGCTCCACGATCTTGCCATACAGCCAAGGCGCATACAAGCCGCGATCACTCATCACGATCACCGTCCAGTGCTCTGGCACACTGCCCGCCAACTTCGGAAGCCTCTTCATCCAATGTGGCTCCCACGCTCCCTTTTGCTCAGCGCCCACCACTTTCCACGCTACCGGAATGGCACAGCCCCGATACACCACGCTGATCACGAGCACGCGTCCCGCGCTTCTTCAACGTCGTCGCATCCAAGGCCAGGGCCAGTCGCGGCTGATCAGCAGGCCACCACGCTAGGATCCACTGGAGCAACGGCCCAAAACACGTGCTCACATCCAGGTCGCGCCGCTTCTGCCCTTTTTTGTCTTTGGCCGAGTAGCACCATTCGCGCAAGCGTTGCAGCAGGCTTTGCTCCGAACTGTCCACTTGCAGCGCTAAGGCGGCACACACCAGCGTGATGCCACATGATCTGGCTAGCACCATCCCATAACTCCAATAGGCCAGCACCTTGGCCTGCGGTCGACTCAAGTTCGGTAACATGGTTGACACGGTTTCGATCCACTGGGATAATGGGTCAGGGTGAGACATGATTGTTCTCCTACTACGACAGATGCGATTTTGTTCTATCGTAGCAGCGCAATCGCTCTCACGTCTTTTTTCACCCTGTTTGGGCTAGTTCTCCTCCTGTTCCAAAAAACCTCCTAGTGAAAGG
>WNFA01001828.1_pt1 | contig 17321 bp, 11 predicted proteins | sample 5400481 | NCBI WGS metagenome assembly WNFA01 (sample SAMN13153340, study PRJNA577476) | soil metagenome | isolation source: 120 cm saprolite under Douglas fir tree site 2 hole 1 replicate 2 | place: USA:California | collected 2015-04-18
TGCCGAGTCCGACAGGGCCTCTCCGGTTCCGAAACCGACCCTGTCCACGTTCCGCGCCCTCTACGCCGGGAGGTTCTTCGCGGCTGCGCTTCCAAGTTCTTCGACGGCTTCCATGGCCTTCGCCCAATTTGACGGGGCTCGGCTCCTCCTTGACCCGGTTGCCCGGGGACAGCTGACGACGCGGCAGGCTTCGCATGATGCTGCGGACCGCGGACTTGCTCACCTCCTTTACGAGGCTTTGATGCGACGCTTCGCCGGTCGGGTCTCCCCTGGCGGCGGTCGCCTGCTACCAAGGCGGCTTGGTCCCTCCTTGGACGGGACTCGCACCCGTCGGTCGATTCCGGCTTGACCGGACGCACTCAGCTTGGCTGTCAAATCGGTCGTCCCTTCCAACGCGGAGGTCAGAATCTAAGCAGTCGCACGGTCCCGAACCCTGCGTACGTCGTGTCCTCTCTGCCCCGCCGGTCCCTCCCGTGTGCTCGTGTACTCAATTACGCCAGCCGTCGTGTCCTCGCGTGTCCTTCTGTGTCCTCCCGGTTCCGCGAATGCGTGACAGATCTGTGACACGGCGCGGTTTCCAGCCAGGTCTGAAAATTCCCCATCTCAGGACCGATTTCGCTGGATCGCCGCGGTCAGCGAGTCGGGCCAAGCGTCGGCTATTGGCAAAGACCAGGCTCGCGCACTTCCCCTTTGACCGAAAACGGATCCACTCTCTATGAGGGTTCCGCGATTCCGATACGTCCGGCGGCGAGTGCCACCGCAGGGCGCCGGCTACGAGCCGAGCAGAGGGATTGTAGGTCTGGTCTGGCGATGATTGGCCCGGTCTTATGGGTCGCGGCGACTTCGTTCCGGGCGTCCTGAGGCTTCTCAGCCCTTCGCTTTTTTGAGTCACCGCCGTCGACGCCGGTTTTGATGCGATCACCGTGGCTGCAGGTCCGGCGATGGCAGCTGACCGAGGAGCAGCGCGGCGAACATCGCCGACGCCAGGTAACCGATCGAGCTGTGAGGACGGAAGTTGTTGTAGACGTCGCACCAGTCGAAGTAGAGCACCTTGGCCTCGAAGACCGAGTGGAATATCTCGCGGTTGAAGAGCTCGTCGCGCAGCCTCGCGTTGAAGCTCTCGACGAATGGGTTCTCCCAGGGGCTGCCCGGTTGGATGTAGGTGGTGCCGGTGCCGGAGAGCCGACACCAATCTCGAATTGCAGTGGCGATCAGCTCCGGGCCGTTGTCCATCCGGATGCACTCGGGGGCACCGCGCTCGGCCTTGGCCTGGTCGAGCACTTCGACCACGTCGTCGGCGGTGATGGAGCGACCCAGCTGGCGACCAATGTTCTCGCGGGTGCATTCGTCGCACATGGCTAGCGCCTTGATCGGTCGCCCGTCGGAGGTCGAATCGAATATGAAATCGAGCGCCCAGACCTAATTACCCCGCTCCGCTCGGAGCCGCTTCGCCGGCACCGTGCTTGTCCCTACCCGATGCCGCTTTAGCGCATACGGCCTCACCCTCAAACCTTCCTCGCGCCACCGGCCTCGGTGGCCGGCGCTGTGTGCTTCGGCTCTGCCCGATCGCCCGACACGCCCTGCGCTCCGAGACTCCGAACCGCTCGCGCACGTGGCGAACGGCGTCTCGTCGGCGGGTCGGGCTTAGAAGTTTCCCCGGGCCACCTCCTTCAGCATCTCGATGTCCAGCGCCTGGTTCGCGACCATGCGCTTCAGCCGGCCGTTCTCGTCCTTCAGTCGGCGCAGCTCCTTGGCATCGTCTGCCTTCAGGCCGCCGTACTGATTGCGCCAGCGACCGAAGGTGTGCTCGCTGATACCCAGCTCTTTGGCCACCTCGGCCACGTTCTTGCCTTCGCCGAGCAGCCGGTCTGCCTCGCGTAGTTTGCGCACGATCTGCTCCGGCGTGTGCTACCTGCCCTTCATTCGAGTTCCTCCTTGCCCTCGCGGGCTGTGGTGGAACCCTCATCACGTGGACCAGTTCTCGGGGGTCAGATCACCTTCAACAAGACGCTGGCTAACTTCGATTCAGCTTCCAAGCTTTCAATCGACCGCAAGCAGATTCAGGATCTGGCGACGCTGTGCTTCCTCGCTCATGGCGAGAGCGCGGCCCTGAGTCCGGAGCCTGTGGTTCTGGCCGTGTTCCCTTTGGTCAGCCCCCTTCCCTCCACCGCCTCCGCGGCACCGGCCTCGTTCGGACGCCTCGTCGGTAGTACGGGGCGATCTGACTTCCCACCCTCGTGAATCTCCGGCTTGCAGCCTCAGCCTTCCCTGAGCGGCCCAACGCCTCGACTGCAGTCGGCGGGCGAGGATGGGATCTCCCGGTTCTCGCGCATGAAGGTTCCGTGCATGCAGGGTTCTTGGACCCCGCGGGGTCCGCTCGCCGGCTGACTCGCTCTCACGCCGTTCGTGAACTTTGCCTGAGATGTCAAACGCCAACATCGCGCAAAACTCCAATCGAACGCCTCGTCGAGCCAGAACCGGAATTGTATGCTTCATACAGATTGCGCATGGTTGAGTTGAGCAGCGAGACCCGGCTTCGTCTGCACGCTTTATTCCGCGGCAAGGACAGCGATGAAGCGGAGCAGCTGTTGATGAAAGAATGCGCGGACAATTTGCCGCTTATGACCAAGCAGAATGTTCGAAGTCTGGAGCGTATTCGGATAGCCGCTCTCAAACTCAGCGATGGGCGGATCGATAAACTCCGAGAAGCGGTCGAGTTAGCTAAGGTCGACTGGCGCGATCTTCTTCTCGCGGCCGGATTTCGCTTTGATATCGTCGGACACTTGCTTTGGATGCCTCATCCAAAGTCCGAGTAGCAGCCATCATCCTCGGTTATCCGGCCGTCGCACTGGCGCTGTCACGCGCCACAAAGCTGCAGGGGCGTGACCTACCAACAATCCCACATCACCACGTCACAGTGCCGCAATGCTTGGGACCGATCATGCCTGTCGCTTCCGCAATTTCATCTCGACCAAGTTCATAACCTCCGTGAACGGCTCCACGCTGGCGAACGGTCGATCCACAGGGGTGCGCTCCCCAAGAGATACGAGCGCCGATGCTGGCGGGCAGACGTGCACCGCAAGATCAGTGTAGTCAATAAGGTAGAGATTTACGGCTGAATACTGAGCTGGTCCAGACTCTGAAATTGGCCTGTTCAAGACCACAGCCCAATTGGCTGGAAGCTCAGATCCGCTCGATTGGCCCTTTTCGAACTCTATCCAAAGCTTGTTCAGCATCTTTGCGATCTTTTTAGAACCGGTCCACGTAGACACCGGGGGCGGGGGCGGCTGCAAGAACTCATCCGTGCTTGCAACCACTCTATGGGATCTTGTGAAGCCAACGGTGCTACTCGAACGAATAGACTCCGTTACGCCATGCCGTGCTGACTGCCATGCTTCATAGGCATCGATCGTCCGGCAAACCCACTCGTGCCACGAGTCTGGCCCCATGCCGAGGGCACGGAGTTGACCCGTACCCTCTGGGTGCTTGTCGAAGCCCTCGACCCTGATGCCATCCATAGTTAGCGTCCAGATGGCGAAGTCAAGGGGCGTTCGGCCATGAATGTTCCAGATCAATGACTCCTCCAAGCCTGCCGCCCTTAGTTCATTTTCAACCCACGGTTGCCTCAGCCAAGACTTCGCATAGCCCGATACCTTCGACGTATGCGATTCCGATAACCAAGAGATCCTTGAAATGAAACTCAGATTGAAATGGGATCTTTCCTTTAATCGAAACCACATCGGGCGCGCCCGTTGGCGTTCCAAAGCCAGGCCATTGCTCGAATGGTACCGGAAATGGTCCCCACGATCCTGCAAACGCTGCGAAGTCGACAGCAGCCCACGCTATCGGGCCATCGCCAGTAAGCCTCAGGTAGTAGTTTCCATTTGAATCGACTGAGAGGTAAACGCAGCCACAATCACCTTTGCGGAAGTAGGTTCCTTGACCACCGGGATCGGTGGAGTTCAGCGGATTATTGGATGTGTAGTCGTACGGTTGGCGTGTAGTCGGCGTGAGTGGATCTCTGGTCAGGAATTGTGCGGTCACTGGGTCGTAGTAACGCGCCCTCAGATAGTACAGGCCCGATTCGGTATCCTGATACTGGCCACCGAAACGGAAGGGATTCGTTATCGACTCGCTTATTGATGCGATACCGCCGTAGGGATCGTAGGTGTAGGAAGCTGGATGCGGCGTGGTTGCCGTAGAGTTTGTGATCAGTCTCGTCGAGCCAATTTGGTCGTGGTGGAACCAATAGGTCGTACTCCCGCTTACCTGCTCGAGCGGCGAGCCGCCCGGACCGTAGATATAATTGGTCGCCCCGTCCTTCAACAAAAGCGAGAGCTGGTCGGCGACGTCCCATAGGAACTGGGTCGCCCCGACCGCTGAACACGGCTGGCTGGAGCTGCCCATGTACTTACACATCCGCAGTCCGTCGCCGTTGTAGCCATAACTGATGGTGGTGGCTGCAGCGAACTTGGTCAACCGATTGGCCTGATCGAAGGTCAAGGTCTGGGCCTGGCCGCCACTCGGATTGACGTTTGTCCTGTTGCCGCGATTGTCGTACTGGTACGTAGTCGCGCCAGATGGCGGAGACGAGCAGGCGTTGGTATTACTCGATCCGTTATAGCAAACCTCGTCGCTGTTGTTGAATGCCTGCAGCGTGGATCCTTTCTGGGTCAGGTTGTCAGCGGCATCGTATTTGTAGGCGATGCTGCCACTGGGTGGCGAGCTGCAGACGTTGCTGTTGCTCGAGCCCGCGTAGCACAACTGGTTGAGGGTCGTGTACTTGAAGGATCCTGTGCCCGACGCCGCCGAGGAGTCGCTGGTCAGCTGGTGATTGGCGTCGCGCGAATAGCCGGCCGAGAATAGAGTCGTCCCGCCCTTGGCAGATGCGGCCGCCGTCATCTGGTCGGCTGCATTGAAGGTGAACGTGTCGACAACGCCCGAGGCGACGGGGAAGGTTTCAGTCGTGAGGTTGGAGTCGGCGTCGTAACCGAAGCTCGTGGTGTTTGAATTCCAGTCCTGGACGGAAGCCCAGCGCCCGGCATTGTCGTAGCCGCGAGTGACGTTGAGGGTGCCTGGATAGACGATGGTCGTCGACAGGTTGCGCAGGTTGTACTGCCACCGGACCTGGTCACCGTGGCCGTTGGTGTAGCTGACCATGCGGTGCAAGCTGTCCCAGCCAAAGCTGCTTGTCCCCGTGCCGTCGGTCATGCTGAGGCGCTGGCCGTCGCCGTCGTAAGTAATGGTCGAGACGTTCGGCGTCAGGCCATCGCTGTACATGATCCCGGTTAGCTGGTTGGCCGCGTCGTATGCGTACGTAGTGCAGCTGGTGGCCGGCTGGGCGCCACAGTTGCCGCCCGGATCCTGCTTCGAGAGCAGGTTGTCGTAGGCGTCGTAGACGTAGGTCGTGACATTGTTGAGGGCATCAGTCACGGTCGTGACATGAGCCTGGCTGTCGTAGGCATAGGTCTGGATGGCGTTGCCCTTGCCGTCCTTCTGGTCGAGCACTGTGCCGTCGGGGTTGTAGTCGGTTGTCAAGGTCGTCTGCGGCGAATCCGCCCGCTTGACCTGGGTGAGCTCGTTGTCCGCGTCGTAGACATTCGTGGTCAGGTTGCCGTCAGAGTCGGTGACCCGGTCCAGGTTCTGATTGGGGTCGTAGTGCCAGCTGGTGGTGTGGTTCTCGGGATCGGTCAGGCCGGTGCGCTGGCCGAAGGAGTTGTAGGTGTAGGTGGTGGTCGCGTAAGGGTTGGCCGAGAACTGGTCGAATTTGACCCCGGTCGTGTTGGTCGCGCTGCCGTAAAGCCCCGCAAATCCGGTGGCGGTGACATTCGTGTCCGTGGTCTGGCCGGACCAGTTGGCCGGCTCCTGGCTGCCATCGATCCAGACCTTGAAGTACAGGGTGCTGCCGGCGACCCGAAAGCGAAACCACTGCTTGGCCGTGCCCGGCGTGTAGTTGACGCGGACGCTGCCGATGTTGGTGTGGATTGTCCCTCCCCATTTGCCGAAGAGCTCGACGTGGCCGGCGCCGTCGAAGCGCACCCCGTAGAACGTGGCCGCGCCGGAAGACAGCCGCAGTACGGCGCCCGCCTTGTCAGATGTGGCGGCGACCTGCCAGCGGACCAAAACCTCGCCGCCGTCGTTGGCCAGGGCCGAGCCAAGGCTTTCCCAGCTGTCGCTCGAGGGCTTGGCGATCTTGCCTTGAGTGCCGGTGGTCGAGTACGTGGCCGACCCGGCCTGGTTGGTCCAGACATTGCCGTCGGTCGAGGTCCCCCAGGAGCCGCTGACCGGCGTCCGCACGAAGGTGTCCTGCCGTGTCAGATACTGGCTGGGCGCAATTGATGAGGTCATCCAGCCGTCGGCGTTGAAGACGTAGGTCGTCTTGTTGCCAAGCGGATCGGTGACGCTGTTGCGATAGCCGTTGCTGTCGTATGTGTACGTCCAGGTGAAGTTGTCGGCGTCGACCATCGAGGTCACGTCGCCCGGATGCGAGCTGTCCGCGTGGTTGTACGTGACCGTTTGGATCTGCTGCGTGCCGACCAGTGGGCGCGAGGTCGTGGCCAGGTCGCCGCTCGCGTTGTAGGTGTTCGTCGTCGTGACCAGGCTCGGGTCCTGGCTCGTCAGCGTTTCGCCGAACGAGTTGTAGGCGTAGCTGGTCGTGCGGCCCAGACCGTCCGTTTCGCCTAGCACGTTGACATTTGAGTCCCGTACGTTTGTCACGGTCTTACCATTCGGCCCAACTGCGGCGGTCACGCCGAGAGCGGCGGGATCGAATGCGTAGGTCCAGGTCGCAACTGGGGCATTGACCGGGCCGAGCGTGCGCGAGAGGAGGATCCCATTCAGGTATTCCTCTTGAGTCACGTTGCCCTTCGGATCGGTGACGGTCGTGATCCCGCCGGAATAGGAGAACGTTGTCGTGCGCGTAGTGATCGGGTCCTGCTGGCTGGTGATCATGTGACTGGTCGGGTCGTAGGTGTTCGTGGTAACGCCGTTGTTGGGATCGGTCATGGTCTGTAGGTACTGGCCGCCGCCGTAATTCACATAGGTGAATTTGGTCAGGCCGCCAGCGACGTCGGTGACCTGGGTCAAGTTGTTGTAGGTGGCCGGCTGACCCGGGTCGTTGCCGATCTGGAAGACCACACTGCGCGCAGGCGAGCCACTGTCGGTCACCGTCACGGTGCGAAACCCGGTGATCGTGCCGTAAGTGAAGGTGAGCGTCCGGCCGGCTGGATCGGTGACGGTTGTCAGGTTCCCGCCACTGTAGGCAAGCGTCAGCGTGTATGCCGCCGAGTTATGCCGGTCGATCAGCTGGCTCAGCCAACTAATGTTGTTGCCACCGGATGCAAGAAAGATTTCACGGTTCTGACCCGAATCTATGAATACAAATTGAGATCCATTCTTCTGCAGCGTTACGTGTTCGCTGGATGGCCCGGTGTAGGTACTCCCGTTGAGTGTGAACAAGACGGCCGAACCATTGCTCTCGTGCACTGTGGCATCGCCACCGCCGTTCGGAAGACTGAAGGTGATGAACTCGTTGTAGTTGTCGGTCCACCCGTATCCAAGCGGCTGTAGCGCCGGCCCGAGCGTCGTCGCACGCAGCGACGAGTAGGTATGGGTCAGGTCGAGGTCGATCCGACCTGGAATATGGAAGTCGGTGAACGTGTGATAGAACTCGCCGGTCGCGTCGTTGACCGGATCGGCGGTCGAACTGGTGGTGCAAGGGCACAGCCACTTCGACTTGCCGCCGACAAGTTCGTCCACCGTGACTCCCTGGCCGAGCGAGTATGGCCGCCTCCAGTCGTCGTCGCCTTGGACACTGGAGGGGCCACTCGACCAGATCGTGTTGGCATGGTTGGTGTTGCCCGAAGCATCGCGGTATGTGGATGGGATGATGCCGCCGGCGTAGCCGTTGCCACTGGTCTGAGCGGACAGGATGTGGGTTGAGGGCAGCTTGCTGATCGCATAGTCATTGAAATGCCAGAGGATGTCGGTGCTGCTGTCGGTCGTGAACTGCGACGTCGGCGGCGTGAAGTTAGCGGTGTAGCGAGCGACTGAGCTGACTCGAATCTCGTCGAAGTAGCCCTGCGCCAGGCCGGCGTTGTCCATGAAGCCGAATGGGCCGGCCGGGAGCGATGCCGCAGCCGTGACACTGCACCCGGGCACTAGAGTTCCATTGATGTAGCCGCTAACGGTCGTCCCGTCGTAGGTAAGCGCAACATGCGCGGGGGTCGTGACAGAGCTATTAAACGCGAGGGGAATGCCACCAGCGCTTGGGATGGTGCACGATCCGCCCGGCCAGACAAAGTAGGTCTGATTGTTTGTCGAACCTCCGATATGGAAGTCGAGTCCGGCGATCGGATTTTGGTCCGAAGGGCTGCTCGTCGTGCCGCTCAGCCATCCGAAGGCCATGTGGCTGCCCGTCGTCGCCATAGTCGTGAATCCCCATACACGAGCCTCGAAGGTCCAGCTCGAGAGCGCAGGGACGTTGTTTCGGCTGACGAACCCGTAGTGGGAATAGGCCTGGCTGTTGCCCGGGCCACCTCTGAGAAGGAGATAGGTGCCGAAGTTGCCGGGGCCTACGGTGGGCGACCCGATCGTGACCGCGCTGGATGTGACCGCCGCGCCGGCGCCGCGGGCGTTGACGGCCTGGACTTGGAAGGTGTAGCTGGCGCCTCCGGGCAGGTTGGGAATGTTGGCTCCGGAGCCCGCCCCGCTGATCGTGATCGGGGTGCTGGACAGGCCGTCGACCACCGGCGTGACCGAGTAGGACGTGATCGGCGACATCACGCGGGAAGTCGGCGGGGTCCAGCTCAGGCTGGCCGAGTTGGTGCTCGCCTTGACGACCAGGTTGGTGACCGGTCCGGGAAGAAATTCAGCTGCATTGAAGTGAGCAGCGATCTGCGTGGTGGTGAGCGCGTATCCGTAGACCGAGACCTGTCCAACCTCGTCCCCCGGATTGACCGAGTATCCGTTATTGCAGAGCACGATCACCCGCACGCAGCTCACGCTGGTATCCGATGCGTTGGCACTGTTCACGCTGAAGCACAGCAGCGTGTCGATGTACGCTTGCACATGCGTCCCGTCATCAACCAGATCCAGCAGATGCGGGAAGCCGTCATACAAATTCGGTGTCGGACTGACCGAACACGTACCGCCCATGCCCCCACTTGACGCAACAATCCCGGTCTGGCCCGAGATCCCCAGTCTCACCTCGCTGGTGCCGTTGATGTCGAACAACGTGGGCAAACCGCAAGTACTGGGTTTGGAGCACGCATAGATGCCCTCGACGCTGCGCGTCGCCGGCAAGCCGAAAGGGCTGGCGGCATTTGCGCCCACGTTGCAGCAGGTGTTGGTGTAGGTCACTGAGGAGCCAGATCCCGCGACCAGCCCAGCCGAGGCCCAGGTCGGCAAATCTGAGCATCCGTTCGGATAGACGCACACGAAGCTCGCCGCATGTCCGTTCCCGGTAGCGTCGCCGCAGGTCGTACCGGTGCCATCGTCACAGGGCCAGTACGCGGTCGGGGTGTCTGCGGTGACGGTCGTATTGTATTGATAGCCGGCCGCCAGCACTGGCTTGAAGATCTGCTCGGCGCTGGATTGGCCCAAAGCGTGTCGAACGACAGCCGGCCAGTTTGGTTGGAAAGTCCCGCCGATTAGGGAGAAGCAGATTGAGACTACGATCGCGATCGCGCGAATCGATCGTGAAGGAAGAAACGGGAGCGAACGCGGCGTGCGACTCGAACCGGAGTCCGACTTTGATTGCTGATCCGCCATCTGGTGTCCCCTCGCTGGTGTGACGAAGTGCTGGATCTGTTTGGGGGGCACCCTACAGGCGTTTAGTTAACATGTCAAGTGATCGCCCCTAGATGTCGCGCATGAATTAACGCCCGATCCCAGATGTTGGGCCTATAGGCCGGCGCCGACGAGTCTAGGAGGTGAGCGCGCGACTCGAGACGATGAAGATATTCACCTCTTATCGTCACCATCCAGGGGTACCTTAGCCCGAGTCGAATCCCTCGAGCCAGCGTGCGTGATTGGACCGCCGTCAATTCCTCCGCTCTTGTTTCGCGGCCTCAGCAGCGCGACGAGCGCTTGATCCTCTTTTGGAAATGGTCTCGATCGACCTGGTTAATTCCGCCCCTTGACGCAAGGTCACCTCTACCAGGCTCATCGCCTCGCGCTCGACCCCGGTGAGCCGATTCATGGTGGCAAATTGCCTAACGCGTTCGCCGAGACGGGTCAGATCAGCCGCCAGGTCTATGCTCAGCTCAGCGTCGTGTGTAGGCTGCGCCATGAAATAGCTGATCGGCTTGCGGGTCCGGCGGGCGATCAGGGTCAGAACGGTCCGTGATGGGCGGGAGCGCCCTCGTTCGACGAAATGAATGAATGTCCGGGACACGTCATCTCCTGCGACTTCGGCGAGGCTAAGGCCAGCCTCGAGCCGTGCCCGTCGCACACGCGCCGGATCGACGGCTATTCCTGGGCCACGAGGTCCGCGCTGCACACTGCCGGATGCTAGTGTTAACCATTTGTTAAGCGACGCGCCTAGGACGCAAATCGGGAGTTAGGATCACTTGCATATGGGAGGAACCATGTCGACGTATAAGCCCGGCGAAAAAGCACCACAGACCGGAACCATACGGTGCGTGAGGCATCCGGAGGTTGTCAAACACATCAAGCAGGGAGAGACCTTCCCTCCGTGCGATAACTGGGGCGATCACACTGGCCCTGGAAACGTCTGGCAGTACATGTGAATCGTCGGTGACGTCATCTGGCTCACAGGCTGATTGCTAAACGCGAAGTAAAGACTAGGCGGCGCATAACGCTGGAAATGCCCGTCGGCCACTGGTTCGCAGGAGACGTCGCGAAGCGCACATTGCCAACGGCGAGGGTTCAGCAGCGTCGAAGACCGTTGGAGCGTGCCTGTCCCTATACGGACCCGCCCCGCGCTACTTTCTCTTAGCTTGCTTGCCCCTTCGCCGTGCCTGCGCTAAGGCGCAACCTCTTTTTCCTTTCGCGAGGTCTGGGTCCGCAGCTCCTTGCTGGCATCGCTGGCCACCTTCTTGCTGGTTGTCATCGTTGGTAAGTGTAGGCCCGTATACACGAGCGAATCCGCTCATCAAGCGCCGAGGTTCGGCGATTCGTAGCACGCCTCGCAAGAAGAGGTAGTAGTCGAGAGCAAGCATCAACTCGTCGTCAGCTGTCGAGAAGGAGACATTTGCGGCCGCAACAAGTTTTCTGCGCCCAAGCGGGCGTGGTCTGTATAGGGGGTAGTTATCACCATCTTGCGGAGCCACGCGGCCCGGAACCGTAGTAGCCGACTCTTCGCACTCGAGGCAGCCGAAGGCTCCGCTGTGATGTGGCGGACATGATCATCGCGTGTGATGGCCGTGCTTCTCTTTAGAGGCGGCCATGACCTGTCCTTCGATCCGATCATCACGTTGCCTCGGTGGCAAAGAGCGAGGCGGTGATGGCCGCGTCGATTCGCTCGCGGACAGTCACACGGTGAGCCATTCAGCTGGAAATCGATACCCGATTCACCTTTCACGTTCCCGAAACCATCAATCTCGCGGTTAAAGGCCCGCGTTCCGCTCTCTTCTTGTGGCGCCCCCCTACCTCCGGCGACCTCCTGTCGGTGGGCGCGCATCGAGGAACGTCCTCGGCACTATCGAGAAGTCCTCGTAATGGTAGGGCAGGTGATCAAACTCCTCGCCGTGGCTGCGGGGTTCGTGATGCGCACGGGCGACGATCCACACAACGATGTCGTCGCCGGTCGCCGGATGCAGTGGGCCCACAGCGTAAGCAGTTTCCAGTTCCTTGTCCGTGCAGGCGGAACCGACATTCTCCCCCTGCTGAAAGCCGTCGCCTCGATAGATCGTGGCCCACACGTCGCCGGTTGAGTACTGATCGCGACCGGCCATCCGTGGAAGCTCCACCTCGTAGCTCTTGAACTGACCCTGGTTATTTTTGGCGACGGTGCTCCGGACCCGCCACTTACGAGCCGTGTCTGGATCGGAGAGTAGCTTTCCCTGGGCAGCGAGCGTGTCCCATTTGTCGCCACCAGGCTGGTTGAAGTTGATGTGGTTGAAGACTTCGATGACGTCGTGCGGAAACTGACCGTCAATGTCCAGGTCTAAGCGGAAGTACATGTGGTGAACGTGCGCGATGTCGGGTTTGGAAGGATGGACGTGACCGCCCATCGCCACGCGAGGCGTGATGACACCGTCGCTACTGAACTCCCAGCTGTGGACGTACTGATACCAGCCACATTGGAACTTTGCTGCAATCGTCAGGCTGCCTGGGTTGAAGTCGTCTCCTGGGTCGGTCTTGACCACGACCGCGTCGGTGTCAACTCCGGCGACGTAAGGTCCTGGGTTCAGCCAGGGAGCCCAGCTGTTCGGCGCCGTGTGCTTGAGGGCCGTGAACGGCGCACCACCGCAATGCGCGTCGAGGCCGTCTTTGTAGGTCGGGGATCCGCCGTGATAGGGCACGAGCGCGAAAGGTTGACTTCCACGCCACATCACGCGGTGGCCCTGAAAGTCCGCCCACCAAACTTCCAGTCCACCCCCCGAGGCCATTGGGATCTTCCAGTACACGGACCAGCCCGCGCCGCTCACTTGGTGGTAATTACCAAAATTGGGCATTTGTCATCCCCCTTTGTGCTCTGACCTCGGAAACTCCTCAAAATGGACGAGCCTCCGGTCTATGAGATCCACCGCCGCTTCGGCTAGGAGGCGGATGCCCACCCGCGCATCAGGCTGCGTACCGAAGCCCGACCTGGCGCCTGCGCGGCGAATGGTCTTGGTCTGGCGCGAATGCAGTTACAAACGAGCCTCGTTGCTTCCTGATCCGCGCCACCCGTTCATCACGGGCGGCGATCGCTCGCGCCTCTTTCACTTCGTCGTCCAGGAACGCCGGCTGAAAGCCTTGAAGATCGAGAACCCGAAACACTTTGCCGGCGACGTTCACGATTGCTTCAAGCGTTCGCCGTTTCTCGTAGTCGAGGATGAGGACAGCGATCGTCCGCTTGGGTGTCGTGGCCGGGCTAGCTGGCTTGTCGATCCGAAGGTCAGCCCCGAAAACTCGGTAGCGCGGGGACAGCTCTTTGCTGAGATGAGCTCTGGCTGCCTCGATGGCCCGACGCTCTTCTCGTGTCGAGAGCGGTGCGACGGCGCTCCGGAGTCTTGCCGTCGCCTTGGACATAAAGGCCACGTTTCTCCTGACCACAGGCATCAGATACACCTCCCCGGAACGCGGACGCGCGGTCAGAGTCTCGATCTCAAACCGGGGCTTTACAGCAAGCCGCGCGCCCTCGCGGACTTGACACGAGTATCGCTCATGGGTCCGCCTTGTCAAGTGTTGTCTTGTCAGCGGTCAGGCGATATCCGATCTGGCTAGATGCCGTTGCTTGGCTGCTGATCTCAGCGCTCACAGCTTCCCCCATATTCCGGCGAGTGAGTCTGCGCCCACGATGCCAGCCTTAAGGTTGTAAAGTGCACCGACACCGATCATTTGACAGCCCCCTCTCATAGGCATAGGGTTGAACCAGGCCGCCGCTCTTTGCGGCAGGTCACGAGCGCGCTGCAGAAGCACTCATCGGAGGAAGAGGCTCGATGGAGCCCGAGGCAGAATCCGGCGGCATTTCACCCGAGTTCGCGCCACGCATCGCGTTCCTGACCGCGAGCACGCCTCCCGAACCGACGCCTCGAGTGAAGCGAGCTCCCGACCTGATCGCCGGAGTCGCGACATCACCGGCGAAGGTCGAAGCCGGCCGCCCATTCCAACTCCGAATCACCCTAGCACCCTCGAATCGCACCCCGCGGTTGGTTCAGATCCACCTGGAGTCGGTCAGCCACTCGATCCGGCGGATTCGGCCATTGACAAAAACCGAAGCAGCCGCTGCTGAGATCGTCGAGCGCATGCCTGGTATGGCCGAAGGCGCGGCCGAGGTCGCGGTGACGCTGTACGACGATGAGGGTCGGACGCATCGCATGGTTGTTGGTCAAATTCCGATCTTCAGGCGCAATCCAGTCTTTGTCATCTTTTGGCCGTCGATGCGCTCCCTTCGCTTGTCAAGCGGCGCAGCTCGCTACGACGCGGGCGCTGACGTCTTCCGGACTGAGACGAACTTCATGTTCCTCAATAACACTGCGCAGCAGGTCACGCTCGACCCGACTGGGACGCGCCAGACGGTGGATCAGAACAGCAATCAGATCAGCACCGGGAGCGTCAATTTCGGCGCTCCGATCGTCTTGCCGGCGTTCGGGATGTCGACGGGGTGGTGGTGGACCACGACCTTCCCAAATGGGAGCACCGGATACAACAAGCTCAAGGCCAAGGAGGAGATCCGCTCGACCTACACCTTCAAGTTCCAGAATGATCCGAACCAGGCGATAAGCTCCATGCTCACTTGGAGGGCGTTCCTCGGCCCACGCATCAACATCATCAGGGTTGGGGTGGAAAACTTCACCGCCGATCAGAACTCAAAGATCGATGGCGGTATCACATTCACCCGGAACATCTACGAACAAGTCGACTTCACGATCGGCGATCCAATCGGTCGTTGGCACATTACTGTTGCACAGGCAGGCGGACTCATAACGATCGCCAACAACGGGGATGCTGAGAAGCTGACCTCGGACTGGACCGTCCCGAACGACTTCGTTGACGTCTTCATCTCGTTGAACATCGTCGGTGCGTCCGGTTGGTCTCCGGTAAACGGACCATGTGACAAGAACGCCAAGGGAATGACCGGGTCCGTCGTCGACATCGAAGGCGACGTTCCCTACTTCGGGAACAGCATTGCGCACGAACTAGGCCACTACCTTGGGCTCAACCACGTGGCTGACCCCAACAACTTCATCGGTAACAACGGGGACTCTGACAGCAAAACCGGGATCACGGTCGACCAATACAACACGATGAAGCAGCATTGTTTCGTCCGCTATTTAGCCTAGGAATTGAGGCTCGATGAAGAAGAAAGCCAGAAATCGGCCGCAGGGAAATTTGAGAGGGCACGTGACCTACGAGTCACGCCGGCCGGCAAACCTGCGTCGTTACGGGAGAGCCGGCTTGCGAGTACTAATCGACGAGATGCTGGAGGCGCGTGACGCGGTGCCAAAGGAGAAGTGGTTGGCGCTGGGCCCGAGCGGTGTCGAGATTCTCCACACGCTGGCTTTGGGGTCAGAGCCGCATCACTTCAGAAATCGGGCGATCGGGGCCCTTGGCGTGATTGCCAACCCATCTTCGGTCTCGGTGCTGGGCCAGATCGCGCGCGACAAGCGCGAGAACGTAATCGTTCGCGTGGCCAGCACGCTCTCGCTGGCCGAAATCGGTGGCGCCGCTCCTAGGCGGCTACTCGAGGCACTCTTGGGCGACGACGAACTACTCGTTCGACATCGCGCCGCCGAAGGCCTGGGCAAGATCGCCGATGCGAGGGCGCTGGGCCGGCTTCGGGCCGCGAGAGACGACGAGGCGGAACTGGTCAGGCAGGCCGCGAACACTGCCATCGAGCGGATCGAGTTGATCGGCGACCTTCGGGCCGGCGAAGACGCTCGCAAGAGGCGGCGGTAGTGGCGACGCGCGGGACGGAATCCCTACGGCTGCTCGATAGTGACCAAAAGCATGTCAGGACAGCCGTTCGGCAGCTCCGAGTAGCCGCCCTCGACATCGATTTCGACGTGGCCCGCAGCCGGCTGTTTCGGTTCGGCACGAGAACCTTTGTGGTCGCTTTTGCTCGCACCTTCTTCGGCCGAGGGGAGGACTTTGCACATCTGCGCGGCCGCCGGACCGTCATCGGTGTGGTTGGCCAAGCCCAACCTGTGCACTCTGATCGGTTCGAGGCATACCGGCTGATCGTGTTGGATCTTCGATCATCTGCATCGGCCAAGATAGAGGTTCGTCGCACCGACGGATCGATCGCTCACACCGGCCCGGCGCGCATACTGGGTAACCGGCTCATTGCTTCAATCTCGATGGCCATTCCCCGAGTGCCGCTCGCCGGGTCGATCGAAGGCAGCATTACGCCGGACGGCAAGATTAAGTTGACGAAAGCCTCTCTTTCCATCAAGACCGCTTCGCAGGCCCCAGAACGCGAGCGCGTCTCGAGCTAGCTGAGATCCGCGATCAGTCGCGGCTCGGCTTCATCGTGTCCAGCGACTCCGGGCTGCCTGACATCGAAGAGCCATGGCATCGGGTGGTTCAGCTTCACGTGATCCTTGGAGGACGGTCTTATGAGGAGCGCGATCCAGCCCTCCTGACCTTCGACCTGAACGACTCTGCCCTTCGACCGTCGACTTCTTGCCCGTCGCCTGGCCAATATCTCCTTGCTATGCGGGAGGTAGTGGGCGATTGCGTAGTCGTCCTGACGCCGCACGCGGCGCTGAGTGGGGCCTTCTCGGCTGCGAACGCCGCCGCCTTGACGTACAGGCAAGAGTCGTCGCGATCCGTCGAAGTTGTGGATACCAGAACTGCCGGGCCTGCCTACTCTCTGGTATGTCGCGTCGCGATGAATGAGACGAGTGAAGCGGGCGAAGCCCGCGCTGTCATCAAATCCGTATCGGCGGCGGTCCAGATGTACGGTTTGGTTTCGTCCCTTGCCCCCCTGTTACGCAGCGGACGACTGGGGCGCACATTGGCTAGAACCGTCGACAAAGTAGACACGCGATTCATGTTCCGCGTAAGCGGGAGGAGGTTCAGGCCAATCGGCTTTAGCCGTGACGACCCTACCACCATCGACAAGCTGGTCAGACACGCCACGCAGAAGGCAACCGGCCCGGTCTGGGCCGTAGGATTCAGTGGCCACAGCTCTGAGAACGCCGGGTATTGTCTTAAAATTCTGGCGACTCGCATCCCCGTTGTTTGCAGTTGGGTCTTCGTCGCAGGGCCCGCACTGATTGTCCACGGCGGCAGTACAATGGCGGGTTTCGCTATAGCCCCGACTTCTTCATTGGACCCGCGCGGAACAGCGCCCGCACCAATTCAACTGTGAGTTTCAAAAGATCCATCACCACCGCCCCGGGCGTCGACAGATATTCGTCGGCCTAGCTCAAAGAATCTGAGAAAGAGGTTCATCTAGGCTGGCCTCGACCCGTCACTCACCCTTCTTTCGAAATCGAAGCTTGAGTTCAGTCTCACCTTCGAAATCACATTCCCGCCACGGAATATTCATGGACCAAAGGTCGCTCCGGCAGAGTTCCGCGGGGGTTATCCCCCCACGCTGCCGATATCGGAGGGTTACCCGCACCAACTAGGCTACCCAGTGGGAGGTCGACCGATCCTCCCCTTCCAGACTCACCCTTGGCCTTGGGCGACCGCCAGCGCTT
>WNFA01001830.1_pt1 | contig 17318 bp, 19 predicted proteins | sample 5400481 | NCBI WGS metagenome assembly WNFA01 (sample SAMN13153340, study PRJNA577476) | soil metagenome | isolation source: 120 cm saprolite under Douglas fir tree site 2 hole 1 replicate 2 | place: USA:California | collected 2015-04-18
GCAATGCCTGCGCTGCTTAGGCCGTAAACGAGCTGCCGCAGCCGCAATTACGCGCCGCGTTCGGATTCTGGAACACGAATCCCTGGCGCATCAGTGTCTCTTCATACTCAAGTGTCGTACCGTTGAGATACAGCAAGCTCTTGGGATCAACGAAGATGCGCGCGCCATACTCTTGAAAAACTTTATCCCGGTCGCGCGCCTTTGTATCCAGGCGCATGGCATACGACAGGCCCGAGCAGCCGCCACCCTGCACGCCTACGCGCAGCCCGCCCTCTTCCGGCGAAACGCCATCCTTTTCGAGCAAGGCGCGGATTTTTTGCGCCGCGCGCTCGGTCAAATGGATCTTCGCGATGTTAGGGCTCAGTGTTTCCGTCACCATAACCAAAACACCTAGCAGAATCTAGTGCGCGACCTTCTCCGCCACAGGCACTTCGACGCCGTGCTTTTTCTTCCAGTCGCCAATCGCCGCCTTGATGGCGTCTTCGGCCAGCACCGAGCAATGAATCTTTACCGGCGGAAGCGAAAGCTCGCGCACGATGTCAGTATTCTTGATGCTCAGCGCTTCTTCGACGGTCTTGCCTTTGACCCATTCGGTAGCCAGCGATGAGCTGGCAATCGCCGAACCGCAACCAAAGGTCTTGAACTTGGCTTCTTCAATGACCTTGGTGTCGGGATTGATCTTCATCTGCAGCTTCATCACGTCGCCGCACTCCGGCGCGCCGACCAAGCCGGTGCCGACATTGGGATCTTCCTTCGGCAGGCTGCCAACGTTACGCGGATTATTGTAGTGATCTACGACCTTATCGCTGTATGCCATTGCCGCTCCTTAACCCTCAACTCGCCTTGGCTTTCGCAAGATTGGTGCTCACCAAGCCCGCATCCTTCACATCCTCTTCGTCAAGAGAAACGCTGGGGATGGATGCCGAACGTCCCGCAGCCAGTTGGCGCAAAGCGTCCGCTGAAATCTGCGTGCTGATTCCCAGGCTTTTCAGGAATCCCCGCACTTGCTGAACCTCATGAAACGACCGCACTGCCGCGATGCTCTCGCTGTCCGCATCATAGGGTACAAAGGAGACGCGAAAGGCGGCCCCGGTGCCCCCGATGGAGCGGTGAATCCGAATTGTTCCTTCAATTTTTGCCATTGGGTATCCTTCAGTCCGTTAAGTTTCTTAGGCGGTTTGCCACTTCATTTTGGAAATATCGATGCCTTCCTTAGCCATCTCGTAAAGCGGCGAAAGCTCGCGGAGTTTGGTGACCACCTGAACCATCTTGTCCGTCACGTAATCGACCTCTTCTTCGGTATTGAAGCGGCCTAGCCCGAACCGGATGGAAGTGTGCGCCAGGTCTTCGCCCACGCCTAAAGCTTTGAGTACATAACTGGGTTCGAGGGTTGCCGAAGTGCACGCGGAACCGCTCGAAACCGCCACATCGTTGATTCCCATCAGCAGGGATTCGCCTTCCACGTAGGCAAAACTCATATTCAGATTGTTGGGCAGGCGGTGCTCGATGGAACCGTTGACGTAGACCTCATCGAGCTTGGCCTCCAGACCCGCCCGCAGCCGATCGCGCAAAGCACGCAGCCGCTTCGATTCTTCGGGCATCTCCTGCTGAGCAATCTCGCAGGCCTTGCCCAGTCCGATGATGCCGGTGACGTTGAGCGTACCGGAACGCATGCCGCGCTCGTGGCCGCCGCCATCGATGATCGCGGAAAGCTGCACACGCGGGTTGCGCCGGCGAACGTAAAGAGCACCTACTCCCTTGGGTCCGTAGATCTTATGCGCGGAAATGGATAGCAAGTCGATATTGTCCTTCTGCACGTCCACGGGGATCTTGCCGACCGCCTGCACGCCATCTGCGGCAAAGATGATCCCGTGTTCCTTGGCGATCTTGCCGATCTCCGCCATCGGATTGATCACGCCAATCTCGTTGTTGGCGTACATGATGGTGATCAAAATCGTCTTTGGCGTAATCGCCTTGCGCACGTCTTCAGGGTCAACACGCCCATCGCGCTGCACCGGTAGATAAGTCACTTCGTATCCGTATTTTTCCAACCGCTTGCAGGTGTCCAGCACAGCTTTGTGCTCAATGGCCTGCGTGATGATGTGGTTGCCCTTCTCGCGGTACATCTCCGCGACGCCCTTGATCATCAGGTTGTCGGATTCCGTCGCGCCGCTGGTGAAGATGATTTCCTTTGGCGTAGCGCCGATCAGCGAAGCCACCTGCGCCCGCGCGTTCTCCACCGCTTCCTCGCCGGCCCAGCCGAACGAGTGGTTGCGGCTCGCGGCGTTCCCAAATTTCTCAGTGAAATACGGCAGCATTGCTTCCACCACACGGGGATCGACCGGCGTGGTCGCGTGATTGTCCATATAAATCGGCAGCTTCACAGCCATCTCTTTTCTCCCTAAGTCCGCAACTCGACGAGCGCCGGCTCATGCGGCTCTTCGCTCATCTGAGAAATTGTTACCGCGCTCAGCACCTGCAAAATACTTTCGTTCACGCGCCGCAGCGGTTCGCGGACCGAGCAGCGTTCCGTCGTATCGCAATTTCCGTGGCTGGTCACGCAAGAGGTGATCAGCACCGGCCCATCAATAGCGGAAATCACTTCCAAGGCGCTGATCTGCCCCGGTTCTTTGGCCAATTGATAGCCTCCGCTGGAGCCATGCTTGGCGGAAACGACTCCGTGGCGCGCCAGTCTCTGCAGCACCTTGGCCATCAACGTCGCCGAAATCCCGTATTCCTCGGAAATCTCGCTGGCGCTACAAGCATGCACGCCGCGGTGTGTCGCCAGATGCTTCACGGCGATCAGCCCGTAGTCTGCTTTCTTCGACAACTTGAACATCGTTCCGCTTCCCCACTCACAAATCCATATACGACCGAATTGGTCGCAAATAAACAATACTATGTTCTGGGGAATAAGTCAAACCCTGTTTCCAGAAGCCGGTTCCCCAAACCCCCTATTTCCTTCATCTTAGTTTAGGACTCGATTGGTCTTGATTTGCTAACGATTTCTGGTGAAAGGTCAAAACTAGGCAGTGAAACGGTGAAATTCGGGCGCGAACGGTGATATCCGGGCATCAATAAAATGTGGCAGCCTGACGCTATCCAGCAAAGGATAGGCAAAAGCCTCAATTTTTGTCCCAATCGGAAATGCTCACCAGCGCAGTGCTGTTTCATGGTTTGGACGCAGAACAGCTTCCTCCTCGAGCCACCGCTTCCACCAGCCTCTGCACCGCTGGCGCCGGCATCAACAGCAACTGGGTCTTCGGCTGCTTGATTTGCTCGATTGCCGCCAGCTGTTGCGTCTTCCAATCGTCAGGCGCCGCCCCACCTTTGTGGATGAAGTCCAGCGCCGCCAAACCGACGCCTCCCAGTGCCGACAGATCTTGCGAACTGGCCGCGACTTCCTTGACGAGAAAGGATCGTCGCACAAGCAGCTGTAACTTGGCATCGTTGTCACGCCAAGCCGTCAGTTGCGCACGCAATCGCGCTTCGGCGTCGGCGTCGTGGCACGAGCTAGTCACGAATCTGTCCACCAACTGCCCAAACCGGCGAGCTGTCTCGCTTTCCAGCGGAACCGCGTCGACTAATCGGTTCAGCGGGGTCGCACTGGTTGGCTCCGCGGATGCCGTTGCCTCCCGCGTGTAATCCTTCACCGGCTCGACCACATCCGCCAGCGTCCGCAACACCGCCAATTCTTCCGGGCTCGCGTTCGGGCCCGCAATTCGTCGCAGCATCTGCGGATAATACGTGCGGTGAGTCAGCCCCAGCCATTCCAGCTCCGTGCCGACCGAATGCAGCCGCGTATACATCGAGGCAGCATCGGTCACGTTTTGCGGCGACCACAGCCGCTCCGCAATCGCGGCATTGCGTGGCCAAATCCGTGAATCAATGTTTTCTGGGTTTACGTATTCCGTCCACATGCATGATTCGCCGCCAAGAATGAGGTGCTGCTGCTCCGGTGTGAGGTTCGCTGCCGCGCCGCTCATGGGATCGACCGCATAATGCCGCGCAACGGGCCAGCCGAGATCGAGGTAATAGCCATTCGAAAGAATTCCGTGGTAGCCCTGTGCCGCCGCCTTCGCCAGGGAGGCCTGCCCACGCCACGACTGAATCACGATATCCTTCGGCACTCCGGGAATAAGAACTTCGTCCCAGCCGACCACTGCTTTGCCATGCTTCGTGACAATCTTCTGCAGGCGTTGGCTGAAGTAAGCCTGCAGCGCCTCGTTGTCCTTCAATCCGTGCGATTTTTTGAACTCCTGAATCTTCGCGTTGGCGTCCCACTGCTTTCCGTTTACCTCGTCGCCGCCAATGTGAAAATAGTGGTCCGGGAAAAGCTTAGTCATTTCTCCCACGAATTCATCGAGGAATTTATAGGTTTTCTCGTTCGTCGGGTCCATTGCCGGATCAAAGACTCCCCATTTGCGCTCGATTTCGTAAGGGCCCGGCCCGCTGGCCAACTCCGGATGCCCCACAAACCACGCCGTGCTGTGTCCCGGCATGTCGAATTCCGGCACCACGCGAATCCCGCGGTCGCGCACGTAGGCAATAAGGTCGCGGATTTCATCTTGTGTGTAGTAAAGACCATCGGAGCCCAGCGTGTGCAGCTTCGGAAATTTCTTGCTTTCCACGCGGAAGCCCTGGTTTTCGGAGAGGTGCCAGTGGAACACGTTCATCTTCACCGCTTCCATGCCGTCCAGATTGCGCCGGAGAATCTCGAGCGGAATGAAGTGGCGGCTGACGTCGATCATCATGCCGCGCCAGGGAAACCGCGGCTTGTCTTGAATCTTTACGGCAGGGGCAGCGAAGCCGTCCGGCGAAACTTCCACCAATTGCAGAAAAGTTTGCAGTCCGTGCATCGAGCCGAGCGGTGTAGCCGCATCAATCTTCGCGCCCTCCGCGCCGATTTCGAGGGTGTATGATTCATCCTCGCCCAGCTCTTGAATTTCCTTGTTGCCGTGATCCGTATGAATCGTCAGCGTAGCTTTCGACGATGTCTTCGCCGAAAGCTGCAGCCCAGTCTCCCGTGTGAGTTGCCGCAGGAATCGTTGCACCGCGCGGTCGAGGCGGGCTTCGCTGTGGCCACTCAGCGCAACGGAAAACGATGAGTCGATGCGCAAGCTGCCGCTGCCCGTCTGTACGCTCGCCGGCCATGGCATAAGACTCAGTCCCGGCTGCTGCTCCTGAGCGCTCGCCTCGGATGAGCACAGCAGAACCGCAAAACAAATCACGCCCAGCTCCCGCACCCCATGACCAACGCTCATTTGTTTTCCGACCTCCATCGAAGATGCGCGAGGCAAACGTTCGCCCACCTGCGTAAGCCCACGCATACTGTCACAATCTGAGCTTGGCGCGAAACGATTTTGCGAAGCCAATTTGGGCCTATGCTACATTCACCACCCGAACGATTCTCAACACACGGAGCACTCGTATCGCTCGCCAAAAGTTTCAGGTCTGCCGCTTTTGCGGCCTGGGTTAGAATACAAAGACTGTGCTGCTCTCATGAAAACGTCCATCGCCATCTATCCCGGCTCCTTCGACCCTGTGACCAACGGCCACCTCGATCTCATCGAGCGGGGCGAAAAAATGTTTGATCTGTTGATTGTGGCTGTGTTGCGCAATACGGAAAAAGCGCCACTGTTTTCCGTCCCCGAGCGCGTGGAGATGCTCCGCGAAGTTACCCGGCAGTGGTCCGACGTCGAAATCGACGTTTTCGACGGTTTGCTCGTCGACTACGCGCGCAAGCGTCATGCGGGCGTGATCCTGCGCGGCATCCGCGCCATCTCTGACTACGAGTACGAATTGCAAATGGCGCTGATGAACCGCAAGCTCGAACCGCGCTTGGAAACCGTGTTCATGCTGCCGGGAGAGACCTACAGCTACCTGAGCGCGAAGCTGGTGCGAGAGATTGCGCAACTCGGTGGGCCACTGAACGGCTTGGTGCCACCGGTGGTCGAAGAGCGTTTGCGTGCAAAAATTTCGTGACCGTATGAAAAGGAACTCCGCCGGCTAATACCTGGCGCTACGAAGGAGACACCGTGCAACTGACGGAACGTATCAATCGCATTCAAATCTCACCGACCTCTGCGGTCATCGCGGAAGCGGAAAGGCTGAAAGCCAAAGGCGTGGACATCGCCGACTTCGGCCCCGGCGAGCCGGACTTCCCGACTCCGGACCACATCAAGAAAGCCGCCGTTCGCGCTATCGAACAGAACTACACGAAATACACACCCACCGGTGGGATCATGCCGCTGCGCGAGGCGATTTGCACCTGGCACAAGCGCGAACTCGGCTCGAGCTACGATCCCAAAGAATGTGTCGTCAACGTCGGCGGCAAGCACTCCATCTTCAATGCGGTCAGCGTGCTCGTGCAACAGGGCGACGAAGTCATCATTCCCGCGCCCTACTGGGTCAGCTATCCGGACATCGTGAAATATGCTGGCGGGAAGCCCGTGCACGTCGAGACGCGGCCGGAGGACGGCTTCAGCGTCAAGGCCAGCGTCATCGAAAAGGCCATCACCGCAAAGACGCGCATGGTCATTCTCAGCTCGCCAAACAATCCCACGGGCGGCGTCGTTCCTCCCGATGAGTACGAGCGCATCCTCGCCGTCTGCAAAAAACGCAATGTCTGGCTAATGAGCGACGAGTGTTATTCGCACTTTACCTACGAGCCGCACAAGCCCTATTCTATTGCCAGCGTCGCGGACTCCAAGCAGCACCTCATCATCATCGGTTCGATGTCGAAAACCTTCGCCATGACCGGCTGGCGCATCGGCTATACGCTCGCCCCGGAAGCGCTGATTCAGGCCACAATCAAGCTGCAGAGCCAGTCCACGTCTAACCCCACCTCCATCGCGCAGCACGCCGCGCTCGAAGCCATGCGCGGCTCGATGGATTCCGTTCCAGTGATGCTCGCCGAATACGCGCGGCGGCGCCGCCGCATCGTCGACGGCTTGCGCGCCATTCCCGGAGTCACCTGCGAGGATCCTGGCGGCGCGTTCTACGCGTTCCCCAATGTCGCCGCGCATCTAGCCAGCGGCGGCCGCGCGCTTGCCGAAGACACGACGGAACTTGCCAAGCTGCTGCTCGATAAAGCACGCGTCGCGCTCGTTCCCGGCGATGCCTTCGGCGCCCCTGGCTACTTGCGCCTGTCCTACGCCACCTCCATCGAGCGCATTGACGAAGGCCTACGCCGCCTCGAGCACTTCTTCAGCCGCGTCGAAGCTGCCGCCTGATTTGCCCCTGGATTCCGTGCGACCCGAGCCGATACGCATCGCGCCGATTTTCAGCCCGCGCCTTTGGGGTTCGCGCTCGCTGGATCCGCTCTTCCCTGAAAAATCCAACCTAACCGAGCCGCTGGGCGAAGCCTGGCTTACCGGCGTCGATTGCAAAATCGCGACAGGCCCTTTCAAGGAGAAGACGCTGGGCACGGCGTGGAGCGAGATGCCCGCCGAGTGGCGCGGCACTCGCCTCACTTCCTGCAAGGACTTCCCTATTCTCGTGAAATTCATCTTCCCCCAAGAAAAGCTGTCCATTCAGGTGCATCCAAACGACGCCTATGCCGCCGCACGCGAACAAGCCGCTGGCGGGCGTGGCAAAACGGAGATGTGGCACGCGGTCGCTGCCGAGCCGGGAGCGCAAGTTCTTGTGGGCTTGAAATCGGGAGTGGATAAGAAGAAATTCCTCGGCGCCCTCGCGGACAACAAACTTGAGGACCTTTTCCTTTCGCACGCCGTGCGCAGCGGTGACACATTTTTTGTTCCCGCCGGAACTCCACATACCATCGGCCCCGGAATGGTTCTCTGCGAAGTGCAGGAATATTCAGACCTCACGTATCGCGTTTACGACTACGGCCGCCTCGATTTCCGCGGCAAATCCCGCGAATTGCATATCGAGAAAGCGATCGATGTAATGAGCTTCGGCTCGGCGTGTGACCCTAGAGCCGTCGGGCTGCCGCTGGCGGCGGGGCCTGTCTCGAAAACTTTGCTCGCAGCGTGCTCTTACTTCGCTACGGAACGTTGGGAATTTCGAGTCAGTGTGCAATCGGAATCGGTCGCGGCAAACTTCCACCTGTTCGCCATCCTCGCTGGAAGCGGCTACATTCATTGGCAGGGCTCGCCGGCAACATACCAAGCCGGCCAGTGTTGGTTCATACCCGCTAACCTCGGCAAATTCTCTCTGCAGCCCGAGCAAAGCACCTCGCTCATCCGAACCTGGGTTCCCGACCTCGAAAACCTGCGCGCTGAGCTGCGCCGCGCTGGTGCCTCCGAGGCTCAGCTTGCCCAAACGATTTTTGCTTAGTACAACGTACGCATGGCCAATGATCCCTTGACGCTGCACGCGGTAATCCTGGCCGGCGGCCGCGGCACGCGCTTCTGGCCGCGTAGCCGCGCGCGCACTCCGAAGCAGTTGCTCAATATCGTTGGCAAACACACCATGCTGGAGCAAACCGTCGCCCGCTTGCGTCCGTTGATTCCTGTGGAGCGCATTTGGACGGTTACGAACAGTGAGCAAGTCGCCGGCGTGCGACAACAGGTGCCGCCCGCCGCGCGCAAGCGTGTCCTGACCGAGCCGGTCGGCCGCAACACCGCCGCTGCCATTGCGCTAGCCGCGCTGCACGTCCGCCACGCGGTGCGCAGCGACGCAGTGCTCGCCGTGCTTCCCGCGGATCACTACATCGCCAATCCAGAGCGCTATCGCACCATCGTGCGCGCCGCGCTCGACGTCGCTCGCCAGAAAGGCCGCATGGTCGTCCTCGGAATTCCCCCGACGCGTCCCGAAACCGGCTTCGGCTACATCGAGCGCATGGGCGAAGCACTGGACTCGCGCGGCTTCCCGGTGTACGCCGTGCGCCGCTTCACCGAAAAGCCCGCGCTCTCCGTCGCGAAAGTCTACGCCGGCTCTGGTGACTATCACTGGAACGCCGGGATGTTTTTCTGGCGCGTCTCCACATTCCTCGAGAATCTGAACAAACACCTCCCGCAAACGTACGCTCTCCTGGAATCCTTAGCGGACAGCATTGGAAAAAGCAGCTATGACCGCAAACTTCGCGCCATTTACGCAAAGCTCGAAAACATCTCCGTCGATTATGCCATCCTCGAATCTGCAACGCGGCAGCCCGGCGAACCCAGTGTCTTCGTAATTCCCGCCGAAGTCGGCTGGAGCGACATCGGTTCCTGGGCCGCCGTCTATGAACTCCTCGCCAAACACCCCGGCGAAAACATTGTGGCAGGCAAAGGACACACCCTGGATTGCAGCGGCAATTTCTTGTGGAGTCCCGCGAAGTTTGTAGCCGCAATCGGCATCAACGACCTCGTCGTCGTGGAGACGCCGGAGGCCCTGCTCATCTGTCCCCGCGAGCGCGCCCAGGACGTCGGCAAAGTCGTGAAATGGCTCGAAGAAAACCGCCGCAAAGATTTGCTGTGAACGAGCCAATCCGGCCTGTCCGCCAAACTGGCGGTTCACGTATACTCGCTCTAAATGGCTTCGATTCGTTTCGGCACCGACGGCTGGCGCGGCATCATCGCCGAAGATTTTACGTTTGCGAACGCTCGGATCGTCGCTCACGCTATCGCGCGCTATGTCGTGCGCGGCGAAGACGCGCGCAAAGGCGTGCTCATCGGCTACGACCATCGCTTCGCGTCCGATCGTTTCGCCTCCGCGGTGGCCGAAGCCATTAGCGCCACCGGCACTCCCGTCTGGCTTGCCGACAAACCGTGCCCTACGCCAACCATCTCGCTGCTCGTTCGCCAGCGCCACGCCGCCGGGGGCATCGTCATCACCGCCAGCCACAATCCCTACCGCTGGAACGGCATCAAGTACAAAGCCAGCTATGGTAGCAGTGCACTGCCCTCCATCGTCGCGCAAATCGAAATCGAACTAGAAAAAGTGCAGCGCGACGGCGTTCCGCCGCTCCCTCCGCGCAAAGAATTGATCCAGCCCCTCGAACCGCGCGCTCCTTATCTCGATACCATCGAGAAACTTGTCGATTGGCAACGTCTTCGCGACGCAAAGTTCCGTTTCCTCTGCGATCCCATGTATGGCTCGTCCGCGGGCCTGCTTCACGATCTGTGCACCCGTAACGGCGTCACCTGCGATGAGATCCGCGGCACCCGGGACCCTCGCTTCGCCGGCATTCATCCCGAGCCCATCGAGCCTCACGTCGAAGCCGCGCGCCAGGCGGTGCGCGCCGGAAAATACGATGCCGCGTTCTGCGCCGATGGCGATGGCGACCGAATCGGCGCCATCGACCGCGATGGTTCGTTTATCACCCCGCACCAAATCTTCGCGCTGCTCGTCTGGCACCTGGCCGGAACAAGAAAAATTCCGGGCGACATCGCCAAAACTTTCTCCGTGACCAAGCTGATCGACAAGCTGGCCGCCAAGTTCGCGCGCAAACTCCACGAAGTCCCCATCGGCTTCAAATACATTTGCGAGTTGATGCTCGAGCAGAGTGTTCTTATCGGCGGCGAAGAAAGTGGCGGCATCGGCACCAGCCTCTATCTTCCCGAGCGCGACGCCACCGTCTCCGCTTTGCTCCTCGCAGAATTGATGGCCTGGCACGGAAAGTCTTTGGGCGAACTCGTGCGGACTCTACACTCGGAATTCGGCGAGTACCACTACGGTCGTGTCGATCTCGACCTCCGGCCCGGCCAAAAAGAAAAAGCCATCGCGCATTTTTCCGACGGCAAACTGAAAAAACTGCTCGATTGGCCGGTCACCCGCCGCGAAGACCTCGATGGCATCAAGGTCTATCTCGGTGAAATCGGCTGGGTCATGGTGCGCGCTTCGGAAACGGAAAATCTTCTGCGCGTGTACTCCGAAACCTCCAAGCCTGAAACCACGCGTCGCGTTCTTACCGCTGTCGGCGAAATCGTTCAGAATCTCTAAGCTCGGAGTGCAAAATGGAAACCATCAATCTCAAAGAAAAGTTCAGTCGCTTCTCCGATTACTGGAATCCGCGTGTCATCGGCGAAGTCAACGATTGCGAAGTCAAAGCTGTTAAGCTCAAGGGCGAATTCATCTGGCATCATCACGACGCGGAAGATGAATTGTTCCTGGTGGTCAAGGGCACGCTGCGCATGAAATTCCGCGACCACGAAGCCGTCGTTCGCGAAAGCGAGTTCATCATCGTTCCGCGAGGTGTCGAGCATTGCCCCGTCGCCGACGAAGAAGTCCACGTCGTGCTAATCGAGCCCAAATCCACCCTGAATACGGGTAATATCGTTAACGAAAGGACCGTCGCACAGCTCGAGCGCATCTGATTCGTCCAGCGGCTCGCGCCGATGACAATCCCCATGGAACGCCGTTTCTACACGCTCGACGTCTTTACCAACACCCGCTTTGAAGGCAATCCCCTCGCGGTCATCACCGACGGCGACGGCCTCTCCGACGGCGCCATGCTCGCCGTCGCCCGCGAGATGAATCTCTCCGAAACCGTCTTCGTGCAAAAGCCCACCGAAGATCGCGCCCTGGCGCGCCTGCGCATCTTCACCACGCAACAAGAATTAAAGCTGGCCGGCCATCCGGTGATCGGCACCTGGTTTCTTCTTGCGGAACTCGGCGTGGTCCCCGCGCAAGAAGGCGGTGTACACGTCCTCCAACAAACCGGCGCGGGCGTCCTTCCCGTCGAAATCCGGTTCAAAGATGGTCGCCCCCAGCGCGTCACCATGACGCAAAAGGACGCTGCCTTCCGTCCCGCAAAATTAAACAAGAAGGCCTTGGCCTCCGCTTTGGGACTCTCGTCAAAGGATTTCGATCCCAAGCTCGAACCCGAATACGTCTCCACCGGCATCTTCAATTTGATGGTGCCCCTGCGCCGCTCCGCGCTCGGCAAAATCGTGATGAACATGGTCGAGCTACGCAAACTCATCGGCAAGAACGCCACCATGGCCTATTGCTTCGCCGGCACCAACAATGGCAAAGCCTTTTCGCGCGGCATGCTTCCCTGGGAACTCTATGAGGACGCCGCAACCGGCTCCGCTGCCGGCGCTCTGGGCGCGTACCTCGTAAAGCACGGTAAGCTTTCACCCGGACACACGCTCAGCATTCTGCAAGGCCAGGAGATGGGCCGCCCCAGTCACATTGAAGTGGAAGTTACGCAGACCGGCAAGAAGCTGGTGCCGCGCGTGAGTGGCGCGGCCGTCAAAGTTTTCGAGGGCACCGTTCAGATTTAGCGCAGCACAAAAGAAAAAGGCCCTTTCACGGTAAGCGAAATGGCCTTTCGCTTTTTCAGTTCCTGAGTTTACTTGTGCGCGCGCCGATCCTGCCTCAAATCCTTGCGGTCCTTGTGCAGGTCGCGCTTGTCTTTATTGATGTCCTTCTGATCCTTGTTGCGGTCCGTGCGATCCGCGTGCAGGTCCTTTTTGTCCTTATTGATGTCACGCTGATCTTTGTTCCGGTCCGCGCGGTCGGCGGCCAGGTCCTTGCGATCCGCCTGGGCTTGTGCGCTGTTCACCCCGAATTGCGCGTCATCGCGGCGCAGGTCGCGCCTGTCCTTATTGATGTCGATCTGGTCTTTGTTGCGATCCACGCGGTCCTTGTTCAGGTCGCGGCGATCTTGATTGATATCGCGCTGATCCGCATTGCGGTCCACGCGATCTTTCGCCAGGTCCTTCTTGTCCTGACGAATATCCTTCTTGTCGCTGCTCACATCCTGCTGCCCCGGGGTCGCATCCGCGCTCTGCGCATAAGCGCCGCCGGCGAGCAATCCGGCAACACCCAGCACGAGCACACTTCGCCTCAACATCAATTGTGCGTTCATTTCTCTCTCCTCTAGCATACGATTACAAAATTATCCGCGACCTGTCTCGGACGTTAGAGGGAAAAACACGACCCCTGCGGGAAAGTTGCGTAACCTCACTTTGACGTTAAGTCAATATGTGTCAAGCACTTACGGAAGGCAACGACTTGCGGAATGCATCCAGAATCCCGTTCACAAACGCCCCGGAATCCTCCGACGAAAATTTCTTCGCCAAGTCCACCGCCTCATTCAGTACCACCTTCGGCGGCGTATCCGTGGCCCTCAATTCATACATCGCTAATCGCAAAATCGCCCGATCGATCGCCGCCAAGCGCTCAAATCGCCAGTTCTCTGCATGCTTCACGATCAGCTCGTCCAGCGCGCTGATTTCCCGCGCCGTCCCCTCAAACAAGCGATTCGCAAACGCCCGCGTCGTATCCGCCGCTCTCGCGCCCTTCCAAAATTTCGCCTCCAGCTTCGTGGGATCTTGCTGGCTCATGTCCCACTGAAATAGCATTTGCATAGCGAACTCCCGGCCTTTGCTGCGCAACGACGCCACGTTACTTCCGCCGCCGCTTTCCGGCGCCGCTCAGTTTTGGTTTTGCCGTTTTCCCCGAAGCCAGCTTCCGCGAAAGCTGCGCCATTTCAATCGCCGCCAGCCCCGCCTCAAATCCTTTGTTTCCGCCCTTGAGCCCCGCGCGATCGACGGCCTGCTCCAGCGTATCGCACGTCAACACACAAAATATGATCGGCAGCCCGCTATCCATTTGTGCCAGTTGCAGCCCGCGCGCCGTTTCGGAACAAACGTAATCGTAATGCGTCGTTTCGCCCCGTAACACGCAGCCAATCGCAATCAACGCATCGTACCGTCCCGTAGCTGCCAGCTTCTTGGCCGCCAACGGCAATTCGAACGCACCCGGTACCCGTACCACGTCCACGTCTTCGCCCCCAGCCCCCGCCCGCTCTAGCGCATCCACCGCAGCCGCCAGCAGTCGCTCGGTAATGAAGCTATTGAACCGGCTTACCACAATTCCAAATCGCAACCCGGAAGCCTTCAGCTCCCCGTCAATCCGCTCAGCCTGGAGTTTGCTCGCCAACTTCGTCTACTTTCCTCGGAAATCCGCTTTCCTCTTCTCCAAAAACGCCTTCGTGCCCTCTCGCATATCTTCCGTCGCGCACGACAGCCCGAACAGGCTCGCCTCCAGAAACAATCCCTCTTCCTGCGGCATTTCGATTCCGCGCTCGATCGCTTCCATCGCGTACTTCACCGCCACCGGCGCGTTGGCGATGATTTTCTTCGCCATCGCTTCCGCGGCCGGCAAAAGTTCCGCAGGCTCATAAATTCGATTCACCAATCCAATGCGCTGCGCCTCGTCCGCCGTAATCATCTCGCCCGTAAGACAAAGCTCGTGCGCTGCGCCCTTGCCGCACAGCCGCGCCAGCCGCTGCGTTCCGCCGTATCCAGGAATAATCCCCAACTTCACCTCCGGCTGGCCCAGCTTCGCCGTCTTGCTGGCGATTCGAATCGTGCAACAAAGCGCCAGCTCGCATCCACCGCCCAGCGCAAATCCATTGATGGCGCAGATCGACGGCTTTCCCATCGTCTCCAGCAGATGCAGCACGCTCTGCCCGAAAAGCGAAAATTCCTTGCCATCCACCGGCGTGCGCGTCGCCAGCTCGCTGATGTCCGCGCCCGCCACAAACGACTTTTCCCCCGCCCCTGTCAAAATCAGCGCGCGCACCGCGGAATCTTCCCGCGCATCCAGCAGCGCTTCGCGCAACTCCTCAATCGTCTTCCGGTTCAGCGCATTCAACACCTTCGGCCGGTTGAAGGTGATATACGCAATCCCCTCTTTCTTCTCATAAACCAAAGTTTCGAAAGTCATTCGCTATTCTCTTCCAACCTCGAATTTCGAACTTCGAACCTCTAGAACTTCGTCGCCTTAGGTTTCTGCGGGTCCGAATAATCATAAAATCCCCGCCCTGCCTTCCTTCCATTCCAGCCCGCCAGCACCATTCGCTTCAGCAAAGGTGGCGCCGCAAAACGCCGCTCGCGAAACTCGTCAAACATAATGTTCGCGATGTAGTACGTCGTATCCAGCCCGACAAAATCCAGCAGCGTCAGCGGACCCATCGGGTGCCCGCAGCCCAGCTTCATGGACTGATCGATATCTTCAACAGATCCTACGCCCTCCTCCAGCGCGCGAATCGCATCCAGCAAATACGGCACCAGCAGCCGATTCACGATAAACCCGGTACGGTCGTGTGCGCGCACCGGCGTCTTCCCCAGCTTCGTGCCGAACGCCACCATCTCTTCGTACACCGCGGAATCGGTGGCAATCGTCTTCACCACTTCCACCAGCTTCATCACCGGCACGGGATTAAAAAAGTGCAACCCCACAAAGCGCTGCGGCCGCTTCGTCGCCGTGGCGATTTCCGTGATCGTCAGCGAGGAAGTATTGCTGGCAAAAATCGTCGCCGCCGGGCACAACGCGTCCAGCGCGCCGAAAAGTTCCCGCTTTGCCGGAAGCTGCTCGATGATCGCTTCGACAATGAGATCGCAATCCTTCAAATCCTCTACCGCCGTTGTGCCTTTCAGCCGCCCGCGAATCTCCCCTTTTTGCGCGTCGCTGATCGTTCCTTTTTCCACCAGCCGCGCCAGATTCTTCTCGATATTCCTCAATCCTTTGTCCACAAGCTCCGCGCTGACCTCGCGCACCACCGTCGGAAATTCCGCCTGCGCGCATACCTGGGCGATCCCCGAACCCATCAACCCACACCCGACAACCCCAACTTTTTGAATCGTCATTTTCTTCCTATTTCGTGATTGCCGCTGACATCCTGCAGGTTCGATCTAATCCGATACGCGAGTGTAGCAGAAAACAGAAGTCGTCCGAGAGCGCTCCACGCTAAGCGAATTACGCGGTTCTTTCTTTCGTTACCTCTTTACTCATTGCTTCGCCGCCTCCACGATCATCGCAATCCCCTGCCCTCCGCCAATGCAGGCCGTCGTCAACCCATACCGCAAATGACTCCGCCGCAACTCGTTCAAAATCGTTATCACCAGTCGCGCCCCTGAGGCCCCCAGCGGATGTCCCAGCGCAATGGCTCCGCCATTCACGTTGGTCTTGTCCCGATTCAAACCCAAAACTTTCTCCACCGCCAGATACTGCGCCGCAAACGCTTCATTCACTTCCACGCGGTCCATCTGCTCCAGCGTCAGTCCCGCCAGTTTCAGAGCCTTTTGCGACGAGGGTACCGGCCCAATTCCCATGATGCTCGGGTCCACGCCCGCCACCGCCCACGACACAATCCGCCCTATCGGCTTCAATCCCCGCTCTTTCGCCGTTTTCTCGCGTGTGACCACCACCGCCGCCGCGCCATCGACGATGCCGCTCGCGTTCCCCGCCGTAACGATCCCATCTTTCTTAAACGATGGTGGTAATCTCTCCAGAATCTCCATCGTAGTGTCCGGTCGCCGGTGGTCGTCTTCACTCACCACGATCGTCTTTTTCCCCTGCTTCACTTCCACCGCCACCAGCTCTTCTTTGATCCGGCACGCTTTGTACGCCGCGTCCGCCGCTTGTTGACTGCGCAGCGCGTACGCATCCGCATCTTTCCGCGTGATGCCTTGCTGCTCCCCGAGTTTTTCCGCGGTCAACGCCATCGGCAACCCGCAGTAAGAATCCGTCAGCCCCGCCATCAGCGAATCTTCCAGCGCGCCGCCACCCAGCTTCAATCCAGTGCGCGCCCCGCGAATCACAAACGGCGCCTGCGTCATGTTTTCCATGCCGCCGGCCAGCACCATCTGCGCTTCGCCCAAAAGCAGCCGCTGCGCCGCCTGCGCAATGGCCTCGATCCCTGAGCCGCACAACCGGTTCACCGTCACGGCCGGCGTTTCCGTCTTCAATCCTGCCTTCAATCCCACGTGCCGCGCGCCATACAGCGCATCCGCGCTCGTCTGCATCACGTTGCCAAAAATCGCGTGATCGATCTCCGCGGGATCCGCGCCCGACCGCCGAATCGCCTCTTTCGAAGCGTACGCCGCCAAATCAATCGCCGAAACCTCCGAAAACGATCCCGTATAGCGCGCCATCGGCGTCCGCGCACCAGCAACAATCACCACATCCGTAGGAAACATCTTCCCTCCCTAATCTCTGGGAAATCTCTTACTCGTTGTCTTCGTGGAATACCCCGACAATTCGTTAAGCAACTTGTGTCCAACAGTCGCCCAATACCAAGCGGTTGAACGATAAAAAGCAGTCGCTATGTTAGCCCTATAGAAAACGTGTCATCCTGAGGGCATCCGACGAGGATGCCCGAAGGACCTCAACTGGTCCTCACCAAATACGTTCCGGCAACTCTCTGCGGTCATTAGTTCTTCCATCTCCCACCAAAAACTAACAACTAAAAACTTAAAACAGCTCGAGACGCGCTCCGCGCCAACAACATGCTTCACTGTTTCGGACTCTCTAGCGCCACAACCGTATCGCCGCCCCGCTTGCGCGCCTCCTCCACGGAAAATTCCGCCCGGTTGATCAAATCCGTGACAATGTCCTCGCTTTCGTAATCCGAC
>WNFA01025957.1_pt1 | contig 17308 bp, 14 predicted proteins | sample 5400481 | NCBI WGS metagenome assembly WNFA01 (sample SAMN13153340, study PRJNA577476) | soil metagenome | isolation source: 120 cm saprolite under Douglas fir tree site 2 hole 1 replicate 2 | place: USA:California | collected 2015-04-18
TACTACGGGGCCATACCCGTTCGATCGCGCGTCGTCGTTGACGGCAACCTGGTCACGGCTGCGGGCGTTACGGCAGGACTCGATGCCGCTTTGGTTGTCGCGTCGTTGTTGCGTGGGGACGCAATTGCCCAGGAAATTCAATTGAGCATTCAATATGCGCCAAACCTCGTGTTTCACAGTGGCACGCCTGAAACAACTCCCGCTGAGGTTTTGCAAGCATTCAACGAAAGCTATTCAGCAATCGCAGAATCCAGAGAAGCCGAAGCGCGGCGGTTCGCGGCCATTCTGGGCGTCGCTGTCTAGCCTCGTGCCGCTTTTCCTCTGTGAGATTTGGTTGAAGCAGGTCGCACTCCGCGAAGCGTCTGGCCGATTAAATCACTGCCAAACTGTTCGGTCAGCGGCCCCAGCCGCAAGAGCATCCGGTAGTATACCGGTGCAAACATCGAATCGATCAGTAGCTCAGGATCAATGTCGGGGGCGAACTCTCCATTCGCCTTGCCCCGCTCGATGTCGGCCACGGTTGACTCCCGTCTCAGCTTAATGTGCCCTTCGTACAATTCCTTCAGGATGGACGGATCGCTCTGTCCCTCGGCAATGAGGTCGGCCATCACTTTGCCGAATAATCCGTTGAACTCCTTAATTAAATGACGCATCTTCGCGCGGATGACCCCTTCCGCCGTCGCCCCTTTCGGCGCTTCCAGCTTGCCGGCTAGCCGTTCATAGAACATCGCCATGATGAGGGCGGCCTTGGATGGCCACCATTTGTAAAGCGTCGGTTTGCCCACCTTCGCCCGCCTGGCTATCGCCTCCATGGTCAGTTCGCTTGCCGGCCTTTTCTCCAGGAGTTCGTAAACCGCATCCATGATCGCGGCATGCGATTCGGCGGCTTGGCTTAGGGGACGGCCTCTGCGTATCGTACTCGCGGGTTTCGGCATGAATAAATATTATCTTAACGAATCGTAAAGCAAAAGAGCGACATCTAACACAATATGCTTTATTACTCGTAAAGCTAAATACAGATGTAAAGGAGAAATCGATGCAAGCCGAAATTCGTGAGAACACAACAACGACGGCGGCCTGGTACGTGATACATCCTCTCACCCCGGAAGATGCTGCCGCGATGACTGCGCTGCGATCTGCAGTGGCAGGCATGAAAGGCAAGCTCGAAGGAACGGCGGCTCGCGGTCCGTTCAACGGCATCATGGAGCGCGTCGCCGCCCCGGATGGCGTCACCTTCGAGGCCGACACGGTCGGAGGCATATCTGGCTGGTGGGCCAGACCGAGGCAGGCTCGGAAAGGGGCCGCGATCCTTCACCTGCATGGCGGCTGGTTCAACTGGGGAACGGCCCAGGCGTTCCGCAACCTCGTCGGCCATATCGCGCTGAGCGCTGGCGTGGATGCGTTCACACCCGATTATCGGCTCGCTCCTGAGCACCCGTTCCCTGCCGCAGTTAGGGACGCGGAGGCATGCTATCGCGGGCTCGTAGAAAGAGGAATAAAGAAGATCGCGCTTACCGGCGACTCGGCCGGAGGCAATTTGGCGCTAGTGCTCTTGTCCATCGCCACTACGCAAGCCGCCTCGGGTGGGATCGCTCCCGTGGGTGCAACTGTGCTATCTCCCGTGACGGATCTCGCCCTAACAGGTGAGACTTTCGAAACGCGGGCAGAAGCGGACCCGTACTTCATCAAGTCTCAGGCCGCCGTACTCGTGCGCTCCTACCTGGGCGAGACTGATCCGAAGATTCCGTTGGCTTCGCCCCTTTATGGGAATCTCGCGGGGCTGCCCGCAATCCGTGTTCACGTCGGAGACGACGAAGTGCTGCTGGACGACTCGCGCCGCTATGTGGAGCGCGCTGTCGCAGCGGGCGTCGATGCCACTCTGGACGTATGGCTGGGGATGGCGCATGGGTTCGTCAACGGTGTCGGGACATTGAAAGCCGCCACCGAGGCACTAGGCGTCATCGGAAAGTTTCTGAATGAGCGGCTGGCGGGGGCGCGTTAGGCGCTCTGCCCCGCCCTGACCTCCGGGTTGAGAAACACTTGCAGGGATGCACTCAAAGCTACCCTGCTTATACTTCATAGGCCGAAGTGAGACTTAGCCCTGATTCTCCGCGTGTCCCCACAAGGTATCGGTAAGACGGGTTCTGAAAATATCGATCACGGCCGCCCCTGGATGACGGGCTAAGCGAAAGTTATGCTGATTGTCCAGAAGTCGGCATCTGGGAAGTCTGCCGCTGACGGTCAGTGAGATTCATCCCGAGAGTCGGGCAAACCGGAAATTGAGGTTCAGCCGAGTCCGACGGTTCCGCTTCGTCCTCACAACAGCGCGTGTAACGTCAAGTCTCGGCTATCACACATAATCATGATGCTCCCAAGGAGGGGGAACATCATGCTGGTTCGCTATTTCAGACGGCCATCACGTATCGAACAACTGCGCAGTAGCACCGGTGGTCATCTGCTTGAAGGATTCGCCAAGGAACTGTCCCAAGGCCGCTATCAGTGGGTTGCAGCGCGCAAGCACATTCGGGTAGCGGAACACTTTCTCCATTGGATCGCTCATCGAAACCTGTCGATCGCGAGCGTTGAAGAACGATATGAACAGCAGTTCCTCGATCACTTGAAACGATGCCGTTGTCGCGGACATCATCCACCACTAAAACCTCACCGGCAGAAGTACAGTGTCGATCTTTGGTTCGACTATTTGCGGCGCGTTGGCATTGTCCCGTCTCCAACCTTTGTTGAACCAGCGGTCGAGGCACCGATGTTAACGTCCTTCTGCGATTGGATGCGTCGACAGCGCGGGGTTTCCGATGCCACTCTTTCCATCTACCGCTTCGAACTGCGTGCATTCATCAAGGATCTCGGCGAAGATCCACATTTGTATGACGCACGGAACTTGCGGCAGTGCGCCATCCGCATGTTTCTTCGCTTTCTGATCTCACAGGGCAAGTGCCTCAACAGTCTGTATGAGTCAGTTCCTACTCTTGCCCATTGGCGGCTCTCTGCTTTGCCCCGGTACTTACAGCCTGATCAGATTGAACAGATCATAGCGTCAGCCGATCCGAAGACTCCGCTCGGAAGCCGGAACCGGGCGATTCTTCTCTTGCTCGCACGCTTGGGACTACGGGCCGGCGATCTCGTTCGACTTCGATTCAGCGATGTGGATTGGAAGGAAGGTGTGATCCGTGTTTCTGGAAAGGGACGCCGCGAAACCGTGTTGCCCTTGAGCCAAGAGGTAGGAGATGCACTGGCAGCCTATATTAAAGACCATCGGCCCCAAGCTGATACGGATGCAGTGTTTGTCCGATCATGTGCGCCCTATCGTGCCTTCACAGACTCCACGTCGATCTCGATTATTGTTGCTCGCGCGATGCGCCGCGTGGGTATCAACTGCTCGAAGCCAGGAGCGGCTCATGTTCTGCGTCATTCCGTGGCTACTTCCATGCTCCGGGAAGGAGTGTCCCTCCAGGAAATCGCTGCTGTGCTCCGCCATCGTTCCCTTCTGACTACGGAGGTTTACGCCAAAGTAGATGTGGTTGCGCTGCGGGAGATCGCGCAGCCATGGCCGGAGGTGAAGACATGCTAAGTCAGGACGTGCAAGCGTATCTGGCTGTGCGCCGGGCCATGGGATTCGCGATGAAGTGGTCAGGCAATCTCCTACGAAGCTTCGCAGCATTTTCCGAGTCGGCGGGCCAACATCATGTCCGTTCTGAGATAGCGATCAAGTGGGCTGGATCGGCGCTGTCCGTTCGGACGCGAGCTAGACGGCTTGGTCTGGTGATTCGATTGGCGCGGTACTTGCGCGCGGAGGACCAACGTCATGAAGTGCCGCCTCCCGCATTCGGCAGAGAGGAGCGGCCGCGGCGCACTCCTTATATTTATTCACGAGAAGATGTCCAACGGCTCGTTCAAGCTGCATCTCAGGTGGGGCGGTATCCCAACCCCGCATTTCGCGGCCTTACCTACAGCACATTTTTCGGACTGTTGGCATGTACCGGGATGCGACTCTCAGAGGCCATCAATCTGCGGCTGCAGGACATAACCCCGGATGGTCTTGTCATTCGTAACACCAAGTTCCGCAAGAATCGCCTGATTCCTCTGCATCCGACGGCACAAGCTGCATTGGAACGTTATCTCCCGAAGCGGCGCCTCTTTGCTCCGTTCGACGATCACGTCTTTGTTGGCCTGCGGAAACACAAGCTGCTTCGGCACGACGCCTATGTTGCATTTCGCAAGAGCATCGAGAAGATCGGCCTCCCGCGCCATTCGGGCCTTCCGCGGCCTACGATCCATGCGCTAAGACACACATTCGCAGTCAGGGCTCTGGAAACCTGCCCTGATGATCGAGATCGAATCACCCAGCACATGGTCGCACTCTCAACCTACCTCGGCCACAGCGATATCAAGCACACGTACTGGTATTTGGAGGCGACGCCCGAACTGATGGGGAACATTGTTGAATCCACCCAACGCTACTTCATGGGAGGCCGGCCATGACTCTGATCGCGCCACATATCGCGGCTTTCCTCCAACAGCGGCTGCCTTTGGAGCGCCAAGCCAGCCCGAACACCTGTGACTCGTACGCGCACGCTTTCAGGCTCCTCTTTGAATATGCGAGCAACTGCCTGAAGACTTCGCCCTCGGAGTTGCAGTTGGAGCACATCGATGCAGTACTCATCATGAACTTCCTGAATCACCTGGAAGCAACGCGCGGAAACGGCGCTGCTTCCAGAAACATTCGGCTCGCAGCGGTCAAGTCGTTCATGCGGTATGTGGAGTACCGGGTGCCATCTGCCCTCGAACAGATTCACTGCATTTTGGCGATTCCCACCAAGAAGACGGACGCGCGTCTTGTGCGGCATCTGACAGCCAAGGAAATGCAAACGGTCTTGGATGCTCCTGATCCGGCACACCGTATCGGTGTTCGTGATCGCGCAATGCTGCACCTCTGTTTTGCCGGTGGATTGCGGGTGTCGGAACTGATCGGGATTCGTGTTATTGACGTTAGACTCCAACCCGAGCCTTGCGTCCTGATCCACGGTAAGGGCCGCAGAGAGCGTTGCATCCCGCTGTGGAAAGAAACCGCGTCGGCGGTGCGCGCATGGCTGTCTGTAAGAGGCGAGGTGCCGACCCCAGAACTATTTGTCAATGCTCGCGATAGATGTATGACTCGTGCAGGGTTTGAGTACATCCTCAGGAAGCACGTCCGTACGGCCGAAAACCATTGCGCTTCTCTCTCATCGAAGCGAGTGTCACCCCACGTGTTGAGGCACACCTGCGCGATGACGATCCTCCAAGCCACGAAGGACTTGCGAAAAGTGTCGCTCTGGCTCGGCCATTCCAGCGTGCAGACAACGGAGATCTACACCCGCGCCGACCCGAGCGTAAAGTTGGAAACTCTCGAAGCCGCCATTTCTCCGAAGCTGCGCACGGGTCGCTTTAAGGCGACGGACAAGCTTATCGCATTGCTGAAGGCCTCTACGATTATGCGGAGTGCGGGAGCCATTCCTTGACGGCAATTCTGTGCCCGGCAGTGCGGAGTCCGCATAAAAACGGACTCCGCATTATTGCCCTCGCTTGTCCACATGCCGCGAAAAGCGGCGGTGAAAGCTTCCTGCTGCTGCGAAGCCGGGAGCTTGGCGATCAGCAAGGCGTGGCCGATGTTGATCTGATCTTTCAGGAATGCCTCCGCCACAGGCGGGATGAGGTCGCTTTCCATGTCCGGTGAGGTCCGTGCAGGTTCGTGAATAAGAAGTCCGCTGGCTGTCGCTCCCGAAGCTTCTTGTTTCCTCCATCGCCTGACGCTGCGTAGTTTAGCCACCGACCAAGGATGTTCTCCTCGCCACAAGCTGAGCCAACGTAGCCTTTGCCAGCCTTTTCGTCGAAGATGTAGTAGACTCCCCGCCACTGCCGCAGAGCGGTTTTCCATCTCGTGGGCAACACCCGCAGAGCTTCCCACGTCAGCGAGAGGCTCCTACGAAGGCATCTGGGCATCGAGTAGGCTCTCCTCGTGGATGGCATGAATAGCAAAGTCATTTGTCCTAGCCCACCGCCACCACAGGCGCCCAGGCGGCCACTTTATTACCAGGCGGCCCTTCCACTCTTGATTGAGTCCCAAGGGTTCAAGGTCAAACCATAAGGCCGTTTCGCGCAGGGGCCCGGAGTTTTGCTGCCGTCGTGTCATTTGCCAAGGGAGTTCTATCGTTGACTTCCGAGATAAGACACGCGCCAGCATATAAGGAGGAAGGGGGCGAACCAACGCCAGTTCAAGGAGAACGGGAAGTGAAGGTACTGGCCAACATCGGGCTGGCCGGCGAGGCGAGCTGCGATTACGATCAGGAACGCGAGAAGACTGGCTTTCGCTAACCCGCGATAGAAGACGGCGAAGCTGGAGGATGCCACACCAAATTCTTCCTCCGAGCGCCTCAAGAAGCGGGACAATCGGCGGAAGATACGCGGTCCATCCAACCAGAGCTGAAAATAATCGGCCACGGTCCAAGTCAGATTTTGAGCATTCATCTCCTTGCGCAGGTGGCGGGCTTCGCGGTTCTGGAAATAGCGTCGCAGGCTGCGAACGGTATCAAAGTCCGGGTCCAGCTGGAGGATAATTACGTCGGCGATGATGAGCGCACGATAGTAGCGCATCGAGTTTGCCGTCAGTTCGAAGCCCTGCTCCCGAATCAGTCCAATGTTACGCAAGAGCAACTGGGCGATGCTCTTTTGCCGGAGTGCGGCATCTGGATTACTCACCAGCGCGATCCAATCGCGCACTTGAGTCGCTAAGAGGGCCCGGAATTCCGGCAGCTTTTGTCGCAGGCGATCGGGAATAATGGCGGCCTCGCTGAGAGCGCGGGCGGCGTCGTTGAGTCGGCCATCCTTGACCGCTTCCAGATACCGGCTCTGCGATTCCGCCAACTCTTCGTCCATCTGGCCGACAATGCCAAAGTCTACATAGCCGACGATATTGTCGGGCAAAATCACGATATTGGCGGCGTGTGGATCGGCATGAAAGTTACCGATCTCGAATAACTGTCGCATGCCGATATCGAAAATGCGGCGAGCCACGAGCTTTCGGTCCAAACCGTGGTGCTGGAACTCCTCGAGCCTGGCGGTGTCGTGTGCGTTGATGGCCTGAAGAATGTCCGTGACCCAAATGCCCGACAGGAATTCCATGGTCAAGACTCGACGGGTACTGAAATCGTCGTACACCGCCGGGATCTTCATGATCTTGAAGTAGCGACTGGAATCCACCGCGCGGCGGATATTGGCTGCTTCGGCGGTGTAGTCGATCTCTTCTCGAAGAATGGCTTCGAGTTGATCAATTTGCGATTGCAGCCGAATCGAGCCCAGCAGTTCCAAGGTGTCAACTATGAAGCCCAACAAACGAAGCTGGAGAAGATCGGCCTTAATGATGATTCGCAGACCCGGCCGCAACACTTTAACGGCCACGCGCTCACCGGTTTTCAAGGTAGCGTCGTACACTTGGCCAAAGGATGCGGCGGCAATCGGGGTCTGGGGAAATTCGGGGAAAACGTCCTGGATGGGCCGCCCGAATTCCGCTTCTATCGTTCTTCGCGCAATGGCGTACGAAAAGGGCGGGACCTGATCGAGAAGCTTGGAGAGTTCTTTGATCATGTCCTGCGACAGGAAATCAGAGCGCATGGCCAAGATCTGACCCAGCTTAATCCAGGTTCCGCCGGCGCGTTCGAGAAAAATGTGGAGGATGCGGGGCCGTGGATCATCCTTTCGGATTCCCAAGCGCAGCCCAATGGTCGCCCAGGCCCATCGGAGAGATGCGAAATAGATCAGCCAGTTGACTCGAGTCCATCGAAACAGGATGCGAAAAGGATCGAGGAGCAGGTCACCCAAACTACGACCCTCCCCGCTGGTTTGGGGTGTCACGGCGTGTATGCCTGGCTCAGGCGGCGGTTGCTCACGATAAGGCGAAGGCCGGACTACCAAATCCTGCTGCCTCTCTGACATTTGGAACGAGCCTAGCTTTCCTGTTCTTCCTCATCCAATCGTCGGTCCGCTCTCCGTCTCGATCTGCGGGCGATCACATTGAGGTCTTCCTTCAGCTGCCCGAGCATCTCGTCCAGTTCGGCGTCTGCGAGGGGACGTTCTTCTTTGCGGGCCTTTTTCAGCCGTGATTCGAACTCGGCTCGAAAATCTTCGAGAACGTGATCCAGCATCTCGTCCCTCCTTGTAACAGCAGACCTTACAGCATGGCGAAGGGGGCTATACTGACTGTAAGGCCACAGCAGTGAGTACCAGCTCGAATGCCGAGGCCAGCATCCTGCAAAGCTGGCAAATTTGTGATAGTCACCCCGGTCCAGACGTTCCAGCAAGTCTTCATCCAGGGATTTTTCAATGATGGTTAATACGTTGGAGACGACCTGAGCGGTTTCGTCCCGCGAGTCATCGTAATCTTCATCGGCGCCGAGTGCGGCGCGTTCCCATTGCTGGCTAGCGAACATCGCGCTGGCCGCGATCAGGCGATCGAGCTGGCGACCCATATCGCTCCTTTTCCTCATGGCATACTCTTCCTTTCTGCCTGCAACGTTACTCGACCGGTAGCGTCCACGTTTGAGGCAGCATAGGCGTCTCCCCTCCGAAAAGCTGAAAGGTCCGACGCGCGAAAACCCAAGCGGTCCCTACTTCGTTGATGAGGAGTAATGCCTGTTGAACGTGTCTACCATCCGTCTCGGTATGTCGACCGATTCCTCAATAGCCTTGGAATAACCTGCCATAGCATGGTTTGGGAAATCGCGAAGCAGAGCAGCGGGTGATTGTTTCTTGCCTGGTTGATGCTGCTGACGACGTTCGATTTCGGAGGCCATGGTACTCGCCGACTCAGACAGAAGCCGATAGCCTTCCAGATAAGCTAACGTCAGACCTCGCATATAGTGGGCTGATTCTTTAGCAAAGCGACGGCTCGCGTCTCCCAAGACATGGCCCAGCTTCTCACCTTGTACGGTTGTTTTGTCGTGCTTGGTGCCAGCCTCACTGGCACTCACATGAGCCTTCGCACCTCTTTTTCGCTTTCGTGGTGGAGTCACAACATCCTCAGGAGTCTCATCCATAAGCCACCTCGGCATATACAATACGCCATCTGAAACCATTAGAAAAGATCGGAGTGTGTCAATTTCGCGAGACAGATTTTTCCGTAGTCACAAGGGGAGCGGGTGGTTACACTGTGCTGAAAATCGGAGGGCGAAACCTCCATCCTGGAAACCGTTTCGGACGAGAATCAGGAGCACGTTGCGAGGCCATACGATGTCAGTTCCTTCGACTCGACAGAATCCTACGACACCCTGGATAGCCTTGCACCGGGCGCGGTCCGGTGCGCGACTCCGGCTTTTCTGCCTACCGTTCGCCGGTGGCGGCGCCTCCAGCTATCGCCGGTGGTGCAACGAACTGCCGCCCCACATCGAAGTCGTGCCGGTTCAACCGCCTGGCCGTGAGCATCGGATGGGAGAAGCCCCCCTCACACGAATGGAAGATCTGGTTGAGAATCTGATCGAAGCCCTGCTGCCCTTTATGAAGGAGTTGCCTTTTGCGTTTTTCGGCCACAGCCTGGGTGCGATCGTCGCGCTGGAAGCGACCAGGCGTCTAGCCAGGGAGCAGGCGATGTTCCCCCGTCATCTCTTCATTTCCGCGCGTCCCGCGCCGCACTTGCCGTTGCGACGTGCACCCGTTTTCAACCTCTCGCGAGAGGAACTCAAGCAGTGGCTGGGCCAAGTCAGCGGCACTCCGAAAGCGGTTCTGGAAAACAGTGAAATGATGGACTTCATGCTTCCAATACTGCGCGCGGATTTACAAATAGACGACACCTATCGCGCGACCAGCGACCCGGTTATCGCATGCCCGTTAACGGTCTTAGGAGGACTTAGCGATGACCAAGCCACGCCAGAAGAATTGAGACAATGGTCGCACTACACCAGCCATGCGTTCACGCTTCGCCTGCTGGAAGGCGATCACTTCTTCCCTTTCAATGATGCGCGATCGCTGGTGCTCGCGGCCATCGCAGAAGGTCTGCCAAATCCGGACTCCGTGTAATGCCGCCGGCGTGTACCGGGCGCGCGCTTAGATGATTAATTTGACTCGACCGACAAAAGATGGAGTAAACTTATTGCTCTAAAAATCGGGATCCCAAGAAAGCTTAGCGCTCGTGGTAGGGGTTAGTGGGTATAACCATTCCCAGGCGCGAAGATGTTGGGCTCGGGAAGCAGAATGGTGTCCGAGCATGACGAACGAACGACTGGGCAATCTCGCGGCCGGGATTGATGCCATCCGTCCGCCGAATCCCGAGGATCGTGCTGCCGCTCGATTAAGTCCCGAGATTCTCCAGCATCCCGACTATGTCGGGTCCGGTTACTTCATTGATGATGTCAAGCTGTTTGACGCCGAGTTCTTTGGCTTCAGCGCGGCCGAGGCTCGCATAACGGACCCGCAGCACCGGATCTTCATGGAATGCGTGTGGGAGGCGCTGGAGTCGGCTGGTTATATTTCGAAGACTTCGGAGCTGCGCATCGGCCTCTATGCCGGCGCCAGTATCAGCCAGTACCTGATGTACAACCTCTACTCCTCATTGGAATGTACCCGGCGTCCGACGCATTTCCTGCAGCGGCTGATCGGCAACGACAAGGACTATCTCGCAACGCACGTTTCCTACAAGCTCAACTTGCGGGGTCCAAGTATCGGTGTGCAGACGGCATGCTCGACCTCGCTGGTCTCGCTCTGGCTGGCCTGCCAAGGGCTTGCTGACCACCAATGCGATTTGGCGTTGGCGGGGGGCGTAGCAGTCAGGCATCCCACGCACAAGTCGCTGGGCTACATCTACGAACAGGGCAATATCCTTTCCGCGGACGGCCATTGCCGGCCGTTCGACGCATCGGCCGGAGGCACAACCTTCGGGAGCGGGGCCGGTGTAGTCCTTCTGAAACGCCTGGACGAGGCGATTGCCGATCGCGACGACATCTTGGCGGTGGTCAAGGAATCGGCTGTCAACAATGATGGCGCACTCAAGATTGGATACACCGCTCCCAGCCTGGATGGCCAGGCCGAAGTTGTGGGCCTGGCATTGGCCACGGCAAACATCCACCCTGAGACGATCGATTATCTTGAAACCCATGGGACGGGTACGCCTCTTGGCGACCCGGTGGAGATCGCGGCCCTTACGCAGGTTTTTCGGTCCAAGACGGCGAAGAAGAATTTTTGCGCGATCGGTTCAGTCAAATCAAATGTCGGGCACCTGGAGTCAGCCGCCGGAGTCGCGGGCCTGATCAAGACCGTGCTGGCGCTGCAGCACAAGCAAATTCCGCCGAGCCTGCACTTTCACTCACCGAATCCTGAGATCGACTTTGCCGACAGCCCGTTCTACGTGAACACTGAACTCACGCAATGGCCAAGCAATGGTGGGAGACCGCGCCGGGCGGGCGTCAGTTCCTTTGGCATCGGCGGCACAAATGCTCACGTGATTCTCGAAGAGGCGCCCCAACGTGCGACTCAGCCTGGTGGCTTCCGTCGTCCGTTCCACATTCTTACCTTGTCCGCGAAGGATGAAAACGCCCTGCGGGATCTGGCCCGACGATACATCGCCTTTCTGGGGCCTGATCGCGACCTTCTTTCCGTCTGCTATACGTCGAATACAGGGCGCCGACACTTTCAACACCGATTGGCAGCCGTAAGTGCCAGCGCGGAACAGATGCGAGACGGGCTGACCGCGTTTGTTGATGAAAAAGAGAGTGTCTGTCTGGCTAGGGGCCAAGCCCGCGCCGACAGTCGCGTTCGCGTGGCCTTTCTGTTCACGGGGCAGGGCTCGCAATATGCGGGCATGGGGCGACAGTTGTACGAGACGGAGCCGGTGTTCCGCAACGCCCTGCAGCGCTGTGCCGAGATATTGCGGCCGTTGCTGGACCGGCCTTTACTGGAGGGGCGATGCAGCGGATGGGCGAGTGCATGAGACGGCCTACACCCAGCCCGCACTGTTCGCGGTGGAGTACGCGCTGGCGCAATTATGGGAAGGGTGGGGGATCCGGCCGGCGGCGCTGCTGGGACACAGTGTGGGGGAATATGTGGCGGCTTGCCTGGCGGGAGTGTTCAGTGTGGAGGACGGGCTCAAGCTGATCGCCACGCGGGGCCGGCTGATGCAGGCGTTGCCGGCCCAGGGCGAGATGGTGGCGGTGTTCGCGGACGAAGAGCGGGTGCGGGCGGCGCTGGCGGGAGTGGAGGGGGAGGTGGCGGTGGCTGCGGTCAATGGACCGCAGCACACGGTGACGTCGGGACGGCGGGAGGTGTTGGCGGCGGCCTTGGCGCCCCTGGCGGCGGCCGGAGTCAAGCTGCAACGGCTCAATGTCTCGCACGCCTTTCACTCGCCTTTGATGGAACCCATCCTGGCCGATTTTCGCCGCGTGGCCGGCGAGATTTCGTACCGGCAGCCTCTGATTCCGATCGTTTCCAACCTTAGCGGCAGAATATCTGACTCAAGCATGGCCTCCAAAGAGTATTGGACGGATCACATTCTCCAGCCGGTACTATTCGCAAGCGGCATGAAAGCTCTAAGCCGCGAAGGTTGCAGCGCATTCCTTGAGATTGGTCCCAACCCCGTCCTGCTTGGCATGGGGCGGCAGTGTCTGGCGGACAATCAGGGCTGGTGGCTCCCTAGCCTGCGACAAGGCCAACCGGACTGGCGCCAGATGCTGCTGGCACTTGCCCGGCTGTATGTAGAAGGATCGTCAGTAACCTGGAAACAATTCGACCAACACTGCGCACCACAACGCATCACGCAGCCGACTTATCCTTTTCAGCGCAAGGTGTTTTGGGTGGAGGAGCCTGAAACCGAGCAGACTCCTGCCTCGTCGAGAAATGGCAGCGGAACCGGGCCCCGCGCACACCCACTTCTCGGGTATCAGATCCGCCTCGCTGGCGCGCGAGAACTGCGGTTCGAATCCCGCATCGGTCCGAGCCATCCTGCATTTCTGGATCACCACCGAATTTTCAGCAAAGCCGTCGTGCCGTTAACGGCCTATCTGGAAATGGCGCTCGCCGCGGGCAAGGTGGCGCTGGGAACTCAACATCTGGTGTTGAAGGATGTGGTGATCCACAAGGCTCTGATCCTTTCCGAGGCAGGCGAGGTGATTCTGCAGACGGTTCTAACTCCAGACGTGGCCGGAGGATATGGCTTCGAGATTTACAGCCTGGATTCGGCGGAGCCGGCTTCCGATCCGGGTTGGACAAAACATGTCATGGGTTGTGTGTCGAGTGGACACGCGAGCGAGTCACCAGCGACCGCAGACCTCGCCGAACTCCAGGTGGAAGTTGCGGCCGCCGTGGAGGTCGAAGAGTATTATCGGCAATTTGCCGAACGGGCCTTGCGTTACGGCCCGGATTTTCAGGCCATCCGTCGGCTCCATCACGCGCCGGGGCGTTCGTTGGCCGAGATCAGCCTGAGCCAGAAGTTGCTGCCGGAAGCGGACGGCTACTTGCTCCACCCGGTGTTGATGGACGCTTGTCAGCAGGCCGCAGCCGCAGTGCTGCCCTCTACTGCCGCCGGCGATACCTATCTGCCGGTTGGGATTGCCCGGCTGGAGCTGTTCCGCGCGACGGGAAACCATTTCTGGAGTCACGCGCGGCTTTCGTCGGGCGATCGAAGAGCGGAGAAGTTGCTTCCGGAAACAACGATAGAAATGTTCGACGCATCCGGGGTTGGGATCGCCCGACTCGAAGGACTGTCTGTGCGTCGCGCATCAGCGGACGCGCTCATGGCGGGAAGCGCGAGTGATTTCGAGAGCTGGCTCTATCAGGTTGTCTGGCGCGTCCAGCCGCGAAGACCCCGTTCCATAAACGCGTCGCCGGACGCACAACCAGGAACGTGGCTTATCTTCACCGACTCGAAAGGGCTGGGGTCAGAACTGGCGGCGCGTCTTCGCGAGGTTCATCATCGCGTAGTTCTGGTCGAAGCCGGCAAAACCTTTGAGCAGGTTAGTCGCGATTGCTACCGTGTGGATCCTGAGGACGCGGCCCATTTCCATGAACTGTTCGGGAAGCGATTGGGCGCGAGTGGGGATCTACGAGGTGTGGTCCATCTCTGGAGTTTGCTGGACGACGACCTGGGGAACCCTCGCCCTGATCTGGAAACGGTACAGCGTGTGCAAACTCTGGGCTGCCGCTCCGCCCTGAACGCTGTCCACAGCATAGACGAATTTGGGGGAGCACCGCCGGCATTGTGGTTAGTGACTCGGGCAGCGCGCGCGGTCGGTGGCAAGGCTCCGCTCAACGTCGCGCAAGCTCCGCTTTGGCGCGGAGGCATTTCGTCTGGCAATCTCCGACAGCGGGATTCTGGAGGAAGTAAGACTGCGGCCAACCTCGCGACGTCATCCAGGCACGGGTCAAGTGGAGATCGAGGTGCGAGCGTCCGGGCTGAACTTCCGCGACGTGCTGCAGGCGCTGGGAGTTCTCCGCGGGAAAGCGGCACAAACGACGGTGGGCGCTGCCGCCGAGATGCTCATGGGATCGGAATGCGCGGGAACCGTGGTCGAGGTGGGTGATGGTGTCAGCGATAGCAAGGTCGGTGACGAAGTTGTGGCGCTGGCGCAGGGCAGCATGGCGAGCCGGGTCACGGTCGCACGGGAGTTGACATTCCCAAAACCTGAAAGGCTGAGCTTTGAAGAGGCAGCCGCGCTGCCGGTCGTCTTCCTTACTGCTTATTTCGGGTTGCATCACTTGGCGAAGATCCGGCCTGGAGACCGGGTTCTGGTTCATGCCGCCGCGGGTGGAGTCGGTCAGGCGGCCATTCAACTGGCGCACAACGCGGGGGCGGAGGTGCTGGCGACCGCCAGCCCAGCGAAGTGGGACTTTCTCAGGGCGGTCGGGGTGCAGCATGTGATGAACTCGCGGAGCCTCGATTTTTCGGACCAAGTGCTAGCGATCACCGATGGCAAGGGCGTGGACATCGTGCTCAACAGCCTGAGCGGTGAGTTCATCCGTAAGAGCTTCGATGCTCTTCGACGGGGCGGACGCTTCCTCGAGATTGGGAAGATCGGCATTTGGGAGCAGGAGCGTGTGAGCCAGGTCCGTCCTGATGTCTCGTATTACGCATACGACATTGCCGCTGAAATGACCAAGGACCCGCAGGCCATCCGCTCCATGATGTCGGAAATCATCAGCGGCTTTCGCGAGGGCCGACTTAACCCGCCCCCGCTGCGCGTGTTTCCAGTCACCGAAGCGGCCGGCGCTTTCCGGCTGATGGCTGAAGGCAAGCACATCGGCAAGATTGTTCTCTCGGTCCACGGAGGCGCCGCGGTTGCATCCATCCCGGCTCACGCACCGATTCGCTCCGACGCAAGCTATCTCATTACTGGCGGTCTCGGAATGCTCGGCCTGAAAGTAGCGGGTTGGATGGCGAGGCGCGGAGCGGGCCGGCTGGTGTTATGCGGGCGCAGTCAGCCATCGGCGGCCGCTCATCAAGCTATCGAGGAGATTATCAGCGAGGGAACGCAGGTGAAAGTCGTGGTGGCGGATGTTACTTCGCCGCGGTCGGTCGAAAGCCTGGTGAGCGCCGCGGACTTGGGCGATCTACCCCTGCGAGGAATCGTCCACGCAGCCGGAGTCTTGCATGATGGTGTGTTATCGGAACAGAGCTGGGAGAACATGCGGGAAGTGATGGGCCCGAAGATCGATGGCGCGTGGAATCTGCACCTGGCGAGCCAGAACTGCCCACTGGGCTTCTTTGTCTGTTTCTCCTCCACCGCTTCGACGCTCGGATCCGCCGCCCAGGCCAACTACGCGGCCGGCAACGCGTTTCTGGATGCTCTGGCGCACCACCGAAAGGCTCTGGGACTGCCGGGCCTGACCATTAACTGGGGTCCGTGGGGCGAGGTCGGTATGGCGGCGCGCTTAGGTGAGCAGGCCGCCACACGGCGGGCCGTCCGGGGCATAGCTGACATCCCGCCTGACACGGGCTTACGAATCCTGGAGTACTCGTTGGCTCTCCCCGGGGCCGTGCAGATCGGTGTCTCGCCGATCAATTGGCAGAAATTCCTCGATCCGGGTGCGCGCGTGATTCCTTTCTTTGAGATCCTGGCGGGGATCGGGGGACCAGCACGGGAATCGAATCTATTGAAACAACTAAAGGAGAGCTTGCCTGCCAAGCGCCGATCACTCCTGGTGGCCTATGTCCGCGCCCAGTTGGCGAAGGCCGTGGGCCTGGAGTCCGGTGACACCATTACTCCAGAGCAGCGCTTCCTCGACCTCGGCATAGACTCACTGATCGCGATCGAGCTGCGCAATCGGCTGCAAGAGGACCTGGGCAGCCCGCTGGCGCAGACCGTGATCTTCGACTATCCCACCCTGGGTGGGCTGGTGAGTTATCTGGAAACGCTCGTCGTTGGTGGCGAACCAGTGGAACCTGAGTCTAAGCGAAAACCTGCCGACTCGGTAAGATTTGTCATGAGCACTTTATCCGAACGCATTGCCGATATGTCCGTTCTGCAGGTGGCGCTGGCTACCCAGCAAATGGGAGCGAAGTTAGGTTTGATGGGCGCAGAGCCATTGGCGATCGTGGGTATGAGCTGCCGGTTACCGGGAGCCAACAGCCCGGAAGAGTTCTGGCGCCTGCTTTCTGAAGGGAGAGAGATCAACCGGGAAATCCCGTCCGATCGCTGGGATATCGACGCGGTGTATGACCCGGATCCAAAAGCTCCGGGCAAGATGTACACCCGCCGGGCGGCTTTTCTGGATCGCATCGACACATTTGACCCGCACTTTTTCGGAATATCGCCGCGGGAAGCACACGTGATGGATCCCCAGCAGCGCATTCTGCTGGAAGTGACATGGGAAGCGTTGGAGAACGCGAATCAAGCAGCCCAGCGTCTGTCGGGTACGTCGACGGGAGTTTTCGTGGGCATGTGCACGTACGACTTCAGCTACCAGTTGGCAGAGCTGGTTGACCCGGCGTCAATCGATCTTTACTACAGCACGGGATCGGCGCCCAGCGTGACGGCCGGCCGGCTGTCTTACACGCTAGGGTTGACCGGTCCATGTATGACCGTGGACACGGCCTGCTCATCGGCACTGGTTGCGGTACATCTGGCTTGTCAAGCCCTGCGCGCGCGCGAGTGTGACCTGGCGGTAGCGGGCGGCGTCAGCCTGATGATATCTCCCCATGTCAACATCGCCTTCTGCAAGGCCGGGATGCTCAGCCGTGACGGACGGTGCCGCACGTTCGACCAGGCGGCCGACGGCTATGGACGAGGAGAAGGTTGCGGCATGATTGCTATCAAACGCCTTTCGGACGCGGTGGCGAGCG
>WNFA01001834.1_pt1 | contig 17293 bp, 14 predicted proteins | sample 5400481 | NCBI WGS metagenome assembly WNFA01 (sample SAMN13153340, study PRJNA577476) | soil metagenome | isolation source: 120 cm saprolite under Douglas fir tree site 2 hole 1 replicate 2 | place: USA:California | collected 2015-04-18
CCGCCAGGAGCAACATCACCGACCTGAACAAGCGGATGAATGACGCCTTCCGACCAAAGGAAAATCCCCGAACGGCCCGGCCTCGCAACCGTGCCGACGAATGCCACCTGTCCTTGTGCGTTGATAGAGGGCATCCTGGTGCCGATGAACATTCCTCCACCGGGTGCGGGATCGCCAACGGCAGCGATAGTCCGGGTCGCGCCTTGCGACTGAAGCAGTACCGCACCATCGCCCAAATAGGCCATCTGTCCGCTGTCATTCACCGACGGCGAGGAGACCTGAACCAATTGCGCCGGTACGGGGGCAGGTTCACCGGGACGGGCAATCGAGCTGGTAGTGAAACTGATTTGGGCAGACGCCGCTGAATGAAGCAGAAGCAGTGAAAGACATAATGGACCGAAGACGCTCTTTTCAAATTGCTGCATGGATGCCCACCCCTGAGCTCTTCAAACCACAAATTTCCAGATGAGTCACAACAAAGCCTCCTCGCGCTCAGTGGAAGTAGGAGTGCGGTCCGAACCTCACCCCCGCCCCCGGCGCACTGTCACCTGAAGGTCACCCGAAACCAATAGGTCGTCTCAAAAGGCTGGTCGTTCCAGCGCGCTGGCTCATAAACGCGACGTCGGTCGGAAGTTCACGATTGTCGCGAGCCGAAAAACACACCCAAGGAAATTCCCAGCAGACCCTGAAGCGGCCCGAGCCACAGGTTTGAAGTGCTCATGAAGTCCAACGCGCCCATCCCGGAGAAGGGCTGAGCCGCGATAGTGGCCAAGGCCAAGAGCAAATAGCAGAGCGAGAGTCCTAGGCTGATGCGGTACGCCAATCGGTCGACCGTCGCGGTAGACTCCGGCTTCTGGGTGACGACGGCACCGACGATCAGAGACAAAGTGGGCATGATCGTCGGCAGAAGCCACGACCAAGCACTTTTGGCCCTATCCCCGTAGTAGCCGGCCATCGTCTGGGCTACGACGACAAGGAAGAGCAGACCCCCACCCATGAGCCAAGCAACGGCCAAGCGCCGTTGGCATGTGGAAATGGTAACCCTCTCGCTCATTGCTGTAAGTCTCCCTTCTGCCAGAGCCCGGCGCCGACGAGATGTTGCTTCGGCTCGAGGGAACTCAATTCAACTAAGGCGGGAGTATCCTCGGCACTACGCCGGTAAAATTCATAGATTAGGGCTTCGCATTTTGAGGATGGCACAACCTGTCCCCGCATCTCATGGGGGAGATTGCCCGCACCTCCTTTGAGCAACTTCGTCATCGTTTCCGTGGTGGGTGGAGCCGGCCCCGCCACGATTGGACGAGGCGTTACAGCCAGGACAATCACTCGATAACGGCCTGGGCTCGCTTTGAAGAGAGCCTCAAAATAGCACTTCAGCGTGAATCTTTTGCATCTGGTGCGGCCAGCGGACCAACGCTCCACCTCCGGCTGACCGTCATCCTGAATTCTCTCAAGGCGACCAACCACGGCGAAACCATCACTGTCGATAGCGTAGACGGACCACTCTGCGATCCGTGCTTGGTCCAACGCTTGCTTAATTCGGTCAAAAGCCTCGCCGAGCGTCGATTGTCGACCATTTGTCCTCATAACGAGAGCATCGGGGACGGGGTAACGCGAAGTCCATTGGGGTGGGGGCCAAGGGAACTGGGGAAAGGCTTCATTTTTCGCCGGGCTCGAGCCATTCTTCTTGGCAAGCTTTTTTCCCTTCTTCGGAGGCTCGAGTTCAGATGCCGGCCCCCTAGATGTTGACGGGCGCGTGATCGTAATGCGAGCTGTTGCGTTCTGTTCGCCCCCCGGACCGTTTGCGGTGAGCGTGTACGTAATCGAGTCCATCGGCGTGACCATAGTCGAGCCCTTCGCTTCGACTCTGCCGACGCCCGGTTGCAGCTGCAGCTCCGCGGCATTCTCTGATGACCAGGTCAGAGTTACGGATTTGCCTTTTTCGACGATGCTCGGCTCCGCCGACAGAGTAACGGTGGGAGCTGGAGGAGGTGGCGGTGGGGGCGGTATCGAAGTAGATGGAGATTTTATGGGGCAGGAGGCTAGCCCCAGTGCTCCGGTAATAAAGCAGGCCAGGATTAAGGCGACCTTACGAGTGTGCACCATGAGCTACCTCCCGCCAGATCCCTGAACGTTCTCCGACGGCACCGACAGGCGTCGGCGGAGGGACTTGGTTACAATTCACCGTCTAAGCCTACGAACCCGGCGAACGCGCCGTGTGCTGATAGAACGAACCCACCCCGAGTTTCTTTGTTTTCCTCCTCCTTGTGGAGCCCAACGGTGCAAGAGTCGCTTTCGGTTTCAAGACTACTTTGACAGCCATTACGGACTCCTTGCGGCCCCCCTTAGGACAAGCTCGAAAGCACTCGCGTAGGTGGCAATGGTCTGCGCCTGATCCAGGCCATTGATGATTTTGCGGGCATTGACGTAATCCGGCGGTTTCCCGGAATTGCTTTGTACGCCGACGTGGATGATCAGCCAAGTGGTCGAGCACGTTGCCTCATTCTGTGTTCAACGAGTCTTGGCCTTCACGGTCTCGAGGTTCTTCTGGAAGAGTTGGCTCGCAACCTCAAGAATTCCTGTGCGCAAGCGACTTTCGTGCAAAGCGTTCGCCATGGTTGCCAATTCAAAAGCGATCACACTCGGCGGCGGAGGCCAGGGGCCATATGGATGTGGACAGGTGCAGTAGTCGTCTATAACACGTGAAATTCGCGCCTGGACGCCCTCGGCGAATTGTCGGTTCTCGCTTGCAATGGTGAGTTGCTTCAGTGCTCCCAGGGAAGCAAATCTGCCGACCATCGGCATCGGATCCGAAAGGGCATAAGCAAAGGCCCTTGGCGGATTCCCATGTTTGTCCCCATGAAGTGTCTCGTTAATCACATACCTTCGTAATTCCTCCCATGAGCCAAGATAGGGCAGAACGTCACTCATAAACTACTTGCCTTCTCATCGCGGGACGCCATTCATGGATCCGTGTCTGAAACCTCAAAAGCAATCGCCACGCCAAAGCCGAGCTTTAGGACTTCAGCTCGCGAGGTTGCTGCAAGTGCCAAAAAGACTGGCGTGCGATGGAGAAGGCCTCCACCAGGGACGTGCTTGAACTGCAACCCGGCAACTGGAGTGCTTCACGGGCTTCTGGGGAATGACGAAAGGACTACGGCGGGTACCGGTCGTCCTTAGGCCATTGGCCACTCCCAACTGCAACACCTGCAACTGTAGCGCTACAGTTGCACCTGTTGCACCTGGCGGCCCAAGCTTATCGTCGTGCCGTTACTTTCCGTTGTTGTTGCGATCGATCTGATACCGCTTCAGCCACCGCTGGACCTGTGGGCGAGCTTTTCCAAGAGCGCGTGCGACCGCGCTGACGTTGCCCTTGTGCGTTCGAAGCAGACCGACAAGCTCCTCTCTCTTACGCAGCCCGCTTCGGTGCTCAGAGGCTTGCGCGGACGGCTCGAACGGCGGCCTACTGGGGCTGGTTCCGCGTACCTCTTGTCCTGTGTTCACCCGGACCGGGAGATGGTGGAGCTCAATGCGCTTCCCGCCCGATAAAACAACGGAAGCAGCGAGCCACTTCTCAAGCTCGCGAACGTTCAAGGGCCAATTATAGAGCAGCAACGCTCGCATGGCGTCGCAGCTGAAAGAGACTTCTCCGGCTCGGTCCGCAAGCTGCCGCTTAAGGAGGGCTCCAATTAGGATGCCTAGGTCCTCTCGGCGATGGCGTACCGGCGGAAGCCAGGCAACGAATCCTGAAATGCGGGCCAACAAGTCCGCTCTGAATTGCCCACGCGACACCAGATTCTCGAGGTCGCGATTGGTCGCCGCCACCACCCGTACGTCCACTCGGATCGGCTTAGTCGCTCCAATTGGCAGGATTTCTCCGTCATTTAGGACGCGCAAAAGTGCGACCTGCGCCGAAGGTGACAACTCGCCGATCTCATCCAGGAAGAGAGTCCCGCCATCCGCGCTGCGCACCAACCCAGGGCGATCCTTGTCGGCACCGGAAAATGCGCCTTTACGTGAGCCGAAGAGCTCCGACTCAATTAACGTTTCGGGCAATCCTCCGCAGTTGACGGGCAAAAATGGGCCCAGGCGACCCGACAGTCGGTGCATGGCGAGGGCAACCACCTCCTTGCCCACACCAGTTTCTCCCTGGAGCACAACCGAAACTGGCGAAGCCGCAATCGCCTCCAGCTTTTTCAGCTCCGCGGCGAACGAGGGCACTAGGGTCGCCATTCCGAGCGCAACCTCCCCTACTTCGCTGCTGCGCAACAGCGGTGGGTCACCCACGGAGGCTGCCAACCCCTCTCGGAAGAAAAAAAAGCTGTGGCCGACCTCGATCAGATCGCCGTCGGCCAGCGGGCGATGCTTCTCTAGGCGCCCATTAATGAGGGTGCCGTTTTTCGATTTCTCATCTTCAATCACCCATCCGGTCGGGGTGCGGCGCAATATGGCATGAGAGGTGGATACCCAGGCGTCGGGAAGCCCGATGATCAGCCGCTGCCCGTTTGGGTTATCGCGCCCCACGACCAGCTGACCGGTTCGCCCGATTTCAACCGAATCGACTCCCTCGAGTGAAAAACGCACCGACGGAGACAACGGGCAGTCCGATTCGCAGACTAAAAACAGGTGCGGGACGACTCGCCTAGGCACAAGAGCTCCCTCGGCGCGCCTGGACAACGTTGCTCCGGGAGATGCCATAAGAAACTCCTGTCCCAAACGAATCCAGGATTCTGCAGCTGTTCAACACTCGCAGGAAAGCGTCCTGCGCTCAATTATAGCTACCCAACCACAATCTCCGGACACCCTGGAATGGCGTAGATCTTGTCGCCTACCAGCGCGGAGACAGCATAGTGATATACACCTGTGGCAGCGTCCATTAGGATCCCACTTTCCACTGAACCCGTCGATCCGCGAAGCTGCTGAGCGTTGAATGGCGTTCCGGCCTTGAAGGAGACCGTCAAGCTGGTGGGACTATTTGTCAGTTGCCATTGGACTACGGCTCCCTTAAGGAAATATGCGATTGAGGGATCAACCGTGATGTTGCCAGTGGGGGGGTCTACTGTGATTGTGATCGGCATTTGTGTTCTCCTCTATTTGTTAATCGCTGGGACAGGCAAACTTTCTGCGGGCTCCTTTTCGACAAACGCTGTGGAGCGCGGGTCTTGCATTAACTGTTCCAGCGGTGGCCAGTTCTGAATCTCCTCGGCGGAGTATCCAAGCTTGATGGCGGACTTGACGGCAGCCAAGGCCTCTTCGCGCATCCCACTTTGCTGGTAGACCAGCGCAGCGCGGGAGTGCACGAAACCATCACGCGGATTCAAGTGTAGAGCCTCGCGAATCTCTTTCAGCGCTCCCGTTTTGTCGGTGAACACCAGCCAACTCGCAATTCGAGCCCTATTCTTTCCGTCGCGTGGGTTCACGGCCAATTCCTTCTTGGTCAATTCGATGGCGTGCGCGTAGGTGTCACGCAACTGATCGGGACTTTGGGGAACGAAGCGGTACGCGTCCGCGAGCGCTGCCCACCCACGCGCGTCGGTCGGCGTCAGCTCGATCGCTTTTTTATAAAACTGGATTGCATCTGTATATCGTTTCGTATGATAGGCGGCGGTACCGAGGTTGTAATAGGCAACCCAAGTAGGTTTGATTGAGATTGATCGCTGAAGATATTCAATTGCTTTCGAGGGCATCCTCAGCTGGAGATAAAGACCACCGATGTTTCCGAGTCCCAGGTAACTGTCGGGCGTCAGCTGAAGTACCATTTGATAATATCGCAGCGCTTCGTGAAACCTCCCATGGTTCTGATAGAAGACGGCGAAATCTCGATACCCGGCCCAGTACGTCGGGTGCATTTGGATCGCTGCCTGATAAGTTGCCGCAGCTTCCTCGGTCTTATCTAAGGCATCATAGGCCTTCGCGAGTTCGCGATACGCTTCCGAGTTGGGCTGAATCTTGATTGAGTTCTTGAAGCCCTCAATGGCGCGCTCGTATTCGCCACCGGTTACGTGAATCAAACCCATGGCGTAGTGAACCGATGCCAAACCGTTATTCAATTGAAGGGCGCGTTGGCCACTGTCTCGCGCCAGATTAACCAGCTCAGGTTCCTTGGTGCGGTGATATTTTCGCAGGTAGGCCTCCGCCTTTCCTGCATACGCCAGCGCGTAGGACGGATCACGAGCGAGAGCCCGCTGGAAAAGGTCGAGCGCCTTGTCCGGGTTTTCAACGAGATCGTAGCGCTGCAGATAACCTCGCCCTTCAAGGTAGAACTCGTAGGCACCTGGGTCCTTGGGTAGTCCCGCCAACAGGGCGACACGGGCCTCCGGTTTCAGCTGCATGTTCAGCAGCTCAGCAATCTTCTCAACGAGCAGACTCTCCAATTCTGACAACTTCTCGACTGGCACCTCGACGTTGCGTGCGGCCAAAATCGTTTGTTTGGCTGTATCGCGGAGACCCACGGCGACGATCACCCGATCGCGGATTAGCTGTACACTTCCCTCTAGCGCTAGAGTTGCACCTAGTGCGTTTCGGGCCGCCCGCACATTCGTAACATTTTGATCCACGATTTCGCTGGGCGCCACCACCTTGAGGGAGTCTTGGAACTGCTCGAGCTGGCTGAGCTTGTTCGGAATCACCTCTGACAGGCCGTCGCAAAGTGCCTGGATGGCCTGATCCCCAGTGATGTTACGGAAGCGCAGTACCGCCAGCTGTTTGTCGACTGGGAGGTTGTAACGACCGAAGAGCCGCTGCCACGTTTCCGAGAAGAATGCGATGTGCTGTTGATCGATGAATAGGAACATCCCCACGAGGATGGCTGCAAACAGGGCAGACACGGTCACGATACGAATCCTGCGCTTTGGAGTGCTCCCAATTGGTGCTTTGAGACCGGCCCCTAGCTTTCGAAGACTAGACACGGCGGGCACCTGGTTCCGCGTACCGAGACGTGTCTGAGTGGGACGGCCCTCTCGGAGCGCTCGAATGTCCGCGAGCACCTCACCCATCGCCGCGTAACGCTCTTCGCGGCGCTTTTTCAGTGTCCTTCCGACAATCCTCTCTAACTCGGGCGGGACGTCCGGCCGAAACTCCCTCAACTGGGGGACGCGCGCGTTTGCTATTTTCGTCAGCAACGCGGCATCGTTGGGGGCTTCAAAAGGAAGCCGGCCGCTGATCAGCTCGAACAGAGCGACCCCGAACGAAAATGCGTCTGATCTCGCATCCACCTCCATGCCAAGGACTTGTTCGGGCGACATGTACGCGATGGTTCCCATCAAGCTTCCGGGAAGTGTTCTCAGCGAAGAGCCAGTCAGTTTGGCGACTCCAAAGTCGGTGACCTTCACGTCACCTTCCTCGGTGAGCATCAAATTGCTCGTTTTCACATCGCGATGAATGATTCCTCGCGCGTGGGCATGCGCGAGCCCCTCCGCGGTTTGCTGCGCATATTTAAGGATGTCCTCGGTCGAGAGTGAGCTACCCGAGTTACGGGCCTGTTGAAGCTTCGCTTTAAGGGTTCCGCCCGGAAGGTACTCCAGAACGAGGAACTGCCGCTCGCCGTCGGCTTCTAACGTGTAGATGGTCGCGATGTGAGGATGATTGAGCGCGGAAAGCGCGCTCGCTTCCTGGAGAAACCGCTCGAGGTCGACGTCCGAACGGTCCATATGCGGCGGCAGAAACTTAAGCGCTACCAGTCGGTTCAGTTTTCGATCGACCGCCTTGTAGACGACCCCCATCCCGCCCTCACCGAGCTTGCCCCGGACCTCGTAGTGCAAAATCTGCTCGCTCGCTGCTTGCCCATTCAGCTCAGCCTTTGCGGGGAGTGTCCCGCCGGCTGCATTTCCGGTGGAGGGTGCTTTCATCGCAGCCATCCCACTTAGCTTGAACTGCCAGCGAACAGCGTAATTCCAGCAAAACCTGCTTTCCTTCAATCACCTTGAGTATAGACCCGTCAACCCCCAATTTTATTTCCTGAGAATTCTTCTCACGACACATTCAACGCACGAGAAGCTCGTCGGGTCTAGCCTGATTTTTTCCTTTTAGTCAGGCCCCAAGATACATCCGCTCGTTCGCGTCCGGTTGGCCAAAGCTGATACTGGCATTTGTTTATTCGTATCTGTAGCTACGCTAGCTCGCCGCTCCCAGTGGGCAGAAACGAGAAGGGCGGTCATTTCGGATCACAATTTCTCGGGGGCGTGGGTGATTGCCTTCGGCATGAGGCCCGCGCATGAGTCCTTCCGGCGCCGTTCTGGGACAGCTTCAGCATCGCCGAGAGGGACAGACCATTCGAAACAGCGAGGGATGCGTCCCTCAATGAGGTGGCACCGGCCGACTATTTCGGCGAAGCATAGGCCATGGCGCACGTCACGCAGATGTTACAACCCGACATGTGCCATGAGCATCGCCAACCTCGGCAGGAGGCGCAGCGCCACGGGGCAGTAGCGTCGCACGGTGGCAGATTGGGCTTGTTGACGTCTTCGCAGGTCCTCGCGCTTGTCTTTCCAATTGAAGGCGTCACCAAGTACTCCCAGGTCCAATTTCAGAACGTTGGACTTCCATCTGAACAGCGCAGCGTAGCTAAGGACCAACCGTCGTTCGGGCCTGAGCCATTTGAGCTCGCCGAGCCTGTGAGGGCTTCTAGCGGGTACGAGCGTCGCTTCGCTGAACGCGCGCCTCAAGATGCGGCACGAGTTCCCTGCTCTGGTGGTGTCTCCTGAACACCGAACGTTGGTGTGACGAGAACACCCTTCGCTGGCTCCTCAAACCACAAATTCCAGATGAGTTCTACCTGTGCGTCCTCGTCGAGGTTCTGGATGAGGTTACGCGTCGTCGTCCCACTATCGGGCTCACCTAAAATGGCGGCAATCCGCGCCACCGTCCGGTCGGCGTCCTGCCGGATTGGGTCATCTGATTTAAGCAGCCTAAGCCTCTCCCCGAGCAGTGCCATTTCGATCGCCCCGCGCACGCCCATGATGCGCACCGCTTCAAGCTTGGGGCCAACGTAGGTGGCCAAGATGGCTTGATCGATCAAATCCAAGATGTGGCGCCACGGGATGTTGGTGCGCAACAAGAGTTGAACTGGATCAGCGTTGGCAAGCGCGGTCGGCGACTCCACGTCAGCTTCCTCGAGCCGGTCGAGCAGCTCCGTGGTGACGCCCTGAATCGCCGCCCACTTGGGTCCCGCCGCCACTTCGTCTTCTTCGAGGCCGACGGCCTTCGCTGCGCGACGCCGAAGCCACTTGCGCACCGTGTCCGACGGAAATGCGCCGAGCGAAAAAGCCAGCAGCGGCGAGTACTCGGCCTTGAAGGGCACTCCGACCAAGCCCCCGAGCATGCCGCCAATCAGGATGCGCACCCAGAGCCCATGAATGAAGCTCGGCGTCCAGTTCGCCACCCGAAACCGTTCGATACAGGCATACAGACCCCAGAGGTACGCGCCGGCGAAACCCGCGAGCACATCTACCGGCACTGCGCTTGCGACTGCAGCGATGGTTGTCGGCAACCCAAGCGGCAGCTTTGCCGCGCTGACTGCAGCAACGGACACTGGAAATGTGACGATGCCGCACAGCACCAAGGGCATGACGTGCTCCCTCGATCGCGGGAGCATCTGGTCCGCTGCCTCTTCTGGGGACGTGGCGCTAACCCGGGACGTTTTGACATAGAACGTGTGCACCCGTGGGACACCCATAAGGCGCACCACGTGGTCACGTCGTCGTGACCGGCTGCCAAGGAAGTAGCTGGCAGCGAAACCTAGATAGATGAGAAACGGCAATCCGGCGAGCCCCCAAGCGATCGCAGTCTCCACAAAGCCCTCCTTTCAACTACCCAAACGCAACAATTCGACCCATTACGGACTGTTTGCGGCTCTTAGGACAAGCTCGAAACCAGTCGCGTAGGCGGCGAGTGTCTGCGTCTGATCCAGGCCGTTGATGATTTTGCGGGCATTGACGTAATCCGGCGGTTTCCCGTCTTGGATGAAGTCGGAGAGCTTCTTGCCCGTGAACCAGCCCTCGCGCATGCCGCGCGCGGCAATCGCATACGCAATCGGTGGTTCCAGGACGAGCTCCGGCTGCTTCACCAGGGTATCCGCCTGCAGAGTCGACTTGCCGGAGGCAAGCGTGAAAGCTGTCCCGGCGAGACGCTCCCCCGCTTTTTGGTAATTGTTCTCCCACGTAATCTGGACGTACCCGCGACCGAAAAATCCGCTGCTCCAGTAATGGTTCTGGATTTCCCAGAGCCGGGGATTCTTGTCCCGGCTGACGCGCTTCTCCTTCACCGGTTGAAACGTTTGGCCGGTCTCCCAGCGGATGGTGGCGAGCACGTAAGCCAAGTCTCGAATCTGGGTGAAGCCGGCGTCGCCGTCGAAGTCGTCCAGGAGAAGGTTTAGCCCATCCTTGGCGGCGGGTTTTGGCGCAAGGCCCGTCCTCTGTTGAAGGTCCATGAAGAAGATGTCCCGGTCGAAAGCAGGCATTCAATTAGGCTCGAGCGGAAGGGAGACTTTCAGTCTGCTTAGGCTGAGGTTCAGGTTGAATAAAGTCGGGCGTCCTCTTCACTTTGACTTCAGCGGAAACGCCTTTGTCGAGCGCATAGTCTGGGTAGGGCCACTGTGGAAGGGGGGTTTTCGGGGCCGGCGAGCACCGGCGGAAGGCGGCATCGCAGATGGCGTAACCCCAGTTTATCAGCGTGCACTGTTCCTCTTCCGTGAAGGCGTTGAGCCGGGTTCGGATTTTCGCAAGTCGCTGAGTGACATCCCGCGGGACGTTGAGCGCACCCGCTAGATTGTAGCGAGCGATGGGCGTGCCAATTCCCCAGTAGGCCCCCGTGCGCTCACCACCTTGGTACATCCGCACGAGCAGGCTGGTCCGAAGGCTCCAGGCTTGGTGACTGAAGACGTTGATTACTCGCAGCGTCTGTCTCGGCCAGTCCCTGCCCTGCATCCCTCCATAGTCGAAGGGAGCGCCCGCATCGCTGACCAGGAGCGTCTTGAGGCGTTTCCATACCGTCTCAAGTCCCATGTTGTCGTAGACACCGCCGTCGGTGAGCGTCAAGCGCTCGCGGTAGCTGACGTCGTCGTAAAGGTCTGCGCCATCGACTCGCTCGAAGGACTTCGGGTCAGGCTTAAATACGACGGGCGAGAGGACCGGTGGGAAGGCGCTGGAGGCGGTAACGGCTTGGGCGAGCGTAAACTCGGGGTTTTTGATGAGCCCAATCCGGTAGTCCCCCGCATACGGTTTGGAGAATCGGAAATCGACTCCAGTCGCGAGGTTGGTGGAGTTGAAGACGAAGCGCGGCAAATCCGGTAACTGTTGGAGCGTCGCCTGACCGTAAAGCCCGTCCGAATATTGAGCCGCAACGTAGTCTGAGACGCTCTTCCAGGGGACGAGAAGTCCTTTGACAATCGATGGGACATCAACATTTCGCCGGCAAAAGGACTTCAGGGGCTCCACAACCTCTTTCACGAAAATGTCTTGGCCCCAATTCGCGGTTTTGAGCTTGTCCCATTTGAGGGCCAGCAGTCCGGCGGTTATCGAGCCACCGGAGACGCTCGAGATGCGGTTGAGACGCGCCAACCATCCCAGCTCATTCAGCCGCCAAAGAGTCCCAGTGTGAAACAGCGTTGCCCTGAATCCTCCACCGGAGAGCGCAAGGCCGTTACCGTCTTCAAGTCCTTCGGAGCCAAAAGGCATAGAGTCACCTGAGCAACTGAATGTTGTGGCGGATCGGTTCTGTCAGCGTTTTTCCCCATGCAAGAGGTGGGCTCAAAGATGGCGCCAATAAGCACCGCCCTACCCTCCTGGAGCTTACGGACTGATAGCATCGTTCCCATGAGGCTTGATAGGCGAGTCACGCTGACGTGCAAGGGGTCAGCTACGGTGCCCGCCACTCCGAACAAGACCACCTCACAGACTTGTATCCTTGTCACTGGATGAATCTCCACCCACTGCGCATGATTGGTGTCGCGAACATACGTGCCGACAATCCGCACGCGAGACCCGAGGGCTGGAATCTTGATTGAGTTCGTATACGAGACACACGCGGGCTTCGCGTTGTAGGAGCTATCCCTTTGGAATTCGCGCTGAAGCAACCTTTGCCTGCATCAGTGCTACTGCAACATGCAACGCCCTGCTACAGTAGCACCTGGCCTCTTCCTTCTGACCAATGAAGTAGAGTCGGGCGCGGTGTCTAAGCTCCGAGCGATTTGAATGGACCACCGCCCGTCCAATCCGCTCCAGAGTTAGCCCCGCGCGAATGGCGCATTTGCTGCAAGACTATTTGAGAAGCGCAAATGCTGGATCGAGAACTATTTGGAGGTGCCCCCATGGGCCGGAAGCAAGCCGGCATACTGCGCAGGGGAATCGTTTTTGCCCTGGTCTCATCAGCGTGGGCAGCCTTTACCGCATCGGCGTCCATTGACTCGCTGCGGTTTGGGGCAAGGTTTGACTCCGGGAATTCAGAGATTGCATTTCGCGTCTACTCATCTCGGGCGACGCGCATTGAGCTTTGCCTCTACAAAGAAGCTGTCGCTTCGGAGGAGTCAACTTGCCTTCCGCTTGAAAAGGATCCGAATACCGCCGTGTGGTCGAAGACGCTCAAGGCTGCCATGCTCCGCAATCAGCTTGGCCTGACGGGCGCCATCTATTACGGCTACCGAGCCTGGGGCCCAAATTGGGTTTTCAAGGCGGACTGGAGAAAAGGAAGCTCGGTCGGCTTTGTTGCAGACGTCGATGCTGATGGCAACCGATTCAATCCCAATAAGCTGCTTCTGGATCCCTATGCCCGCGAGGTCAGTCATGATCCAGTAGGTCCCTCACAGCGCGACGGCACTATCTATGCCTCGGGACCGGATAAGCGGAACGTGGATACTGGTCCGAACGCCCCGAAGGGGATTGTCCTGGCGTCAGACTCAACCAGCTTTGGTTTGAAGCCAACGCGAGCTCTTAAAGACGACATTATCTACGAGGTCCACCTACGAGGTTTGACCAGGAACGATCCGGCTATCACTGAGGGTCTTCGCGGAACATATGCGGGTGCTCGTTTGAAGGTTCCGTATCTCAAAAAGTTGGGCGTGACCGCCGTCGAACTTCTTCCGGTCCAGGAGACACAGAACGACGATAACGACCTTAGCGGAATTGGAAACTACTGGGGTTACGCAACCCTGAACTACTTCGCACCTGACCGCCGCTATGCCCGCGACAAGTCCCCGGGCGGGCCTACCCGCGAGTTCAAGAGCATGGTCAAGGCGTTCCACGACGCTGACATCAAAGTGTTTATCGACGTGGTCTACAATCACACGGGAGAGGGTTACGCCTATCGCCCCAGTGATCCAAGTACTTACAACCTGATATCTTGGCGAGGACTTGACAATCCTACCTACTACTCGCTGACCGCCAATCGGCAATTCTCCTATGACAACACGGGAACCGGGGGCAACTACAACACATTCAACGAAGTAGCTCAGGATCTAATCGTCGATTCGCTCGCCTGGTGGCGCGATACGCTCGGGGTAGATGGATTTCGCTTCGACCTAGCCTCCGTGCTTGGCAACACTTGCGAACATGGCTGCTTTCATTACGACAAGCTCGATTCCCGAACGGCGCTGAATCGCATCGCGCGGGAGATGAAGCCCCGGCCAGCAGAGGGAGGTCCTGGAGTCGATCTCATCGCCGAGCCATGGGCGATTGGTGAAGGAACATATCAGGTAGGCGGGTTTCCGGCCGGTTGGTCCGAATGGAACGGCATCTACCGAGACACGCTACGGAGAAGTCAGAACAAGCTCGACATTGCAGCCGTCAAGCCGGGCCAGCTTGCGATGGCGTTTTCGGGATCCGCAAATCTCTACCAGGAGGATGGTAGGCGGCCCTGGAACTCGATCAACTTCATCGTTGCCCACGATGGTTTTTCTCTGCGCGACCTCTATGCATTCAATACGAAAAACAACCTACAAGCATTTCCCTTTGGGCCTTCTGATGGAGGCGCTGACGAAAACATCAGCTGGGACCAGGGCGGATTTCCTTCGGCGCAAAGAAGAGCGGCACGCAACGGTTTTGCTCTCTTAATGCTCAGTGCCGGCACTCCCATGGTGACGGGGGGCGACGAGTTTCTGCGAACCTTGAACGGCAACAATAATCCGTACAACCTCGACACGGCGGCGAATTGGTTGAACTTCAGCTGGGATTCCAACCAAAAGACGTTCAACCAATTCGCAAAACGGCTGATTGCTTTTCGGAAAATGCATCCCGCGCTTCGTCCACAGGAATTCTATGCTGTGGATCAGCTGGCTTGGCTCAAACCTGACGGGACGGCCGCGGACCAGAGCTATTGGGACGATGTGAATAACCACGCCATCGCTTGGCGCGTGGAGGGCTCAAAACTCCGCGACCAAACTGGTGCGATTTACATCGCTTACAACGGTGGGGTGGGAGAGGTGAATTTTAGGCTGCCGTCGCCAGGCACTGGTAAGTCCTGGTTCCGCGTGATGGATACCTCCGACTGGAATGAAGGTCCAAATTCCGTGGTGGTCCCCGGAGCAGAAGTCTCGATCGGTGGGCAATCCACAATATACAACTTGAAAACGCGCGCCGTATTACTCCTGATTGCAAAATAGGTCCCTTGGAAGAGATATTGATATCTGCAAGGAGCCCGAAGTTTCCCGCTGGCTGCGCCTGCGGGCGATGCAGAGGGCGGGACCGCGGCAAGGGTTTGAAAGGGCGCACCTGGTTCGCTGAAAAAAAACGGCTGCTCGTCGTTCACTCTCGGGAAATGGGAGGGACAAGTTTGCAAGCATGGCAAGCGACACGATGCGACCAGCCCCCAAAAAGGGGAGTACCGTGCGCTTCAAGTCACGCGGGTGCTAAGCCCAAGTGAGGGAGCAGGAGCAGTGCATAGTTAATGGTGATCATCTCCAAAACCCAAGAAGAAGCGCGTTGGAATGACCCTAAGCTCGATGCTGTTGGTAAGCTCGGACCTGTAGTATCCAGCTGCTTTCCAGGACGAGCTCAAAGCACCAATGGATTTGCCGTAAAGCGATAATCCGTTCTGTGGGTCGCGAGGCTGCTAATAGACTCTCTCGTGAAAAGGCGCGGTAAACAGACTTCGACGCGAGTCGAGTTGGACGTGTACAGCGGTAGGCCAAATCCTACGTGGACGCTCTCGGAGGAGGAGAGCGCGGAGTTGGCGGCTTGGCTGAAAGACTTGCCGGAAACCGACAGACCCGCTCCGGAAGGAGGGCTCGGTTACCGCGGCTTTGTCATCTCGAGCCCAGGGCGCCCTGGTCCCTTACCGCCGCATATTAGGGTGGGTGGAGGCATCGTCGCGATCCAGGAAGATGGCCAACTCCGCCCTTACCGTGATACGCGCCAAATTGAGCGCTGGCTCCTCGAGCACGCGCGCCGTCGCGGGTACGGTGCACTCCTTGAGAGCATTCTGCCCAAGGGCTAAGGCCGGTTCGCCGTTCACGAGGTCAGCCGCAAAAGCACTGCAGGGGTGCTACGGCTTGCCGACTGTGTAGCAGTTGCAGTTGCAGTATTGCAGCAAACAGCTCGCGCTGCGCACGCTCCGAGGGCATGCGCTCGCAATTGCTAGACGACGCAAATTACGTCTCTTTTCTGAAAATGACGCTAGGAGGCTCCAAAGTCAGTGAGCTTCTGGCGCGTGCAATCACGTGCTTTTCACTGGCACGCAAGCTGCAGCCAGCCCTTGCAATCATAGATCAACGGGCCTGAACACTCGTTGCAAGGAAAGGTAGAGATGATTCGTGCAACGATAGACGCGTACTCTGGTTCACCCAATCCAGAGTGCATTCTCGAGGGAACAGCGGCTCGAGATATCCTGGGAAACATCCTCAAGCATCCGGAGACGGTTGCCCCTGAGCCCGCGGGCTACGACGGTTTGGGGTTTCGGGGCATCATCCTCGAGTTGCTTTCCGACGACACGCCGTCCGACCGACAAATTCCCTCCATTTTTAGGATCAGAGGCGGTGCTGAGAAAAGTACTTTGGCCGTCACTGAACAAGTTTTAGATGCGATGGCGAAAGCGGACCGGTCGTTGGGTCTCAAGAAGGACTTGCGGGCATTTTTCGTCGCGCAAATGCGCGAGCTCGCTGCGCGGCCGGTCATCGAGACCAGCCGCGACGCGGGCGGCGAGCCAAACCCGACAAGAAGTCAGAAGCGAGGTCAGACAAAGCGCACCCGACAGACAAAGCCCTCAGCGGCAGGCTGCTTCATCGAGCTGGGGAGATTTAATCCAGGTTTCTGGAACGCTCCGTCCGTCATCGGCCGCAACAATTGTTACAATTACGCCTCGAACTGGCGGACGAATACATTTGCGCAGCCGGGGCGAGGTTCAGGCAACCCGATCCGGCAGATGGTCTGCCCTGACGTCACCCGTGCCGCCCTTTCCGATGGTTGCCACCGGCGGTACGACTGTTTCCCCGACTCGGAAAAGCCGCGGTGGCTCATGGCTCTGGTGGTCGCGCCGGGCCCCGGCTTCATCGACTACCACTGGTATCGGAAGCAACTGGAGGGGTTCTGGGGACACAAGCCCGGCGGGACTGCCGCCCGCAACGTGGATAACAACGGGCACGTGGTCATCAATCCGGAGACCGCCGCCCGCGGCCCATATCGGGATTTTTGTGGCTATTTTTACGGCGGGAAAACGCAACGAAGCAGGATGAGATGACATGGTACTTCGCCAATGTTGCGCTCGAAGCATTCGCCGACAGAAGGAACTCACGCCGTCGGGCCACCATCAGTTATACCGACCACCACATCCATTCGTGCCGCCGAACGAAGGCACCTTTCAGACGAGGATGACGGTGATGCGCATTGAAAAGGTGAAAGACAAGTACGAGCAACAACTGATGCAACTGCCAAATGTAACCGGTGTTGGTATCGGAGAAAAAGACGGAAAGCCGGTCATTAAAGTTTTCGTCACGCGGAAGGTCGCCGAGTCTTCCCTGCGTCCGCACGAAGTCATTCCCAAGCAGTTGGAGGGACACCAAACAGATGTCGAAGAGATCGGTGTCGTGACGTCCCAGGTTAAATAGCCTCGCAATTGGAGTGGAACAAAACCGTGAAGAAAAGAACGGTGCGGAGAAAGAGCAGCAAACCCAGAGGAGGAGACTCGGTGGAAACGAATCAAGACAAGATGATGTTGGCAGAAACGGCAGTTGCCGAGGCACAGCAGGCGCAGACGAGCGCGGTCGATGAGTTCCTAGATCCAGAAAAGCCCCGTGCGAATGTCGTTGGCCTGGGCGTCGGGGTCAAGTGGACCGGTGGAAAACCGACGGGTGAGCCTGCGTTGCTGGTTC
>WNFA01002561.1_pt1 | contig 17287 bp, 12 predicted proteins | sample 5400481 | NCBI WGS metagenome assembly WNFA01 (sample SAMN13153340, study PRJNA577476) | soil metagenome | isolation source: 120 cm saprolite under Douglas fir tree site 2 hole 1 replicate 2 | place: USA:California | collected 2015-04-18
TCCCCGACGAAGGACATGGATTTGCCAAGCCGGAAAATCGTCTTAAATTCTTCGCGGCGGCGGAGAAGTTTCTTGCCAAGCACCTCGGTGGTCGCTACGAGGAAGCGCCTCAAACGTAAGGTACACCAAATGGGAGCGCCGCATGCGTTTCTCTTAAATAGCGATAACTGTCTCCTGCGTGTCCTGGCCTCACGCACGCAGGAGGCAGGGCACAGTTAGACCAGTGCTCGTTATTCCCCGAGAGTGGGCCGATAAATCGGCGGTGGCGGCGATAATGAGTTTTAATAAATTAATCCGGGTATGTGGTAGGGTTCCCGGGGCCGATAAATCGGCGGTGGCCGCGATAAATCGGGCCCTACTGATGTCCTGATTATTTCGTGAAAGTTCTTAATCGCGCCCTACTGTTCACCCGGAAGGATGGAGACTCCACGGCCTGCAAATAATGTACAGAATCTCCTGCATGATGTATAGTAGTATATCAAAGTGTTTAAAAAACATACTCTCCGACGTTAAAGCAATGAAGGGCAGCTTTGTTCCTTTTTTAGGAGTGAGTTTGTTATGAAGTCTAATATGCTTGGCGGAACTATCAAGGGTCGTTATAAGCTCATCGATGAAATAGAAAGCGGCTCTTTCGGCACTGTCTATATTGCACGCGATAATGAAAATAACTGCCTGCACGCGGCCAAAATCATGCATCCTGAGCATGCCAATGATCAAGAGCTTATATCACGCTTCCAACGAGAAGCATATATCTTGCAGGGTCTGAGTGATCCTCACATCGTGCGCATCATCGACTGCGGCAATGATGGAGCTACATATTACATCGTGATGGAATATGTAGATGGACAGAGCCTCAGGTACTATATTACGACCAGCGGGCGGATAGAGGCGCTGCGCGCATTGAACTACGCCAAACAGATCGCTGAAGGACTCGATGTTGCATATAAACAGAACGTAGTACATCGCGACATTAAGCCACAGAATATACTCATCAATAACGCAGGTGTGGTGAAGATCACCGATTTTGGTATGGCACGGGGGCAAGACACCCCAACGATCACGGCGGTCGATGAATTCATGGGTACGGCCTATTACGTTTCACCTGAGCAAGCGGACAGTGGGCATTTAGCCGATTCGCGCTCCGATCTCTACTCGTTGGCGATCATATTGTTCGAGATGCTGAATGGTCACCCGCCGTACGAAGGGGGAACCGTCGTGGATATTATTCTCAAACACAAGCAGGAGAGGATTCCTTTGATTTCCCGCCTGCGTCCAAACCTACCCCCGGAAATGGATGCATTTTTCCAGAAGGCGCTAGCAAAGGTACCAGGTGCGCGCTTCCAGACACCACGTGAGTTTATTACAGCGCTAGAGCAGTTGCAACAACATATCCAGGCCCTGATAACGCCACCACACATGAAGGTGCCACAGAAGCAAGCTTACCTGATTGTGCTCTCCAGTGGACAATCGATACCACTGACCTGGGAAGCGATGCTCGTTGGACGGCAAGATGCGAAAGTTGGCAACTTTCCAGAGATTAATTTGCAGGATATGAAGGTAGGTCGGCGGCATGCCTACCTGCGTAACCGGCAGGGGACGTTTACCGTAGAGGACCTCAATTCTACCAACAAGACTCGATTGAACGGCGTGACCTTGAAACCCCACCAGGAGTATCCACTCAAAGACGGTGACCTCTTACATTTTGGCAGTGTAGATGTACGCTTTGAGCTTCAATAATAGAGAGACAGGAAGCCATCACGGGAAAAAATACCCATTCCACTACCCTGTTGCGTGTCTATTCCGTCTAATGATGATGGAGGGTAAAAGCCCAATGAGACCAATGACATTGAGCACTAGATAATGTATAATAGCCGCAAAGAGGTGCCTTTCACTTGAGGAGTGACTGATGAATGCTGACATAATTAACCGCGTCATTAAAGATCGTTACAAGTTGATTGATGAGCGGGGAAGGGGCAGTTTCGCTACCGTTTATGTCGCACGCGATACCAAAGACAATCGCATCTACGCGGTGAAAGTCATGCATATTGAGCTTTCAAATGACGGAGATTTGCTGGCACGCTTTCAGCGAGAGGCACATATCTTGCAGGGTCTGAGTGATCCTCATATAGTGCGGATTGTAGATTACGGGGAAGACAACAGCATGCACTTTATTGTGATGGACTATGTCGATGGTCAGAACCTAAAGTACCATACGCTGACACATGGCTCGTTAGAACCGTCACGTGCATTGAACTACGCACAACAGATTGCTGAAGGACTTGATACAGCCTTTAAGCATGGCGTAGTACACCGCGATATCAAGCCGCAGAATATCCTAATCAACACTAAAGGGGTAGTGAAAATTACCGATTTTGGCCTGGCACGTAGTCGAGAAACAGTGACACTGACACAATCCAATGTTTTTATGGGCACGGCTTACTACATCTCGCCGGAACAAGCGGAAAGTGGCCGGTCAGCAGACACGCGCTCTGATCTCTACTCGGTTGCTGCGGTCTTGTTTGAAATGCTGGCAGGCAATCCCCCTTTTGAGGGAGACACGGCAGTAGACATTGTCATGAAGCACATGAATGAAAAAGTGCCTTCAATCTGCCGCTTGCGTCCTGAGTTGCCTGGGGATATGGATGTCTTCCTGCGGAAGGCGATGGCTAAATCGCCCAATGACCGCTACAGTACGCCACGAGACTTTATTGCAGCACTCGAGCAATTGCAGCAACAGATGCCGCCGATGCCAACACATCCTGTAGAGCCTGGAGCGGAGCTTAAACCTGAAGCAAAAGCGGGGGCAGGTCCTGGCAAACCGATAGCGGCTCCTCAGAAACAGGCCCGCATCATCGTTCTCTCCAGTGGGCAGCCCATTCAGTTGGATCGAGATGTGATGGTCGTGGGTCGAAAGGATCCAACCCTGGGTATATTCCCGGAGATCAACCTGGCTGACAAGACGGTGGGGCGACGTCATGCCTACCTGCGAAATCAACAGGGGCAGTTTACTGTCGAAGACCTTAATGCCCTAAACAAGACTCGTCTAAATGGAGTGACCTTAACGCCATACGAAGAACGGATGCTTAAGGATGGCGATGTTTTGCGATTTGGTAGTGTTGAGGTGCGTTTTGAATTGCGTTAAGGTATTATGTTACGCTGATGCGCAGCCCAAGGGCACCTCGCGAGGGTGACCCGATATGGAGGGGTGAAAAACATGGAACACATTCTTGCTGTCCTACTCAAGGCAAATCTTGGCATATCCAGCCTGCTTGGGAATCGACTTATCATTATTGTCGCCATCGTAGTAATAGCGCTGGTCATTGCAATCATAGGGATGGTGGTGCTACGCGGCGGCAAATCCAAGAAGGATAAGAGCGCTGCTACGCCAGGTGGACCTACTGATTGGCAACGCCAGGGACAACAGGCGGCGCCAGGCGGCTGGAATCAACAGGCGCAGGCGACCGATAATCCCTGGGGGCAGCCAGCGCAACAAGCTGGTGCATGGGGTATGCAAGGCTCACAGCAGCCCGGCGCCTGGGGCCAGAGTGCGCCGCAGCAGGCAGGCGGTTGGGGCATGCAGGGCTCACAGCAGCCTGCGCAACAGCAGCCAGCATGGGGGGGCACGCAAGGCTCCAGCTCCCCGCAACAACAGCAGCCTGCGCAACAGCAACCAGCATGGGGCACGCAGGGCTCCAGCTCCCCGCAACAACAGCAGCCAGCATGGGGCACGCAGGGTTCACAGCAACAACAACCGGCGTGGGGAAGCCAGCCCGGGTCACCGGCAGCACAAGATCCCTGGGCGCAAGCACAACCCGGTCAGCAATCCCAGCAGCAGGGTGTACCGGCGTGGGGTACGCAAAGCGGTACCCCCAGCTCACCACAACAGGGTCCCACATCTTATGGCTCAAGCGGCTCATCAGGACCGCCATGGGGACAATCTCCTCAGCCTGCGGACCCGTGGGGCACACCCGCAGCGCAGCCACAAGCGGCTCAGCAAGGGTCATGGCCACAATCATCCCAACAACCGTCTTCTGCCCCCTTTGCAGCAGGCAACAATCCTGCTACCCCACCCTGGCAGCAGCAAGGTCCTTCCAGCACGAGTGGGCCTGGTGGGCCGGCGATGGCACAACAGGAGCCAACGTATGGCGGTGAGGCCGATCGCACGATTGTGCGCAACACCGGCCCCCAGGGGCGCCTTGGTGTCGTGCGCGTCGAGGAGGGCAAAGAGCCTGGGCGCGTCTATGAAGTGCGCAAGGATGCTCTCAGTATCGGGCGCAGCCGTGAAAGCGACATCTTCCTGGAGGACCTGGCCGTTTCACGTCTCCATGCTTCCATTGTAAACATGGGAAATGGGAACTATGGCCTGAAGGATGAAGGTAGTGCTAACGGCACCAAAGTCAATGGACAACTGGTTGCGAAACTCCAGACGTATCCATTGCAAGAGGGGGACAAGATCCAACTTGGTCAGACAGTGCTGGTTTTCGCCAAGCGCTAATGTCGTTGGGGCTATGAGTGAATGTGAGCCTACAGGATCGGTGGCTCCGAGAGCCGCCCCAACAGGATCAGGACAGGATGCGCCTACAAGCGGAGTGAGCCTTGCAGACAGACGAGCTCATTGGTACAACGCTGGGGAATTATAGAATCCTTGCCCCGCTGGGGCAAGGAGGTATGGCCCGCGTCTACAGAGCACATCAAGAGAACCTGGATCGTGAAGTAGCGGTGAAGGTCCTCCCGCCATGGTATGCAGCCGACCGCAGTTTTGTGGAACGCTTTAACCTGGAAGCGAAACTGGTGGCGCGCCTCTCCCACTCGAACATTGTGATGGTGCATGATGCCGGGGAGCAGAATGGTCATATCTACATTGTAATGCAGTTGATCGATGGAGGTACGCTGAAGCAGCGCCTGGATCAATTGCAGGCACAGGGCCGGACAATAGATGTAGCAGAAGCTAACCAGATCTTTAAACAGCTCGCGAGCGCCCTGACATATGCTCATGAGAGAGGTATCATCCACCGCGATGTAAAACCAGTCAATGTATTGATGGACCAATCCGGCCGCCCCATCCTATCTGATTTCGGCATCGCCAAAGTCCTTGCTAGCACGCGCGAGCAGTTGACTCGCCCCGGCGCTGGAGTGGGCACGCCCGAATACATGTCACCCGAGCAGTGCCGGGGCGAACAAGTTGATGCATGCTCAGATATCTACGCGCTAGGGGTGATACTGTTCGAGGCTCTGACAGGGCGAACGCCATTCCTGGGGGATAATTATCCAGCCCTGGCGCATAGCCATATCTATGAGATGCCACCTCGTCCCAGCTCGATCAATCCCAGACTTAGTGCGGCTGTCGACCAGGTCATTCTGACGGCTCTCATGAAAAAGCCACAGCAACGCTACCAGCAAGCAAATCAGATGGCTGAGGCATTCGAGCGAGCTATTAGCCAGGGCGTTCAGACCTACCCAGCAGGACAGGTTTCACAAAGCTCCCAACCCCTGCAAGCAGGAAATGCATATGGAGTTATGACGCCGACGACCTCCTCCGCCTGCCCCAATTGTCATTATCTTAACAGGCCGCAGATGCGCTTCTGCACCAAGTGCGGCTCGCCCCTTGCAGCAGTTAGAGTGTGCCCTAGCTGCGGCAGCCAGAATCGAGCAAGCAACCGCTTCTGCACCAAGTGCGGGCAGGTCCTCCCAGCCACACGGCCTCAATAGGTAAATTCATCTGAGGATGGAGCATAGAGACGCTCCAAAATCCCCCGACGTTCATCGATGCGCCTGCGCTGTAGCATTGCGCGCTGTTCTACGCTCAATGAGAGGATGTTACGGATGCGCTTCACGAGGGCACTGGGCTGGGTAGGCTTGGTCATATACTCTACAGCTCCAGCTTCGAAGCCTTGAACCTGCTCCTTAAGGGGCGTAAGTGCTGTCAATACCAGAACAGGAATCATCGGCAGCGCAGTCTCAAGCATGTTGCCTGGCGCCTGGCAATTTTCCCGCAGCCAGTTTAACACTTCCCAACCAGAGACAGGCTGCATCATCAGGTCCAGCACTATCAAATGCGGTCGAAACTCCAGTATGAGGCTGATGGCCTCCTGTCCATCCGACGCGGCGCGTACCTCGAAGCCAGAGTGCTCCAGGAAGACGCACAAGACCTGCCGAATACCAACATCATCCTCAGCCACGAGAATCCTGGGCCGATCTCCGGTAGCATGCATAACTTCACCCTCCACGATACCACCTGTATCTTGGGTCAGCAGGGCGACCGCAAGGGTCGCCCCTACATAGTATTAAAAACCGCCTGGCAGAAGATCACGAGATGGCTCTACGCTGTCGCACCAATGGGAATCGCACCTCAGCGACAGTAACATTTGCACCTTCGGGCCGCCTCAGGGCAAATTGGCCATCCAGGTCGCCGATTAAGTGTTTTATTAATGAAAGGCCCAGGCTTTCTTCTAAAGGCTGCGGGGGTCCCTTCCCGGTATCGATAACCTCGACGATCACCACACCATCCTCCTGGCGCCCACGAATCGTTACAGTGCCTTCTTTCATCCCCGCCATACCATGCTTGATTGCATTTGAGACCATCTCATTGAGCGCCAGCGCCAGGTCGAAGGTAGCGCGAGATGGAATAACTATCTGGCAGGGTTCAACAGTAAAGGTGATGTGCGTCTCCGGCGGGCGTAGATTTGCATTTGCCACTCCAACGATCTTGCGCGCGATCTCATCGACACGGGCCTCGCTCACATCTTCATGTGAAAGCAGGTCATGCGTAGCCGCCAGACCCTGCACGCGATTGACACTCTCAGCCAGCGTATAACGAACTTCGGGGGACTTTGTACGCCTTTGTTGTAGGGAGAGAATACCACCTACGGTTGCCAAGTTATTCTTGACGCGATGATGCAATTCGCGCAGCAGCACGGATTTTAACTCCAGTCCGCGCCGCGTCTCCTCATACAGGCGAGCGTTCTCAATGGCAATGGCAGCCTCGTTTGCAAAGATGACTACCAACTGCATTTGTTCGGGGCTCAACATGTGACGATGGCTGCTATAGATGCAGATACAGCCCAATATTTTTTGCTTTACCTCGAGCGGCACACATAATACGGAGTGGATCTCGGAGGACATGAGTGGGTCGCGGTGAAGGAAGCAGTGTTTGTCAGCCATCATGCAATCTACCGCCATACGCGGCTTACCGCTTTCCACGGTGAGGCCGGCGCAGCATTGACCGACGGGGACGTGTATCTGGCGTACATCGGCGCCATTTAAACCGTAATGGGCCAACACATGGAGATACTTTTTATTGGCATCCAAAGCGAAGATACACGAGCGCTCAGCTCCACTGAGATGAACTGCCTGGGTTGTAATGATCTGCAATACTTCGTCCAGGTTGAGCGTGGAGGCGATGATAGAAGAAACACGGTGTATGGTAGCCAGTTCATGCACTTTGCGTCGTAGCTGCTCATCTGTCTGCTCATAGAGCTGCCCGTTCTCAATGTTGATAGCAAGGATACCAGCGACGACCTCCACGAAGTTAATATCTTCGCTGGTAAAGTCGCGCGGGTCAGCTGATTGGATACTCAGTACACCGATGAGGTGTTCTGTATCGCCAAAGAAGATAATGGGGACGGCCATCAGTCCATGATACTCGTCACTGTAGGTACTCGCCTCGGTTGAAAAACGTGTGTCGGCCATCACATCACGAACCAGCAAGGGATAGCCCTTGTCCGCGACCCATCCACTATAGCCCTCGCCGAGGCGAAGGGTGAAATGCATTCCACCCAGCGGGCGGGGGCCATTGGTGGCGCGCAGGGTGAGGATACGCTGCAATTCATCATAGAAGAAGATGGAGCAAAGTTCGATATGCAGTTCTGACGCCACCGTTTTTGCCGTGATTTCCAGTGTCTGATTCAGATCAGTAGTAGAGTTAGCAGCGCTGTTGATGCGTTGCAACGCCTGCAGCCGCTGTTCAAGGTGATGGGCCATTCGCTGCTGTTCGATGGAGATATGATCCAAAACCCCTTGATAGCCGCGGGTGAGGGCTAGCATGCAGGCGGACTGCAGTTGATACAAGTGAGAGAGGGCTTCGATGAGTAGGTGAGGCTGGTCTTTGAAAAGTTCCTTCAACTCAACTGCAAGTGCCTCGATGTAGCGCTGTAGACCCTGCAGGCGCACTTCCAGCTTCCCACCCTGCTCTGCAAGGCAGCGACCGGAGTTCTCCAGGAGCGCCAGCAATGAAGGAAGCGTGTCGTCAGGGGAGCGGCGCTTCACGTCATCTGAAGCATCTCCATCGTTGTCAATGAGCGCTTTAAGCAGGAGCCAGGCATCGCTACCTTCTTCGGGGCCATGACCATCACCTGAAACATGTTGTAGACATACCCGCAGCCGGGCAGAATGCTGCAACAGTACCTGTCGTACTTCAGCGCTTGTGCGTAAGGGCACCTGCAATGGGAGCCCGCGTGTCACATCTTCGTGTATCACATTTTAACCCTGCTTCGCTCAACGCTCTGGCGACCACATAAATTACCTTGTCGCTTATTGTAGTTGGGCTACGTATCTATGTCAAGGGATTGACCCTGAGATCCACTCATAATTCTTCTGGCGGGCCTGCGGCCCGCTGAGAAGGAAGGGAGTGTGGCGAGGACACCTCGCGCTCCGGCAAGGGACTGCGTCCCCTGCACCCCTGCTTTATGAGTAGATGTCGGATTGACCAGCACCGCTTAATGGAGGGAGGGTAATTTAGAGGCATTGCAGTAGCCCATTTAGGAAGTCGCACTTACCAACCACAGGGGTTACCCGTCCTGAATTAGTAGGAACGAGCAAACCATTCTTGTGAGGACCATACAATGAAGTGTATACACTGCGGAATGCCGCTCTCGTCAACGCGTACGCAGGTGAACTGCCCGCGTTGTGGCATGTCAACGACGCCAGGCCAGGAGTCTATGGAGTTCAGCGGGTCGCAAGGTCTCATCCCTGCCCACCAGGTGGGGTACGCTCATAGTGAACACACCCTCGGCTCCTCCGCCGGGGACTTACAGGCAGGCCATGCCGCACTCCCACGCACACAGAGCAGCGGATGGGAGCCGCTTGTACTACGCACACAGCCTCCAGCACCAACCACCACGACGTGGGAACCTTCATCAACAATTTTGCCACAATCGACACCTTCATCGCAGACCCAGCCAGTCTGGCAGTATGATTCTGAGCATTTGAGCAACCGGCCTCGCATGGAACCCAGGAAACGTAAACGTCCTGGCACGTCTTCCAATATCGGATTGGTCGTTGCCGGACTATGCGTCTTCACGAGTGCATTGATTCTTATATTCGTCTACTTCATGGCAACGGGTTTGTCGAATGACGCACCTGGGACAGAGAGAGTGATTTCACAGGCTTCTACTGCTACCACCATTGTGTCATCACCTTCACCCGTATCATCGCCTACAATGGCAGCATCTTCGACGCCGGTAACTCTGCCCGGCGAGCAGTTTATTGACAACGCCCAGATGGCCAGCGCCATCGACTTCAGCTCGGCTAAAATCACTACACCTGCTTCAACATTCAGTGTCAACCAGAAGATCTACGTCACCTTCGATCTTCATCCTAATAGTCAGGCTAGCGCAGCCTGTCTCTCCTGGTACCTCAACGGCAAAAAGATTGCACACTATGAATTTGCGGTCCCTCCCAGCATTAGCAGGTCTGTTTACTCCTATGAAGTCTACCAGGCGGCGGGAGCAGGCTCCGTACACATTTTCTGGGCAAGTTCAATTGCATGTACCGACAAGTTGCTGGCCCAGGAGGTTAATTTCAGCGTGACCAGTTGAAGGGATCGATGGCGTCCACAAGGGACGTCATTACCATGATAGAGAACCATGCTCATGGCAAGAAAATGAAAGCTACCCCCGGGAAAAATACTCTCTTGGCAGCGACGGCAAACAGTGATATGCTTACCGTAGCATCTAGAGGCTCAGCTTCCGGGAGAGAAAGCAGCCTGTTCCAAAGCGAGATACCCGCCAAGGGCGATGGTCCGCTGGCGGTTCGCACCTAACTAGCCAGGAGGAATTATTCATGAAATGTAGCTCATGCGGGAGTAATCTCCCAGCGGGGGCAGCGGTATGCCCGGTGTGTGGAGTGCCTACGCCTTATAACGTTTCTGGAGGGCCACAGCAGTATCAGCCGACGGTTCCATCATCGCCCTACGGTTCGCCGCAACCGTCCAATGATCCTACGTATATTTCATCACCCTATGGGGCGCCTTCCCAGCAACCGATCCCGCCAACATCGTATGGCTCGCAGCCCTACGACCCTTCTCAGCAGAATCCCTATGGGTCAGCACCGGCCAATCCCTACGGGGCGCCGACCAATCCATATGGTAGCGCAATGCCCCAGGATCCATATAGTGCGCCCGCAATGCAACCACAAGGCTACCCTGGCGGCTTTCCAGCTCCGGGCCAGCCGCCGAAGCGCAAGAGCCGGGTCGGCCTGATCATCGGCATTATAGTTGGCGTGCTTGTGCTGATCTGCGCGGTTCTTGGCTTTGTTATCTATTCAGCAGTAAACAAGGTTGGCTCGACCGTCAACACTACGCTCACCGCAACGGCTGCCACCGTAACGGCGGCTTCGCAAACAACACCAGCATCTACTCAGCCATCCTCAGCAGCTCCTTCGGGGTCGCCCGTTGTGCCTGCGGCAGCAGCTATCCTCAACAGCTTAAAGATGGCCAGCGCTATCGACAATAACTACAATCCAACCACGCTCAGTACAACCTTTACCACCAATCAGAAGGTCTACGTGACCTACAGTATCAACACGGGGGGACAAACAGGGTACGCGCTCTCGAAGTGGTACCTCAATGGAAAGCTCGATTCCATGAGCACGCCTCTCAAGATCCAGGCAAACTTCGATCATGGTTTCTTTCGCAATACAGGCTTCGCCGCTGCTGGCAATGGGGCTGTGGAATTGTACTGGTGTACTCAATCCGATTGTAGTGATGCGCAGCTCGCATCTTTCACTACCTTTACGGTGACCGGTACGAGCAGCCATACAACGGGCCAGCCGCTTGGGGCAAGTATGGACATGGATCGCAGGTTGTAGCTGGGAACGGGCCGAGGAGTTGGCAGGGCGACCGCAAGTTTACAGGGCGACCGCAAGGGTCGCCCCTACATTTTTTGCCCGATTTGCCTGGTTCGGCGCGGCAATGTCACGCCTCGATCAACAAGCTGGCAGGGCGACCGCGGCTTACAGGGCGACCGCAAGGGTCGCTCCATAGGCGTCAAGTTAACAGAACGAGATAACGGCGTAGCTGCGCGATGATGAAATTTAACAACCAAAACCGGCCATGTCGTAGGCGGCGCATTTATGCCCTCCCCAGGCCGATAAATCGGCGGTGCGGGCATAAATGCGCCGCCTACGGGGTATTACCGATCAAGATCGGTAAAAATCATCATCGCGCGGGGGTGGGGAGGTCCAGGCGAGCCCATGCCCCACCCCAGCGCCATACATGTCGCGCCTACGCCCTTAACGTGACGCCAATGGGCGACCGCAAGGGTCGCCCTACATTTTTTGTCCGATTTGCCTGGTACGGCGCGGCATCATCACGCCTCGATCAACAAGCGTCGTAATACTTTGCCGACGATATTCTTGGGCAGTTCCGAGCGAAATTCGATCTGCCGGGGTACTTTGTAAGCATCTAATCGTTCACGGCAGAGGGCAAGCAGCTCTTCGGCTGTGGCCTGTTCACCGCGCTTCAGCACCACCACTGCCTTGATAAACGGTGATGGGGTACTCGTACTGGCGGCCTCGCCGGAGCTGCCATTTTCCGCTGGCATGAGTGTACTGACGACGGCGGCCTCTAATACTTTGGGGTGCTCGTACAGCACTTCCTCGACATCGCGCGGGTAGACATTGTAGGAACCCGAAAGGATCAGGTCCTTTTTGCGATCAACAATGGTAAAGAAGCCATCTTCATCCATGCGCGCAAGGTCGCCGGTGTGCAGCCAGCCATCGCGCAGCGTCTGGGCTGTCTCTTCGGGCATATTCCAGTAGCCCTGCATGACCTGGGGTCCCTGGATCAGTAGTTCGCCGACCTCACCAAGGGGTAGAGGTTCGCCAGTCTCCAGGTGAACGACGCGAGCGATGGTGCCGGGCAAGGGGATACCGATGCTGCCTACACGACGTTCACCCTCGAGTGGATTGGAGTGTGTAACTGGCGAGGCTTCGGTTAAACCATATCCCTCTACCAGGCGTCCGCGTGTGAGCTTCTCGAAAGCTTCCTGCACTTCCACGGGTAAGGGGGCCGAGCCGCTCACACAGAAGCGAATGGCTGAGACGCCATAGCTACGCACATGCGGGTAGTTCGCAATGGCGACGTAGAATGCAGGTATACCAGGAAAAATGGTGGGGTGATGGTGCTTGATCGCCTCCAGTATTTGATCGGTGCGTACCGTAGGCAGCAACACAAGCGTGCATGCGAGAGCCGAGGAAAGGTTCAAGCAATCGGTGATACCGTAAGAGTGCGAGAGCGGCAGCACGCCCAGTATGACCTCGCGCCCCCTCCTGGCAGCGGGCATCCAGTGACGTACCTGCGCGACATTCACTACCAGGTTCCCATGTGAGAGCATAACTCCCTTGGGGGTATCTGTCGTCCCACTAGTATACTGAAGCAGCGCCAGGTCGCGCGACGTGGCGCCGTTCTCCAGGGGGATGGACCGATGGCTGTGCAGTAGTTGCTGAAAATTATGGACGCGAAATGGAAAGGGCGAAGCCGTATTACGATTGACGACAGGGGATTTTTCCCCGTTCTGCCCTGCCGGGGCCTCGAGAGACTGAGTGGCAGCAGAGCCGTCTGTCCCATCGATAAAGCTTGCAAGCAGCACCCGCTGGCGCACGGGGAGATATTCGCGAACGCCGGTATAGATTACGTGCTTGATACTCGTGCCGGCACATACGCGCTCGACGATATGGCGATAAGTCTCCAGGGTGAGCAACACCTGGGCGCCAGAGTCATGGAGCTGGTAATGAATTTCTTTCTCATTTGAGAGTGGACTGCCAAGTACGACGACGGCTCCAGCTTTCAACGTGCCATAAAAGGCGATGATACACTGGGGAACGTTCGGCAGCATGATCGCTACGCGATCACCCATCTGGATGCCTGCTTCCCGCAAGGCATGCGCGAAGCGATTGCTCAAGAGATCAAGTTCGCGATAACTGATTTTCTGCCCAAAAAAGATGATGGCAGGGCGATCAGGGAAGTCACGAGCTGCATTGCTGAGCATATCGTGGAGAAGTTGCTCCGGCAGTGGAATCTGTTCGGGGACACCACTATCGTAGTTTTGCAGCCAGGGCATTGCGATAAGACGGGAAGCATGCATGGCATTGCGGGTGATCGCATCCCCACGCGTACTGGCGGATGTCTGTTGTAGCTTTTCGATGAAGCGGCTGATAGCCCGATTGACGGCATCGGGACGCTCCAACTGCACAAGGTGAGCGGAAACGGGGATAACGACCTGCTGCGCACCCGGAATAAGGCGCGCCATGTCCTCGTAATTCTGTCGCAGGAAAACCGTGTCGCGGTGACCAAGTACAACGAGTGCCGGCGCGTTTATCTGCTGTACACGCTCATCCCCGCGCCAGGGAGACATCGCACCATAGAGTAACCCTTTGAGAGTGCGCTGCGGTGCGTAGAGGGCAATCTTAATTGTTTTTGCCATACGGCTGAAGACCGGGTCAGGAATTTTCATCAGGTTGACGACAGCCGGGTGCAAGATGAAGCGTGTTGGTACCCCGATCAATACCAGGCTTTGCACATTTGCGGGATGACGCAGGGTATATTCTGTGGCAACTGCCCCGCCGAAAGAGTGTGAGACGATGTGAATTGGCCCCTCAACCTGTAGAGCTTCCAATACCAGCTCCAGGTCACTTACCAGGCCACCCATTGTATACGCAAGGTCAGCAGGGTCATCGCTCAAGCCGTGCCCACGCAGGTCGGGAGCGATTACGCGCGTTGTCTGCCCAAAGAAGCGCAACTGGTAGAGCCATTGCAGAGCGCTGCCGCCATAGCCGTGGACGAAGAGGAGAGTACGCGAAGCATGCGCGGGGTGTATATCGATAACACTGATACGACGCGGCCACTGTGCCTCTGGCACAGCAGGAGCATAGACGGTACGACGATAGAGTTCCACATCGAGTACCATACATTACCTCTCTTTCGTATGAAGGACCCTTCTCAGTATCTCCAGAAGGTTTACACGCTCCTGCTCAGTGAGCGGCTGCAATGGTGAGCGCAAATAGCCACAATCAGCTCGCAGGCGGCCATCAGACCCGGCGGTCAGTTCAAGCGCGGCTTTCAGGCCAGGCACCCCGTAGGTAGTTGTGACAGCCGTGTTAGCGGCAACGATCTGTGCTTGCAGGGTCCGAGCTTCTTCTAAGCGCCCTGCAGTGAAGAGTTCCTGTACACGGCAGACGTGGCGAGGAAAGATATTTGCCAGCGCTGCGACAGCCCCGACAGCCCCGACGCTTAGAGCGGGCAGTAGATAACCCGCGCTGCCCGCGAAGACGCGAAAGCTGGCAGGGACCTGACCCGTTACCTGCGCCAATTTGGCCATGTCACCCGCGCTATCCTTGACGCCGATAATATTGGGGTGCCCAGCCAGGATGCAGATGGTGGCGGCGTCGATATCCAGGCCAGCAGCGCTGGCAGGCATGTTATAGATCACTACTGGCAGTGGGCTACTGTCGGCCACGGCTTGATAATGAGCTACCAATGCACGGCGATCCATGAGGCTCTTGTAATAAGAAGGTGGCAAGACAAGCGCGGCATTGGCTCCGGCAGTCGCCGCCCGCCAGCAATTGGTGATAGTCGCCCGCGTTGACTGCTCACCACAACCTGCGATGATTTGCGCGTCGCTGCCTGCTGCTTCACGGGCAGCTTCAATGACTTGTAGACGCTCATCGATCGTGAGATGAACCGACTCGCCGTTGGTGCCCATGACCACGTAGCCAGCAATGCCCCGTAGGGGCGAGCCAAGGCGGGCGGCCATAAAGGCCCCCACCCCACATCATCCCCACTCCCGCCCCTACAGAGGGTGATGCGTATTGCGACACAATTCGGGATATCTCATGCAATTATAGCATACTTCCAGTGCATTACTTCACATTCTTACTGTGCTGTAAGGCATAGCAGGGCCCAAAAAAGGATGGTATAGTCGTATTAAATAACGATAACAAAAATAACTTAACAAAAAAGGAGAAACCAAATGAAGCAAATGTTAAATCGTTTCCGTATGGTTATTGTATGTATGGCAGGTCTATTGCTAATGGCGCTGTTCACGGCGTGTGCGGGTGTGACTACAACGAATGGCACAGTGAGTATTACTGGCAAGATCCAGTCGGTTGATGTTGCCAACGGCACTGTCACATTGAACGTGCAAGGGCAGTCACAGCCAATAGTCATTAAGGGGTTGAGTTCCGCACAAGTGTCTGCGCTGCAGAGCCAGGTAGGCAAAACCTACACCATTACGGCGACACAGAATAGCGATGGCTCATACCAGATCGACGTCAACGGCAATCCTGTGCTGAGTGCTCCGGGTGCTCCAGAGGGTATCCAAACGCCTGACACCAACGAGACACCCAGCGCTCCTGAGCAGGGCAACATCTCCTTCATTGGCAAGGTGCAGAGCGTCAGCAGCAGCAGCATCGTCGTAAACATGCCTGATGGGTCAACCCTGTCGATGAACATTGTCAATGGTCAGACAGACCTCTCAGATTTCAATGGGGCGCTGCCAGGTGCAAACCAGCTTATCAAGGTAGATGCAAACTCGAATAGCGATGGGAGCTTCACGGCAACGAAGCTCAGTACGACCGACTCGAGCGATTCGAGCGATTCGACCAAGCTGAACACAGTGGATTTCCAGGGTGTTACAACCAGCGCAGTTGGCACCGACGGGGTTATTCACTTCAAGGTTGGCAACAAGAGCTTTAGTTTTACCATCGGCTCCAACACGGACCTGGGCGATTTCAACAACAATGCCCAGTCCATCCAGGCCAACCAGGCGGTCAAAGTGGAAGTGTTGTTCAACGGCGCCACCGGCAGCGTGGTCAAGGTGAGCAATGCCAACAGCTAAAGGCTGACTTTGCAACAGGGAAAAAGCAGAAAGAGCCCACAGCAGGGACCTGTACGATCCGAGTGATCATGCAGGTCCCTGCTTAACGCTTCAGGGTTTCAACGTCGTCAACACAACTGCGGCCAGCACGAGCACAGTAACAACAGCCATAGCAAGCCACAGCAAGCGGAGCATGACTGCCCGCTGGTTCGCTTTGGCGCGCAGTTCACTCACACGAACATCCTCTGCCGGACACCAGCCAGAAGCACCACAGTATGGACAGAGAGGAAATAGCTCGTAGGGCGGACAAAGAGAGCGGTCACTGTAATTGTAGGAACCAATCTCATAGCGAATTTGCTCGCTCTCGAAGATGGCGTGACAATGGGCGCAGCGCAACAGGAGGTATTCACCCCAATCATCTGCTTTACAGGAAGGGCAGACGCGCTCGTGGGATAGCGTGCGGTGACCTGCATTGGAGGCATGTCTTCCTCTCTCCTGGAAAGGAATCCAGCGATGGCGGCAGCGGTGACAGCGGTGTGGGTAGTTCTCAAGCGTCTCAGGATTCAGTTTCCCTGACGCCTCAAGCGCAATACCTCGTAACATGCCCTGCTGCTTGAGTGTTTGCGCTTCCCCTGGTGAGAGATCATATGTAAAGTCGCCAAGGTCTACTCGTGCGGGCGATCCATCACTCAAAGCGGGGAAGTCATAGTGACGCTGGCGATCACGGCGCGCAGATGGAGAAACCTCCGAGGAGTGACTTCGCGAGTAAGCAGGGCCAGGATGATAGCGAAGGTCTCTTCTGCTCGATACAGAACCAGGAGCATCAAGAAAATGTTCTGAGCGATGGGCGTCGTATGTTTTGCGGGATGCGGGGTCGATCAGCGTTTGGTAGGCAAGTAACAAGAAACGCATACGCTCCTGCGCATCTTCCCCCTTGTAGACATCGGGATGATACTGCAAAGCGAGCTTCTTGAAGGCCGTTTTAATCGTGCTGGCAGATGCACCTGGCTTTACTCCCAACACAGCATAATAATCGGTAAATGTATCCATGAACGAGTCAAGTATCAGAATAGACCGCGAAACACTTGGCATTGTGATGATTGATAATACTGCTATAATAGACGTACCACATAGACAAAGGTTGCACTTATACAAGGCAGGATCAATAGCAGCACTTGTTCTTCCAGCAAGAATCG